>TARA_R110001583_G_scaffold162719_1_pt1 | contig 59921 bp, 52 predicted proteins | sample TARA_R110001583 | Tara Oceans TARA_R110001583 (sample SAMEA4398432) | marine metagenome | biome: Polar Biome; feature: [MES] marine water layer (ENVO:01000295) within the mesopelagic zone...; material: water (ENVO:00002006), including particulate matter (ENVO:01000060) such... | reverse complement strand
ATCGTTTAAAGTATTGATTATCAGTATAATATACAAATAATTAATGGCTTGAACAACTAAAAATCAAGTAAATAAATCATTTTTTATCTAAAAAAAGTATGATTTTGCCCTGGATTGGGAATCTGTTTATTACGTCCTAAATCATGAGATCCCCAGTCAAGCTGAGGATGACGTTTGGATATATTATTGGAGGAGTATGCGACACGGAAATCTCATGAAAAGAAACGGATTTCCACGGTTTTTTCAAAACCTCGAATGATGATTTTATGAACTAACGTAAATGTCCTAAACCCCCAAAACAGCGTATCTAACCCTCTTTTTATTAACAATTTTCTGATGTTATAACCAAACCAAACTAAAATAAAGCAAATAATAGTTGAAATAGTTTAAATGATATCTTACATTTATCGCGTTAAATAATACGATTAGCTAGAACTGATCGAGGTTTTTATCAAATTATAACTCAATAACTACAGGGTGCTAGCCATTAAATTATTGAGTTTTTTTCTGCCTTTTAGGGAAGGTCTATTCTTAACAATCGTTTTTTACTTATTTAACCCGTTGTGCATTTGGAGGAAATTTGTCAATACGAGTGAATTTCACGGTTGAAAATGAGTGAAATTAGTATCGAGAATAAAATTTTCGGTTATAAAAGACTGTTCTCGATACAATTTTCTTCCGAAAATCACTCGAACTGACATTTTTTGTAGTTTTCTACTTCCTAAATATAATATACAATGGGTTTATGTAGTTATTTTTTACTTTAGAAGCTTCCAATAGGTCTTATTTTTAATTAGCTTACCAATTGAGGTAAACTGCTTAGCAGTTGAAACAAATCTCTTAGCAATTTTGTAAAACTTCTTAGCAGTTTTAGTAAACAGCTATAGCAAATTTGAGTAAAAACATAGCATAAAAAAAACCTCGGTCGCTAGAACGATCGAGGTTTTTACCAAATTAAATTAACTACAGGGTGCTAGCTCGCTTTTAATCTAAATTCTAACGTTTTAAGCATTTTGCGTAAACGTTTTGCAGGTCTAAAATTCAAATGTGCTGAAGTAACACTGTTACCACTCACTTCTTCAGTAAGGGTTGTACCTTCTGAGCGTACACCAATTTGAAAATTTCCAAGTTCACCAAACTGTACAATTTTACCTTGTTCTAGTTCATCTATCATGTTCATCTCCAAAGCTCGGAGTACAGCAAGACAATCCGGAACACGAACAGTACATTGGTTAGACACTAAATACGCCAAACGCTCAAAATCTACTTTGCCAGTAGAAATGGCATGGGCATAAAACTTTGGCACCGCAACATCATCCTGCGGATTTTTTCTTGAGATTGATTTAATTTCAATCATAATACAAATTGTTTTTAAATGACTTCTTAGTTGAAATCATTACTGTAAAATTAAATATAATTTAAAACTCTAACGTCTTATCATAAAATTAGTTAATAACATTTTATTGTTGAAAAGTTGTCAAAAAAAATGTTTAGTTTATATTTTTTGGTACGAATGTATTGCCACTAAAAGAAACTAGGTTTAAATTTGTATTGCAAAGTACTTTGTATTTGGTTTTAAAATAGATTTTTTATAGTTGAATTAGAAAACATTTGATGGCTAATTTGACTTTTTTCATTTCTTACCCTTATAATTTTAGACACTAAATTTAAATTCCTATTTTTACAGCAATGAAAAAGTTATAGTGATACATATGTAATAAAGCAAACTCATAAAGAGTTGCTGATTGCTTCATTTCATTCGCAATGACGAACAAAAGAAACGTCATTCTCGCGAAAGCGGGAATCTCATGAAAGGAAACGTCATTGCGAGGAGTATGCGACGAAGTAATCTCATAAATCTAAAATAATTACAATTGAACAACACCATTCTAAAAATAGAAAACATAAGTAAACAATACCGCCTAGGCACAGTAGGAACTGGCACTATTAGCGACGATTTAAAGCGTTGGTGGTTCAAGCTGAGAGGAAAAGAAGTCCCTTTTTAAAAAATTGGTGTGTTAATGACCGTGCTTCTAAAGGAGGGGTTTAATGTATTGTTTATGAGTTGTAATAGGTAGCTGAAAATGTTTTGTGGTAATTCTTTAGCTAGAAGGATATATTATTTTGGGAGTTCAGTATTAAAAATTTGTTAACAACAAATAGAAATAAAAAAAGATTAGGCAATTTGAATAAAATTATTTTTAATATCAAAAATGTAATTAAGCAATATTATTTAGAATTAATTATTCTTTTGATTTCATCATGTATTGTATTAGCTAATATAGGAAGGGAATCTTTATGGCTGGATGAAATATTTTCTGCTTTAGCTGTATCAAAATCAACATCTTTAAGTGCTATGTTTTCAGATTATTTAAATACAGATGTTAATCCTCCTTTGTATTATGTTTTGTTATTTTATTGGTCAAAAATTGTAGGTGTTTCAGATGTCGCTTTACGGTTGTTAAGTTTTCTATTTACAATTTTAGGATTTTTGGTGTCGTATATTATTTTAAAAAAGAATTTTTATAAAAGAATTGCGTTATTGTATTTAAGTTTAAGTGCTTTAACACCTGGGGTATTGTTTTTTTCTCAAGAAATGAGATCATATGCTTTGCTATATACTCTAGCGTCTTTATTAACTATTTTATATGTCATATTTATAAAGAGAATTGATAAAAACAAACATATTGAGAGGGATTTATTACTTCCATATCTAATTATAGGAGTTTTAATCAGTTATACACATCACTATGGTACATTACTTATTTTCTCAATATCAATAAGTGCTATAGCATATTCGATACTAAGAAAGCAGTATAAAAACGCTATATACATTTTTGCTACCTCTTGTATTGTTGCAATTTTCCCTATAGTTTGGGCTATATATCAATTTTATTTTCAAGGGGTAAGCAGTCGATTGGCTGACTTTTCAACAATATCATTTAATATTAGAGGTTTAATTACCAATTATTGCACTTTATTTGCCGTAAACAAATATGGGGTTATTCTTTTAATCGTCTTATTTATTCCTTTCATATTAAAGTTTCAAATGTTTTTATTTATAGTAAAAAGACACATTATTATTCTTATACCTTTAGTAATACTTTTTATAGTTGCTTATGTTTTTACAATATTTACTCATAAAGTAGATTATAGATATTTTATAGTTTCAATACCCATTATACTTTTATTTATAGGATTTGTATTTGATTCTTTTTATGAGAAGCGAACAATTTTTATTTATATGTATTCTTTTGGTTTAATAATATTAACATCTTTTAAAAGTTTTACATATCACAAACAAGACTTTAAAGGTGCGGCAGAGTATATTAAAAAAAACGATAACTTATCTGTTTGTAGTATTCCAATTAATAATTTAAGTGATGGTTCTTTTAGTAAGTTGGGTTTTATTTCTTATTACCTTGGTAACCAGTATAATTATATTTCAGTAGGACCATTGGTTCAAGAAGATTGTGACTTAATTTATATTGATACCATTACAAATGAGGTGGGGATTAAAAAAATCCTTAAGAAATATGGAATTTCCATACCTTATGAAATTCTAAATTTTAATAAAGTTTATATTGTTATAAAGAAAAATGAGCAAAATAATTCTAAAAATTGAAAACCTAAGCAAACAATACAGACTAGGTACTGTAGGCACTGGTACTATAAGCCATGATTTAAATCGATGGTGGCATAAAGTACGTGGCAAGGATGACCCTTTTTTAAAAGTAGGAGAGATTAACGATAGAACTACAAAAGGGACTTCAGATTATGTTTGGGCACTAAAAGATATTAATTTTGAAGTACAAAAAGGAGAGGTATTAGGTATTATTGGTAAAAATGGTGCAGGAAAATCGACTTTGTTAAAAATATTATCTAAAGTTACAGGTCCAACTACAGGAAGTATAAAATCTAAAGGCCGTATAGCCTCATTATTAGAAGTTGGTACAGGTTTTCACCCAGAACTCACAGGAAGAGAAAACATTTATTTAAATGGTGCTATTTTAGGCATGACCAAAGCTGAAATAAATGCCAAATTAGATGAAATTATTGATTTCTCCGGTTGTGAACGCTACATAGACACCCCTGTAAAAAGATACAGTAGCGGGATGACTGTTCGGTTGGCATTTGCCGTAGCCGCTTTTTTAGAACCTGATATTTTGGTAATTGATGAAGTTCTGGCTGTAGGTGATGCAGAGTTTCAAAAAAAAGCCATTGGTAAAATGCAAGATATTAGCAAAGGAGAAGGACGTACGGTTTTGTTTGTAAGCCATAATATGGCGGCGGTGAAGAATTTGTGCACAAGAGGGATTGTGTTGGAGAATGGTGGGGTCGTTTTTGAGGGGAATGTAAATTCTGCCATTGACACTTATTTGTCAAATAATCAAATTGTTAATGAATCTTATATAAATAAGAGTGTAATCAATAAAGCAAGTTATATAAAAAGCGTAAAAGTAATAACAAGTTCGGAAACTGGTATTCATGATTTTTATTCTGATATTCACGTGAAAATTGAAGTTTATACTAATATTTTAATAACGCAGCCTGCTGTTTCTTATCAAATTTTAAATAGAGATAATATTCCAATTATTCATGAATTATTATTGAATCAAGAGAATGAATTTTGTCAAGAAAAAGGTTATTACACATTAATATCTAAAATTAAAAATATAAAATTATACCAAGGTATTTATAAACTTAATATTCATTTTGCGGATAATTTTACTAAAGTTAAATTAGATTCTGTAATTGAGCAATGTAGTTTTGAAATCATAAATAAAAATAAAAGACCTTACTATTGGCAAGATGGTTCAGCAGTTTATAAAGAGAATGACACTGAATGGGAAATTATAAAAAGAGATGAATAAATTAAAGAGTCCATTAGCAATCAATAGTGATAGTATTAAGTTGGTTTCGATTTTAAAAAATAATAAAATAATAAAAAATTATAACAAAATTGGAATTGATGTTTCAAGATTTTTTAAGAAATCTGAAATAAAACTATATAAATGTAATAAAACAGGTTACAGATTCTTTTACCCATTTTCAACCATTGGTGATGCTCTTTTTTATGAAGAACTTTCAAAAAATAGGAAAAACTATTATTCAAGAAGATGGGAGCATTCAGAAGCTTTAAATTATATAAATAATTCAGATTTAGTATTAGAGATTGGCTCTGGATTTGGTTCTTTTTTGAACTTACTAAAAGAAAATAAAATCGTTTCTAAAGGGATAGAATTGAACCCCTACGCTGTAATTAAATGTAAAGAAGATGGGCTCAATGTTGAAGAAAAATTAATTCAGGAAGAAATTAAAAACAAGAAAGAGCAATACGATGTTGTATGCTATTTTCAAGTACTTGAACACATAGTTGAAGTAAATAGCTTTATAAATTCATCAATTAAAGCCCTTAAAAAAGGAGGAAAATTGATTATAGGTGTTCCAAATAATAATCCATATTTATTTATAAATGATAAATACCACACTTTAAATTTGCCTCCACACCATGCCGGTTTATGGAATAAACAAGCATTAAAATCATTAGAAAACATATTTCCTTTAAAACTTGAAAGCTTAATATTTGAGCCTATATCTGTAACTTATCCTTATTTTATAGAATCATATATTAAGAATTTAAATAACCCCTTAATTAAAATAGTTATACAGGTAATTCATAAGCTTATACCTAAAATTCTTAAATTAGTGGTTTGCAATTTTATAAAAGGGAGAAATGTAGTAGCCATATATAAAAAAATAATTTAGTGGATAATTTTACAAATATAAAATTAACGTATGATACTTTAGATAGATTTATTATTAGAAAATCAATCTTTAAAGCTTTACAAGAAAATTTAAATAATTTTTCAGGAAATTTGTTAGATATTGGTTGTGGTAAAATGCCTTATAAAACCTATATTTTGGAAAACAGTAAGGTTGCTAATTATATTGGTTTAGATATTGAGAATGCTTTGGAATATGATGCTACCGTAAAACCTGATTTTACTTGGGAAGGGAAAATAATGCCTTTTGAAAATGAAAGTTTTGATTGCGCTTTTGGAACGGAAGTATTAGAACATTGTCCAAAACCTGAAATTGTTTTAAAAGAAGTATATAGAGTACTAAAACCGAATGGTATTTTCTTTTTCACAGTACCTTTTTTATGGAATTTACATGAAACTCCGAATGATGAATATAGGTATACTCCTTATTCCTTGAAGAGACATTTAAAAAATAGTGGTTTTACAAATATTGCTATTAAAGCAACTGGAGGTTGGCATGGAGCAATGGCTCAAATGCTTGGTTTGTGGGTGAAAAGAAGCCCTATGAGCTCAAATAAAAGAAAATTACTTTCATACATTGTAAAGCCAATTATGAAGTTTTTAATAAGAATAGGTGAAAACGAAGACATAAAATTTAGAGATGGTTTAATGATTACGGGACTTTCGGGTACAGCAACTAAAATATGAGAAGATGATTAAAAAAAATATTGCGTTAATTTCTCCTAGTGAGAATGCGTACTCTGAAACATTTATTCAGCAGCACCGAAATAATCTTGAGGGTACTATTATTTTTTATTTTAATGGAAGTCTGCCTAAAGAAAATGATATTGAAGGTGAATTATTGAATAGAGTTCAGTCACTTTTTTATAAAGTTTTAAGGAAATTTAAGCTTACTAAGTTTAACGCTAATGAATTGGCTCTATTAAAATCTTTTAAAAAACAAAAGATACATGTGGTTGTCGCCGAATATGGGACTACAGCTGTAGCCATTAATAATGTCTGTAAATATTTAAAATTACCATTAATTCCGATTTTTCATGGCTATGATGCGAGTATTAAAAGTGTTTTAGAAAATTTTAAAACTAGGTATCAAACATTATTTGAGTATGCGAGTACTGTTATTGCTGTTTCAAATAAAATTGCAGAAACTTTAGTAAATTTAGGTTGTGATGAACAAAAAATTGTGGTAACACCTTGTGCACCAGATGAACGATTTTTTGAAATTATTCCTAATTTTAAAAACCCTTTATTTGTTGGGGTAGGTAGATTTGTAGATAAAAAAGCACCTTATTATACTATTTTAGCTTTTTATAAAGTATTAAAACAATTCCCTGGGGCTAAGCTTATTATTGCGGGGAATGGACCTTTATATAATACTTGTAAAAATTTAATAAATCATCTTAAAGTTTTAGACAATGTTAAGTTGCTAGGTGTAATTACTCCAAAAGAATTGACTCAATATTTCAAAGAAGCCTTGGCATTTGTACAACATTCAATTATTGCTGATAATGGTGATTCAGAAGGTACTCCTGTTGCTGTCTTGGAAGCTAGTGCAGCTGGGTTACCTGTAATTTCAACTTTTCATGCAGGAATACCTGACGTGATTATTGATGGTAAAACAGGTTATTTAGTAAATGAACATGATGTTGATGAAATGGCTTCTAAAATGTTACTACTTTTGAATGATTATGATAAAGCTAAAAGAATGGGGAATTATGGGAAATTAAATATTAAAAATCATTTTTCTAAAAAACAACATATTGATATTTTAAACAATATAATTTTAGAAACTTTAGAAAATAAATCTTGTTAAATTATTCCTTCACCTACACCAAACTTTTCAACATTTCTTTAAAACGTTTGCCAGGTCTGAAACTTACCTTCGCATTGTTTACGGTGCTGGCAGTTACTTGTTTTTCAGTAACATACCTGTTAGAACTAATGCCTAGTTTCTAATTACCTACGCCTCCTAAACGTATAATTTTCCCGTTTTTTAATTCATGTACCAATGTTTCTTCTTAGTGCAATAAAACCCTATAGCAATCAACAAATGGCAATTTACTTTTATTAGCAACAATAGTAGTTAACTCTTCAAAAGTTAGTTCACCATTAGAAATGGCTTGTGCATAATATTTTTGTGGAATAGCAGTACTTTGTGGATTCCCTCTTTGTACAGTTTTAAATTTTACGCTCATTTTTTTTTATATATAGTTATGAGCACTTTTCAATAGCACTTTTTATAAATTTAGTAAATAAGCAACAGATTGCCACTGTTTTTTTCAAAATCTCGCAAAAACGTCATTGCGAGGAGTGTGCGACGCGGCAATCTCATGATTAGAACTAGAAATACACAGATTGCTTCATTTCACTGCGTTTCATTCGCAATGACGAATCAGACGTCATTGCGAGGAGTGTGCGACGCGGCAATCTCATGATTAGAACTAGAAATACACAGATTGCTTCATTTCACTGCGTTTCATTCGCAATGACGGAAAAAAATGTTAATTTTAATTTATGAAAAAGAGCTACATTTATTTTATGACCAATAAAAATAATACAGTTATTTATATAGGCATAACAAGTAATTTACTAAAACGTGTTTACCAACATAAAACAAAAACTTTTAAAGGATTCACCTCAAAATACAATTGTGATAAATTGGTTTATTTCGAAGAATTTAAAGATATAAATCAAGCTATTATTAGAGAAAAACAGCTAAAAGCAGGTAGTAGAAAACAAAAAGAGCAACTAATTTCATTAGAAAATAAGGATTGGAATGATTTGTCTGATGGTTGGTTATTTCAATTTTAATGTCATTGCGAGGAGTGTGCGACGCGGCAATCTCATGATTAGAACTAGAAAGAAACAGATTGCTTCATTTCACTGCGTTTCATTCGCAATGACGAATTAGACCGTCATTGCGAGGAGTGTGCGACGCGGCAATCTCATGATTAGAACTAGAAAGAAACAGATTGCCACGGTTTTTTCAAAACCTCGAATGACGTTTTTTACTAACGAACGTAAACAACCTAAACCCCCAAAACAGCGTATCTAGCAACCTTTTTATTAACAATTTTCAGCATTTGAAACCAAACCAAACTAAAATAAAGCAAAAAATAGTTGAAATATTTTAAATGATATCCTATTTTTACAACATAAAATTAAATCGATTGGCGGGAACTAATCGGGATTTTTTTAGAAAATACAACTCAATAATCAAGGGGTCCTAACCGTAAATTATTGAGTTTTTTTATGCCTTTTTGGCTCGTGTTATAGACTATAATTACTGATTATTACTGTCCTTTTTGATACAATATGTTTGTTAAAGTGTCACATTGAGCGCAGTCGAAATGTCTTTATAAATATGAATAATTTCACAATCTAAAAAGTATTCTACTGTGCTCAGACGGATAAAAAGAGTACTATTATTGTTTTAATAACAAGTGTTTTAGGTGTTTATGTGGCTTCAAAAAGGGCATAAACAAACAACTGCACCACCAATAAAAGGATTTTTTAGTGGTTTTATAGTGCTTAAAAAATTGATACTAATAAACTTTTTAAGTATTAAATAGTTTCAGTGAAGGATACGAATAGTTTGACCGGTTTATTAGTATACTTATGTTGATTTATTAAATAGATTTACAACTTTATACTAATAAATAAATTGAATTTTTAGGCATAAAAAAACCCAAGCTGCGGGAACAGCTCGGGATTTTTTTAAAAAATACAACTCAATAATCAGGGGTCCTAACCTGTAATTAATTTGTATTTCGTAATTTCCAGCATATCTCTCAATTTAGCACCAGGTCTAAAATTGATATGCGCTTTTTTAACAGAAGTACCACTAACATCTTCAGCCAATGTTTCCCCATTAGAACTAACACCTACTTGAAGATTTCCTAAACCACCAAGTTGAACTACCTTGCCTTGTTTCAGTTCATCCATAATGTTATGCTCTAAAGCACGAAGTACTGCGTAACAATCCGATTCACGAACCGTACATTGGTTAGACACTAAATAGGCCAATCTTTCAAAGTCTATAACTCCTTGAGAAATAGCTTTAGCATAAAATTTGTTTACCGCGTTTACGTCTTGCGGATTGCGACGTTCCATAGGTTTTATAATAACCATAATTAAAAAAATTTACCTGACTTCTTCGTTGAAATCATTACTGTAAAAATAAGCAGAAATAAAGTAAATTAAAGAATTGTTATACAATTAGTTATTGACATTCAATTGTCGAAAAGAAATTTCGGTTTTCTATTGCAATAGTGAAAAAAATTACAGGTAGGGTATTTATTATTATTTAAAATAATTTTATTATAGGAGTGTTATATTTAATTATTTTAAAAAATAATTTTTTTAGTTCTAAAATGTTAAAAAATACAATTTTAAGCTCTTTATTTTTTATGAACAGCCAAATGTTGATAAATAATTTAAAAAAATAAATATATGCTTTTCATCGTTATAATTTAACTTGAATATATAAATTTTACAAGTAAATAATTTCTATACCAATTTTATATTGCTATTTTTACCAATATGAGTTTAAGTGTACAAACCCCCTTAGTATCTATTATCATTCCTACTTACAATAGAGCGCAGTTAATTGGTGAAACCTTAGATAGTGTATTGGCACAAACCTACACCAATTGGGAGTGTATAGTGGTAGATGATGGTTCTACGGATGGTACAGGTAAACTGTTAGCAACCTATTGTAAAAAGGATGCTCGTTTTCAATACCATCATAGACCAAAAGATAGACCCAAAGGAGCGAATGCTTGTAGAAATTATGGTTTTGAGTTAAGTAAAGGTGAATATGTGAACTGGTTTGATAGTGATGATTTGATGGTGGAAAATAAATTAGAATTTCAAGTTAATAAACTTAAAGTTTCAAATTTAAATTTTAGTATATGCCAAACATTAGTTTTTGAAAATGAAATAGATAATATAATTGGATTAAGAAAGGATAAAATTTACTCCATTGATTTTTTTAATGATTTTATAATTAATGATATCAAATGGTTAACTCAAGCTCCTTTAATTAAAAGAAAATTTCTAGTTAAAAATAGCATTGAGTACGATGAAAGTTTAATGCAATCACAAGAAAGGGACTATTTTATAAAAATTTTAAGTTTAGTAGATGATTATTTACATGATGATACACCTTTAGTTTTATTTAGGAAACATGAAGATAGTATTTCACATGGAAAATATACTAAAGATAAAATGGAATCTAATTTCAAAGTAAACTATAACATTCTTAAGAATTATAATAACAGATTAAATAATGAAACAATTTTGAAACTGAGAAAGTCCTTAAAATCTAATTTGAAATCAGCTATTATTGAGAATATGCCCGATTTAACTTATAAATTTTGGGTATTGTTAAATAAAGAAGTTTTGGAGTTAAAATTTAGTGAAAGAATAAAATTATTTTTAGGGATATACTCTATGAAGTATTTTAAAAGAGGTGAAATATTTTTTAAATAAAAATAAATGTCAACAATATTAATAACAGGAGGCGCAGGGAATATTGGAAGTGCTTTGGCTTCCAAATTAAGTGAAAATAGCAATACAACCATTGTAATTATTGATAATTTAACAACGGGGAGTTTAGATAAAATACCAAAAAAAGAAAATATCCATTTTATAAAATCAGATGTCAATAATGACAATGATATTGTTCCTGTTTTTGGTAGGTATAATTTTGACTACGTATTTCATTATGCAGCGGTTGTTGGGGTACAACGAACATTGGAAAATCCTATGTTAGTTTTAAATGATATTGAAGGTATTAAAAACATCCTTTCATTATCAAAAAATACAGGTGTAAAACGAGTGTTTTATTCAAGCTCCTCAGAAGTGTATGGAGAGCCTTTTGAAATTCCGCAAAATGAAAATACTACACCGTTAAATTCAAGATTACCATATGCCATTGTAAAAAATGTTGGTGAAGCTTTTTTTAAATCCTATTATCAGGAATATGGTTTGGAATATACCATTTTTAGATTTTTTAATACCTATGGACCAAATCAAAGCTACGATTTTGTGATTCCTAGATTTTTAAAATTGGCTTTAAAAAGTGAACCAATCACTATTTATGGAGATGGTTCTCAAACACGTACTTTTTGTTATGTTAATGACAATATTGAAAGCTGTATTAAAGCAATGAATTCCCATGATTGCATAAACGATGTTTTAAATATAGGGAGTGATATAGAAATTTCTATTTTAGATTTAGCAAATCAGTTAATTGCAATAACGAAATCGAACTCTAAAATAATACATATGCCAGCACTAGAAGAAGGAGATATGACCAGAAGATGTCCGGATACAACAAAAATGAAAGCTATTTTGGGCAAAGAGCTAGTTTCTTTAGAAGTTGGAATAAAAAAATTAATGAATTATTATGAGAATAGGAAATAATCCTGAAAAGGTCAACTATGAAATTAGTTCTTTAGCCTATCATAGAGTTGTTGTACCTGTGTATATTCCAAATTTTGAAGGTTATTTTAAAGATGCTTTTGAAATATTTAAACTAAATATAGAATCATTGTTATTAACAGTGCATGATAAAACAAGAATTACCATTTATAATAACAATTGTATAGCAGAAGTAAAACAGTACATAGATGTTTTATATGAAAGGCATGAAATTATTGATCAGGTATTTCATTCAAAAGAAAACCTTGGTAAAATTAATGCTATTTTAGCAAGTGTTAAAGGTAATTTAGAGCCTTTAATTACCATCACGGATTCTGATGTTTTTTTTAAGCATAATTGGCAACAAGCCGTAGAAGAAGTGTTTTTGCATTTTCCAAAAGCTGGTATGGTAAGTCCTGTACCTGGTAGTAAAGCTTATAGTAATTTTACAGCTAATAATTGGTTGTTTGGTTTGTTTAGATACAAGGGAATTAGTTTTGAGAAGGTGAACGACCCTGAAGCTATGAAGTTATTTGACATGAGTTTAGGAAATCCTACACCTATGTATAAATCAATTCATTTAGAGAAATATTTAGTTTTAAATAATAGAGGAAATAAGGCAGTTATGGGGTGTGGACATTTTGTTGCAACCCTTAAAAGAGAAGTGTTTGATGAAGGTCCTAATACACCCGCATTTATAAAAATACAAAATGGTGTGGAAAATAGATTTATTGATTTTCCTAATGAAAAACTAGGTTATTTAAGATTGGCAACATTAAATAATTATGCTTATCATCTAGGAAACGTTTCAGAAAAATGGATGCATGAAGAGTTTGAAAAAATAAGTATTCACAAAAATAATAATTATTGTTTATCAAATATAGATCCAATTTATGCTAAACCTTTCAGTGCTCTAGAAGTATTTTTAGGTAAAGTTTTAAAAAAAGTGATACTTCATAAGTTTATAAAGGCTACATTTTTTGCCCAAAAAGGATTAAAAAATAATTTAGATTATTAATTAAAAAGATTTATTAAATAATTGTTTTTTAAGATATGCTAATTTCAATTGTTACAGTTAACTTTAATAATATTAAAGGTTTAAAAAGAACGTTTGCATCTATTCAAGAGCAAGATGCTACTTTATATGAGCATATTGTTATAGATGGTGGTTCTGAGGATGGTAGTGTTGAATTTATTAAAAGCAATGCTAGTTGTTTTACTTTTTGGGTTTCCGAAAAAGACAGAGGAGTGTATCATGCCATGAATAAGGGGATTGAAAAATGCTCAGGAGCTTATATTTATTTTTTAAATTCGGGAGATACTTTTTATGCTAAAAACGTAATTAACACTTTTGTTAAGAGTAAGCCTTTTGAAGATATTGTTTATGGAAATATAAATGTGAAATTATTAAATGGGTTAGACAAAATTAGAGAAATGCCCAATAAATTATCTATTGCAACTTCCTTAACTTTTACCATTACGCATCAAGCAATTTTTCATAAAAAAACAGTATTTGATAATGATTGTTATTCAGAATCTTATAAAATTATATCAGACTGGATATTTTATAATGAAGCCATTATTATAAAAAAAGCAAGCTATAAACATATCAATTTAGTGATTGCTAATTTTGAAAGCGGTGGGTTAAGTAGCAATGTTGCTACTGCTGAACAAGAACGTGAAATGTATTTAAAAAATAAGTTTTCGCCCTATTTTTATGATGTATTAAATGAATACAATGCCTTACAGATACAGTATAAAAATATGAGTAATTTGTTTTTTGTACGATGGTATTTTCAATTTAAAAGTTTTATTAAAAAATTAGTAAAGTAGTGATAGTAATATTGTATCCATTTAGAGATAGAGATATGTTAAGAGTGCAACGTTCATTAGATAGTTGGACAACCCAAACACATACAAATTTTAAAATTTATGTGATCAATTATGGATCAAACTCAACAATTAGTAGCCAATTAAAAAAAGTTTTAGAGGAGTATTCCTTTGTTACACTAAAAAACTGTGCAACGCAGTTTCAACCATGGAATAAAGCAAGAGCTTTAAATAGTGTGATTAGAGAACTTGAAGAATCCTTTTGTTTTGTTGCAGATATTGATATGATTTTTCATCCTAATTTTATGGAAACTTTAAATCATGTGAAAGCAGCAGATACGATCACTTATTTTAAAGTTGGGTTTTTACATAAAAATGAATCTTTTACAACTAATAATTTTAATACATTTAAGATTCATTTTGTTAGTGATAAAGAAGCTACAGGGATGTCTTTATTTCCTATTGAAGCATTAAAAAAAGTGCGTGGTTTTGATGAATTTTTTCATTTTTGGGGAGCAGAAGATACAGATGTTCACAAACGACTTCAAAATTTAGGACTAAGCCTTAATTTTTATGATAAAGAAGTGCTTGTATTACATCAATGGCATCCATCTTATAGAAGCAGAGAATCAAAAAAAATTACAAAAGAGTTGCGATTGCATAATGCTGTACGATTAAACCATACCCATATGAATTACAATGCTACACATAAAATTACCAAAGTAAATGATGAGCATTGGGGGCAACCATTAAGTAATAGCGATTTAACAGCCTTAGAAAATAGAATTCAGAAAGAAATTACAATTCCTTGTACAAAATCTGACATAGATCATTTTATAAATTTTGAGTTAAAAGCACTTAAAAAGGGCTACTATTGTTTTAAATTTGAAAAACAATCTAAAACAGCAGTTTTAAAACAACGGATGAAGTTGGTATTGGGTAAGCAGGTTATCGCTTATTATTCTTTAAAAGAAATAAACGATTTGTTATTGATGGCAATATTAGTTCGGTGTAATTTTAAAAAATACTGTTTAAAAATAAACGATAATTTAAGCAGTATTCAATTCATTTTAAATATTTCTTAATGGGGTTCAACAACGTTAAAACAATATTAATTTCTCAATTTGCATTGCCTTTTTCGGGTATTGGCAGCTGGACAACTATGTACAAGTATTATTTATCTCAAAATAATCATAAAATAGATGTAATAATTGCGCCTCCTGCAAAAGAAGAACTAGAGAACGTTACCTATTTCTCATTAAATTATACGTTTTTAGATAAGGTTGAACGAAAATTAACGGGTAATGGTTACCTCAAAATTTTTAAAATATTAAAAGAAATTATAAAGCCTTCTGAAAAATATATTATTCAAATAATTGATAATCATGGGTTGGTACTACCATTAGATGCGTATTTAAAAAAAGAACAATTAAGAAACAGTTGTTATTTACAGTTTTTTTATCACGGATATCCACCTTTTTTAGGGAATTTTGAAAGTAGAACTTTTTTTGCAGCCTTGGATGAGCATATTGTGTTAACCTTAGATTCGTATAAAGCACATCAAAAGGGATATACCACTTTACCTTGCTCATTTAATGTGTTGCATAACGGTGTTAATAGTGAGCAGTTTTATACGTTAAATAAAAAAGAGAAATCTACTTTACGTAATACTTATAAGATACCAGATAGTAAATTAATTTTTATTTGGTGTTCTCAAGACCGGCCTAAAAAGGGACTTGATTTAATTTTGAAAGTTTGGAAGCAATTGATGCTTAACTATGATGGAATTGAATTATGGATTATAGGAAGTACAAGAGTTGTAAATGTACAACAAGTAAAAAATATAGGGCGTGTACCAAATAATGAAATAGCGCACTATTATCAATTAGCAGATTTTTATGTATATCCTTCGTTATGTCATGAAGGATTTGGTTTAACATTGGTAGAAGCTTTAAAATGTGGTTGTTATTGTATTGCATCACAAAATGGAGGAATACCAGAAGTGTTGCAATATGGGAAATATGGAAAATTGATAGAACACCCTAATATTATAAGTAATTGGGTTGCTGAAATTGAAAAAAGCATAGAGGAATACTTAAAGAATGATAAGATAAACCCATATTTTGAAGCCGTTCCTAAAGATGTTTACGCACTAAATACTTGGTGTGATAATATGAATACAATAATTGAAAAGGCTAATTTTTGGATGAAGTAATAATCGTTGTTTTTTAGTCAAAAATATTTAAAAAGAAATCAAGTTGGTCAATTGACGTAAAGAATTAAACATTTAATTAATTGGTAATGTTTTAAAATTATACAAGTTTTAAATAAAAATTTAATATTGGATAGATAATAAAAATTATGAAAAAATTGCTAAAAAAAGTCTTAGAACTATTTGGTTTAATAGTTTTTAAGCGTGAAACAATAAATAATAAATTTTATCCTGATTTGGCAAGAAGAATTAAAATAATGAAGAACCTTGAGATAAATTTATTGTTTGATATTGGGGCAAATAATGGGCAGTATGCTACTCAAATAAGAAATTTAGGTTATACTGAAAAAATAATATCTTTTGAACCTTTAGATGATGTATATCAAAGTTTGCTTGAAGTTTCAAAAAATGATGCTAAATGGTCTATTAGGAATTTGGCTTTAGGTGATAAGAAAGAATATAATTATATAAATATTTCAGAAAATTCAATGAGCAGTTCTATATTGGAAATGTTGCCTTTACATTTAGAAAGTGCTCCACAAAGCAAATATATAAACAAACAAAAAATAGAAATTGATACAATTGATACAGTTTTACAAGAATTTGATTCAGATAACAATCATATAATGTTAAAGGTTGATGCACAAGGGTATGAAAAGAAAATATTAGATGGAGCGTTAAATAGTATTGATAAAATTAAAATTATTCAACTTGAAATGTCATTAGAACCATTATATAAAGGTGAAATTGATTTTGTAGAGATGATACAATTTATGAAAAGTATTGGATTTAATTTATATTCTATTGAAAATGGATATGCAGATGAGCATAGAAGTAAACTATTGCAAGTAGATGGAATATTTGTAAATGAAATTTTTTTAATAAAGTAGTTTTTATGGTAACTATAATTGCAGAAATAGCACAAGCTCATGACGGAAGTTTAGAATTGGCACATACCTATATTGATGCTATTGCAACAACAGGCGTTGATGCTATAAAATTTCAAACGCATATTGCAGCTGCCGAAAGTAGCATTTATGAGCCGTTTAGAGTTAAAATGAATACTTCCGATAAAACAAGGTTTGACTATTGGAAAAGAATGGGGTTTTCAAGAGCTCAATGGAAGGAGTTAAAACAACATTGTGAAGAAGTTGGATTAGAATTTATGAGTTCTCCTTTTAGCAATGCTGCGGTTGACTTGTTAGAAGATGTTGGTGTAAAGAGGTACAAAGTAGGTTCGGGTGAGGTAAATAATTTTTTATTGCTAGAAAGAATTGCACAAACGAATAAACCAATAATTATATCATCTGGGATGAGTTCTTTTGAAGAGTTAGATAATACAGTACAGTTTTTAAAAGAAAGAAACGTAGAATTTTCAATTTTGCAATGTACTACAGCCTATCCTACCAAACCAGACCAATTTGGTTTGAATGTTATTCAAGAATTAAAAGAACGTTATCATGTGCCTGTTGGATATTCAGACCATTCTTCAACCATTGAAACATGCATTGCTGCAACAGTTTTAGGGGCTGAACTATTAGAATTTCATGTAGTTTTTGATAAAGCATCATTAGGACCTGACGCAAAATCTTCATTAACATTTCCAGAAATAAATCAGCTAGTTAAGGTTGTTAGAACGCTAGAAATAGCTTTAAAAAATCCTGTAGATAAGAACAACAACAAGGAATTTGAAAAGTTAAAAAATATCTTTGAAAAATCATTGGCTGTAAATAAAAACTTAAAAGCGGGTCATAAATTAACCTTTGAAGACTTAGAAACCAAAAAGCCAAAAGGGTATGGTATTGAAGCGAAGTACTTTCAAGAAGTTATAGGTAAAGTTTTAGTCAAAGATTTAAAACAGTGGGATTTTTTGAAGGAGGAAGATATTCAATAGTTTATTTGTTATTATGAGGAGCGATAGCGACGTGGTAATCTATTACATTGGAACTTGAATCATGAGATTGCTTCGTTTCACTCGCAATGACGATTAAAACAGTGGTTTTTTGAAGGAGGAAGATATTCAATAGTCCTCTTGTCATTACGAGGAGCGATAGCGACGTGGTAATCTGTTTCTCTTGCTCCAAATCATGAGATCCCCAGTCAAGCTGAGGATGACGTTCTGTTTTCGTCATTGCAGGATCGAATGTAAAGAAAACAGTTGGTAGCTGTTTTTTATGAAGTTGACAAATAGCGCGTTGGAAAAGTAAAATGAAGCAATCTGTCTCTTTTCATGAGATTGCCACGTCGTTTGTTCCGCTCTCCTCGCAATGACGACATTTAACTTAAAAAACTCTTCATAAATTAACTTTTACACTTTACAAATTTTAAGTACTTTTAGATTTTAATAAAAAGCCCAATGATTAAAAGAAAAATATGTGTTGTAGTTACAGCAAGACCGTCATACAGTCGTGTAAAAACAGTACTATCAGCCATTCAAAAACATTCAAAATTAGAACTTCAATTAGTGGTGGCTGCATCGGCATTGCTAGACCGCTATGGTTCAGCAGTAAATTATATTGAAAAAGATGGATTTACCATTGCAGCACGTGTATTTAATGTGTTGGAAGGTGAGAATTTAACTGCTGCTGCAAAAACAACAGGTATAGGAATTTTAGAATTATCTACAGTTTTTGATAATTTAAAACCAGACATAGTTATAACGGTAGCTGATAGGTTTGAAACCATGGCAACTGCTATTGCAGCCTCTTATATGAATATTCCATTGGCACATATTCAAGGAGGTGAAGTAACGGGTAATATTGATGAAAAAGTTAGACATGCCATTACCAAATTAGCCGATTATCATTTTGTGGCTTCTGTAAATGCCAGAGAGCGTGTTATAAAATTAGGTGAAGACCCTAAAATGGTCTTTGATACGGGTTGCCCATCTATAGATTTAGCGGAAAATATTATACATAGTAAGGCACTTCCTTTTAATCCTTATGAAAAATATGGGGGAGTGGGTGCAAAGCCAGATTTGGATAATGGTTATTTAGTGGTGATGCAACATCCTGTGACAACAGAATATAAAGATTCAAGAAAACATGTGGAATCAACCCTGGAAGCGATTCGTAAATTGCAAAAACCTACTTTATGGTTTTGGCCTAATGTAGATGCTGGTGCTGATGGCACATCTACAGGAATAAGAGCTTTTAGAGAACAGCACCATATACCAAATGTTCATTTTTTTAAGAATATGGAAGGGGAAGATTTTTTGCAATTATTACAGCATAGTGAATGTTTGATAGGCAATTCTAGTGTTGGTATAAGAGAGTGCTCTTATTTAGGAGTGCCAGTAGTAAATATTGGATCAAGGCAACATAAACGCGATCAAGGAAATAACGTAATTAATACCGACTATTGTCAAGAAAAAATATCAGCAGCTATTTTAAAAGCATTACAAAACGGAAAATCTTTACCGTCCTCTATTTATGGAAGTGGTAAGTCTGGTGAATTAATTGCCAATCTATTAACAGAGTTACCACTGCAATTTCATAAAACAATTATGTATTAAGATGAGGGTTTTAGCTATCATACCTGCCAGAGGTGGCTCGAAAGGAGTTCCTAAAAAGAATAGTAAATTATTGGGAATTAAACCTTTAATTGCTTATACCATACAAGCAGCACAAAACTCAAAATTAGTAACGGATATTATAGTTAGCTCAGACAGTGATGAGATTATAAAGATTGCCCAAGATTATGGGTTGAAAGTACCTTTTAAACGTCCTGCAAAGTTAGCGACTGATGAAAGTCCTACCATATTAACTATTATTCATGCATTGGAATATTTTAAATTGAAAGGAATTCAGTATGATGCAGTCTGTTTATTACAAGTTACAAATCCTTTTAGAACAGCTGAATTTATAGATAAAGCTATTGAAAAGTTTAAGAACTCAAATACGGATTCACTTGTATCAGTATTAAAAGTCCCACATGAGTTTAATCCACATTGGGTATTTGAAACGAAGCAGGATGGTAATTTAAAAATTAGTACTGGTGAATCAGAAATTATATCAAGGAGACAAGACTTGCCAACAGCTTATTTTAGAGATGGTTCTATTTATATTACCAAAACAGAAGTAATTTTAAATCAAAATACGTTATATGGCAAATCTATTGCGTATATCGAAGCAGATTGGACAACTTATGTAAATATTGATACCATGGAGGATTGGGATAAGGCAGTAAAAATGGTAGAAAAACCTAGTATTTAAATGTGTGGTATAGCGGGTATTATAGGGAGAAAAGCATCAGAGTTATTATTAGATAAAATGTTGTTTGCTCAAAAACATCGAGGTCCAGACTTTACGGGTAAATACTGTGCTGAATCCATTGTTTTAGGTCATAATAGATTGTCTATTATTGATTTATCAGAAGATGCAAATCAACCTTTTTTTTCTACGGACAAAAGATATATTTTAGTTTTTAATGGGGAAATTTATAACTACTTAGAGTTAAAAATAGCCTTAGCTAAAGACTATCATTTTACAACAAAATCAGATACAGAAGTATTATTAGCGGCCTATATAAAATGGGGGAAACACTGTTTAGAGAAACTAAATGGGATGTTTTCATTTGCAGTTTGGGATACAGAAACTAAGAAGTTGTTCGCTGCAAGAGACCGGTTTGGTGTGAAGCCGTTTTATTATTCTTTTAACGACACTAAATTTTCTTTTGCTTCTGAAATAAAAACATTGTTCGCTGCAGGTATTCTTAAGAAAAGTAACAATCAAGTTTGGGCTAGTTATTTTTCTTTCGGAAGTTATGGATTGCCTAATGAAACTTTCTGGGAAGGAGTACATCAATTACCTGGTGGTCATTTTTTAGAATATCAACATGATAAATTAACTATTGAAAAGTGGTATTTCTTTGAAGAAGAAATTAATAAACATCAAAAAACACTTCCTTTTGAAGAAGTGAAAGCAACTTACCATAAATTATTAGAAGATAGCATTAAACTTCGTTTTAGAGCAGATGTTCCAGTAGGGTTTAATATTAGTGGGGGTGTTGATAGTTCATTATTATTAGCATTTGTGAATAGGGTCCAAAACAATAAAAATATAAATGCTTATACTTTTTATACAAATAATAAGGAATATGATGAATTACCTTGGGTAGAAGAAATGATTTCTTTAACAAATAATCCTTTAAATAAAGTGCTTTTAGAAGTTGATGATATTGAGCAATTAGCATTAGAAATGAGTGTTTTACAAGATGAACCTTTCGGAGGAATTCCAACTATAGCCTATGGTGAAATTTTTAAACAAGCAAAAAAGGATGGTGTAAAAGTATTACTTGACGGGCAAGGAATGGATGAGCAATGGGCGGGGTATGATTATTATTTAAATAAAAATAATAGTGTAGTTCAAGGAGTTACAAAATCACCGTTTAGAACAACTATTTTAAATACTAAATTTTTGAAATTAGCTAAAAAACCAATGTATCCAAAACCGTTTAGCGATGAAGTTTTAAATCTACAGTACAGAGATTTGTTTTACACTAAAATACCTAGAGCATTACGTTTTAATGATCGAGTGTCTATGGGGGCGAGTACAGAGTTGAGAGAGCCATTTTTAGATTATCGCTTGGTGGAATTTGCTTTTGCGCAACCTTTAGACTATAAAATTAAAAATGGAATTCAAAAATATTTACTAAGACAATTGGCATCGGAACGTTTGTCTGACAGCATCAGTTTTACACCAAAACGTCCATTACAAACACCACAAAGAGAATGGTTAGGCAATGAACTAAAAGAATTTGTAAATTTACAGTTAGATAAAATTGATTCTTCGATTTATGAAGATTGGTTTAACAAAAAAGCGTTGAAACAAGAGTGGGAAAATTATTTGAATGGAGATAATAATTCAAGTTTTTACATTTGGCAATGGGTTAGTTTATCTTTAATTTTAAATGATGAATAAAAAAATTTTTATTTTTTTGCCAGATGGTGTTGGATTACGTAATTTTTCTTTTACTAATTTTTATGAATTAGGAAAAAAGAAAGGTTATGATATAACTTATTGGAATAATACAATTTTTCCACTGCAAGAGAAATTTAAGTACAATGAAAAAGTAATCAACTACTCAAAATCAAACCCACTTACAGATATTTTTAAGCGTTCTCGTACTAAAATTGAATTACAGCAAAATCATAAAAAATTTAAAAATAGCGCCTACTTAGCATATATATTTCCACAATCTTATAAAACATTAAAAACAACTGTTAAAAATATATTGGTTAATCTATTTTCAAGAGTATATAATTCGAATAAAGGATTAATTTTAATTAGAAAAAAGATAAATTGGATTGAAAGAAAAACAAATTATTATAAAAGAGTAAAACAACAATTAGAGATTGAACAACCAGATTTTGTTTTTTGTACGAACCAAAGACCTTTATTTGGTATTTCGCCTATGCTAGCAGCTAAAGATTTAGGAATCCCAACCGCAACATTTATATTTTCTTGGGATAATTTGCCGAAAGGAACTTTAGTAGTTGAAACAGATTATTATTTTGTTTGGAGTAATTATATGATGAATGAGCTATTAAAATACTATCCATTTATAGAAAAAGAAAAAATAAGAATTGTTGGAACTCCTCAATTTGAATCTCATTTTGATAAAAGTTTATTTGAATCGAGAGTAGATTTTTTTAAAAAGCACAAACTAGATTTGCATAAAAAATATATTTGTTTTTCAGGAGATGATATAACAACTTCTCCCTATGACCAGTTTTATTTAGAAGATACTGCCCAAGCTATTAAAAACCTAAACAAGAAAGGTTATAATTTAGGTATTATATTTAGAAGGTGTCCTGTAGATTTTTCAGATAGATATGATAATGTTCTCAAAGAATATAAGAATATTATAGTACCATTAAATCCAGACTGGGAAAAATATGGTGACGCTTGGAATACTATTATGCCAACCCCAAATGATTTTAACTTATTAGTAAATACAGTTTTTCATACCGAAGCAGTTATTAATATTGGTTCATCCATGGTATTTGACTATGCTTGCCATAACAAGCCTTGTATGTTTATTAATTATAATAATACGATGGTGGATAAAAAAAAATGGGACATTAATAAAATTTATGAATTTATACATTTTGAATCGATGCCTACTAAAGAAGTTGTTGTTTGGCTCAATAATAAAGAAGAAATAGCTTCAAAAATAGAAAAAACTCTTAATAATTCAGAAAGAACTGTTAAGTATGCACAAGAATGGTTTAAAATTATCAATATTGAGAATCCGAAACAAGCTTCTGAAAATATATGGAAAGCAATCAATCAAATAATTAACTAATGCATATAGCTTTTCTAACACCAGAATATCCACACTCAAAGACCTCAGATTCAGCAGGTATTGGTACAAGTATTAAAAATTTAGCTATTGAATTGGTGAAAAATAAGCATACAGTTACCATATTTGTATATAGTGAAGATGCGAATGAAGTATTTGAAGAACAAGGTATCACAATTCATAAAATTGCATATAAAAAATATAAGATACTTAGTTGGTATTTGTATCGGAAACTTATTCAAAATTATATAAATAACATAATTCAAGCCAACCAAATAGACTTGATAGAAGTTCCAGATTGGACTGGAATTACTGCATTTATGAAATTTAAATGCAAGTTGTTAATCAGGTTACACGGAACAGATGCCTATTTTTGTCAATTAGAAGGACGAAAGCAAAAATTAAAAAATCACTTTTTTGAAAAAATAGGGTTGAAATCAGCTGATAATATCACATCAGTAAGTGAATTTACGGCAATTAAAACAAAAGAATTATTTGGGATTAAAAAGAAAATCAAGATAATTCATAATGGAGTAGATATTCATAGTTTTTCAACTTCCAATGTAAAAGTAACTGCTAATTCCATTTTATATTTCGGATCAATTATTCGAAAAAAAGGCGTATTGGAACTGGCTGAAATTTTTAATGAAGTCATAAAAAAGAATTCAAATGCACAATTAACGCTGTTGGGAAAGGATGTTGTTGATGTATTCTCAAATACGCCTACAATACAATGTTTTATGGATGCACTTACTGATGAGGCAAAGAAAAACACCAAGCATATTTCTCATGTTCCTTATGAAGAAGTACAAGCATATATAGCAAAAGCCAGTGTAATTGTACTGCCTAGTTTTGCAGAAGCGTTTCCAATGACTTGGTTAGAAGCGATGGCTATGGGAAAAGCATTAGTGACTTCAAATATTGGTTGGGCAACTGAATTAATGATTGATGGAGAAACGGGTTTTATTGAAAATCCTAAAAAGCATCAATTGTATGCGGATAAGATTAGTATATTATTAGAAAATAAAGAGCTAAATACTTCCTTTGGTAAAAATGCAAAACAACACATTGCATCTCGTTTTTCACAAGCTATTATTGCCAAAGAAAATATTGAATATTTTAAATCAATTATTCAAAATAAATGATTGTAGTTTTTCACGAAAATAATAAAGTCGTTCAAATTTATGATTATTCAAATAATCAGGAAATTGATATTGCTTTAGACGCTATCCAAGAAACATTGGTTTTATTAGCCATAAAAAACACATCACAATTTATTGGTTGGTGTCATGAAAGTTTAAAAGAAGATTTAAATTTAACCAAATGGAATTCCATTTTAAAACATCCGTTGCTTTTAGTTTCTTTTGAAACTTCTGATCATTTTTATATGACTTCTGATATTGGTTATATTGAAGATACACCGTTTATAAATGTAAATAAAAACGTTTCGTACCCAACTTGGTTCATGTCATCTGATGTTGGAGTTATACATGCTTCTGTGCTTTTGAAGTTTGAATACCTTCTAAAATATAAATTAGCATTCGACTTATTTTTAAATATGATTGCTAAAGTTGGTATGAAGCAAGGTTTGCTCTGTTATTCTAATCCGAATTTATTAATAGATGCATCTAAAAAACGAGTAATTACTAAAAAGAATATTTCAAGTACTAACTTTTTATGGTTTGTGAAATCAAATTACAGGTATAGATGGATATTACTCTATCTATTAAATCTGAGTATTCACAATAAGAAATTTTTGATTTTTCCTTTTCTGAGGGTATTATTTAAAAAATCCATCAAAAATAAAATATCTTTTGATAATATTAAATTAAAAGAATACAAGAAATTAATTGGGCCAAGCATTGATGTGCTAATTCCAACATTAGGAAGAGAAAAATATTTAAAAGATGTGTTGCTTGATTTAGCGAATCAAACGATACTTCCAAAAAAAGTAATTATTATTGAGCAAAACCCCATTGAAAATGAGCTTTCAAAACTAGATTTTTTAAATGAACCTTGGCCTTTTGAAATAGACCATACAATTATTTACCAATTAGGAGCTTGTAATGCACGTAATATTGGATTAAGTAAAGTTAGTTCAGACTGGGTATTTTTTGCAGATGATGATGTGCGTTTTAATAGCACTCTTTTGGAGGATGGTTTTAAGTATTTGAATTTGTATCAAACTGTTGCAATTTGTTTAAGTTGTTTGCAAAAGAATGAAATTGAAAATCATAATAATGTATTTCAATCTGCTACATTTGGTTCGGGTACAAGTATTGTAAAATCAACAGCATTAAAAGACGTTAAATTTGATAGGGCTTATGAATTTGGATATGGAGAAGATGCCGACTTTGGTATGCAATTACGAAATACGGGTACAGATATTTTATATGTTCCATTTGTGAAAATACTGCATTTAAAAGCACTTATTGGAGGTTTTAGAAAAAAAATGATAAGAAAATGGGAAAAGGAAGCTATTTTACCAAAACCTTCACCAACAATCATGGTTTATAAATTAAAGTACGCAACGAAAGAACAATTACAATCTTATAAAACAACCTTATTTTTAAAGTTTTATAAGAATCAACCAATTATCAACCCTTTAAGTTATTACAAACAATTCCAAAAAGCTTTGGACAAAAGTAAGTATTGGGCTACTAATTTAATCAACAAGGAATCAAATGAAATTTAGCCTTATTATTTGTACCTATATGCGTCCTGCTGCAATTGTTAAATTATTGCAATCAGTAAAGGAGCAAACACAATATCCCAATGAAATACTCATTGTGGATGGTTCTATAAATAATGAAACAAAAGAAATACTGCAACAAAATAGCTTTAAAAATATCACTTACTTTTTAGTAGATGATATTAATAGAGGTTTAACTAAACAACGTAATTATGGAATTTCAAAAGTTTCAAAAGAGATAGAAATAGTTTGTTTTTTAGATGATGATATTATTTTGGAACCTACTTATTTTGAAGAATTAATAAATACTTATAATTCTAAATTAGATGCTGTAGGAGTTGGAGGTTATATTTCTAATGAAGTTAAATGGGATAAGAGCACAAGTACAACTTGTGGTTCTAATTATTTTTGTTTTGATGGGTTTAAAAGAAAAGAAGGGGTGCGGTTTAAATTAAGAAAGTTTTTAGGTTTAATTGATACAACACCTCCAGGCTTTATGCCAATTTATTCACATGGGCGATCTATTAGTTATTTACCACCTTCAAAAAAAATATATGAGGTTGAATTTTTTATGGGAGGAGTATCTTCATTTAAAAAAGAGTTATTGAATAAAATTAAATTCTCCACCTATTTTGAAGGTTATGGATTGTATGAAGATTTAGATTTTTGCTTAAGAGCTTCACAATTAGGGCAGTTATATGTAAATACTTCAGCGCAATTAGAACATCATCATGAAGAAGCAGGAAGACCAAATAAATTTACCTATGGTAAAATGGTGGTGCGAAATGGATGGTATGTTTGGAGGGTGAAATACCCAAATCCTACTATTAAAGCGACACTATTGTTTCATTTAAATGTTATTTTATTAATAAAATTACGTTTTGTAAATAGTTTATATGCTACTGATAAAAAAGAAGCGTTTACGGAGGCTTTAGGTAGATTGGTTGGATGGTTTTCTTTATTTTTGAAGAAACCGAAAATACAACCTTAAAAATGAGCATCATTCTCAGCTTGACTGGGAATCTGTAAATAAAAAACCTAATAGTATATTAATTATATGAAATTTGTCATCATCACACATGCCGAGCATAAAATACATAAGCAAGATATTTATGCTTACGAACCTTATGTACGTGAAATGAATTTGTGGTTGAAGTATGTGGATGAAGTAAAGATTATTGCTCCTTTTTCTAGTGAACCGATTATATCTATAGATAGTAAGTATATACATAATAATGATAGTACCCGTCACCCTGAACTTGATTCAGGGTCCCATGTTTTGAAAATGGATGATGAGATGCTGAATCAAGTTCAGCATGACGAAACTAAAGAACAGATTGCCACGTCGCAAACTCCTCGAAATGACAAAACAGTACGTCATCCTCAGCTTGACTGGGGATCTCATGATTTGAAATACAAGAAACAGATTCCCAATCAAGTTGGGAATGACGGGATTGAATTAAGACCTATTCAGTCATTTGATATCACTTCATTAAAAAATGGAATGCGAGCGCTAGTGAGAATCCCTGAAATTCTGATTCAAATCTACAAAGCAATGCAATGGGCAGATCATATTCATTTGCGATGCCCTGGAAATATTGGATTGTTGGGCTGTTTTATTCAAATACTATTCCCAAACAAGCCAAAAACCATTAAATATGCAGGGAATTGGGATCCGAAAAGTAAGCAGCCATTAAGTTATCGAATTCAAAAATGGATTGTTTCCAATACTTTTTTAACCAGAAATACGAAAGTATTGGTGTATGGTGAATGGCCTAAGCAGCCTAAGAATGTTGTTCCTTTTTTTACGGCTACGTATTCTGAAGAAGAAATACGTCATCCTCGGCATGACGAAACAAAACGTCATCTTCAGCTTGACTGGGGATCTCATGATTTGGAAAACAAGAAACAGATTCCCAATCAAGTTGGGAATGACAAAACCACCTGTCACCCTGAGCCTGTCGAAGGGTCTCATGATTTGGAAAACGAAAAGCAGATGCTGAACCAAGTTCAGCATGACGAACGGGAGGAACAGATTGCCACGTCGTTTCCTCCTCGCAATGACAAAACCAAGTGTCACCCTTATTCCGACCGTCATCCTCAGCTTGACTGGGGATCTCATGATTTGGAAAACGAAGGGCAGATTCCCAATCAAGTTGGGAATGACGGGACGATAAACTTCATCTTCGTAGGAGCACTTACCAAAGGAAAACAACCTCTCTTAAGTGTAAAAGTAGTACACGAATTAAAAAAGAAAGGCTATAAAGTTCAGTTAGATATCTATGGGGATGGTGAAGAGCGAGAGAACATTGCTAATTACATACTTGACAATTCATTAGAAAATGTTGTGTGTTTGTATGGAAATGCTTCAAAAGAAATTGTAAAAAAAGCCTATCAAGAAGCTCATTTTTTATTGTTTATATCAAAATCTGAAGGTTGGCCTAAGGTAGTTGCAGAAGCCATGTTTTGGGGATGTTTACCAATTACAAGTAATGTGTCTTGTATTCCGTATATGTTAGATAATGGATCTAGAGGAGCTATTGTAAAACCGAATGTTGATGAAATAGTTGGAGTAGTTGAAGGTTATCTTCAAAATAAATATAAATATAAAAAGCAAGTTGGAAGTGCAATGGAATGGTCAAGGCAATTTACTTTAGAAAAGTTTGAGAAGGAGATAGGGAGGTTACTTTCCCCTCTTGAGAGGGGTTAGGGGTGTGTAAAATTGTTGCTATAATTAAATGAGCTATGAAGAAAAGAAAAATAATTTGGTACAATCCAAAATTAAAAGACTTCGCTAAAGAACTTCGAAATAATTCAACGAAATCGGAGATTGTCTTTTGGTTAAAATTAAAAAACAAGCAATTGTATAATTATAAATTCATTAGACAGAAGCCAGTTGATAATTATATTATAGATTTTTATTGCCCGGAATTAGCACTTGGAATTGAATTAGATGGTTATTCTCATGAGTTAGTAGAAGTGTTTCATAAAGATTTAAAAAAAGAAAAGCGTTTAAATGAATTGGGAATTACTATATTGAGATTTAAAGACGAACAAGTATTTAATGATATTGAAAATGTGATTAAAGAAATAGAATTTTATATTTTTGAGTTTGAAAAACACACCCCTAACCCCTCTCAAGAGGGGACAGAACGTAAAGAAAATGTTCTGTGAACATTTTTAGAGAATGTGCCAGCTGGCGCGCTGGAGAAATGCCTGACAGAACGTAAAGAAAATGTTCTGTGAACATTTTTAGAGAATGTGCCAGCTGGCGCGCAGGAGAAAGATTATTAAAGAGATAGATACTAGTTAAAACACACCCCAACCCCTCTCAAGAGGGGAAAGATTATGAATAAAAACCTAAAAGTAATACAACTTATAGATTCTTTAAACCCTGGAGGAGCAGAGATGATGGCAGTGAACATAGCCAATGCATTGGCAGAACAAGGCATTGAATCTCATCTATGCACTGCACGTTTGGAAGGCACGCTTATGTCAAAAATTGATGAGAGTGTTGGTTGTTTATTTCTAAATAAAAAAAATAGTTTTGATATCAAGGCCATAGTTAAGTTGTACAACTATATAAAAGCACATAGAATATCAATAGTACATGCACATTCATCATCTTATTTTATGGGTTTTTTAATAAAGATTGTTCGTCCTTCAATTAGAATTATTTGGCAAGATCATTATGGGAATAGTGAGCACTTAAAAAATAGAAATACTTTTCCATTGGCATTAATTTCATATGTGTTTGAAGCTATAATAGTAGTAAATACACTCTTGTATGAATGGGCTAAAAAAGAGTTAAAAACAAAAAAGGTAAGTTACATTCCTAATTTTGCAACATTAAACACCGTACTACCCAAAGCAACGCTGTTACATGGGGTGAAAAACAAGCGTATTGTATGTTTGGCTAATTTGAGACCACAAAAAGACCATCTGAATTTATTAAAAGCATTTAAACTTGTTAATGAAGCCCATACGGACTGGACATTGCATTTGGTTGGTTTGGATTTAAAGGATAGTTATTCTGAAGAAATTAAATTATTTATAAAATCTGAACATTTACAAAATCATGTATTTTTGTATGGAAGTTGTGCAGATACAAAACATGTTTTAGAACAAGCATCGATAGGTGTATTAGCGTCAAAATCGGAAGGATTACCTGTTGCTTTACTTGAGTATGGCTTGGCTAAATTACCTGTTGTTATCACTGATGTTGGTGAATGTGGGAAGGTAATTACACATAAAAAGCACGGCTTAGTAGTTGCACCAAATAACGCACAGAAATTGGCTAAAGAAATAATGAACCTGATAGAAGATACCAATGCAAGCATAAAATATGGAGTTAATTTATACAAGGAGGTTCAATTAAACTACTCAAAAAAGAAGTATCTTAAAAATATTATGGCAATGTACACAAATGAATAATACTTCCACAAATACACGTGTAATTTTAGCAGTATTTCATCTCCTTTTGGGGGTGTTGTTAGTCTCTGGTGTAATTACTAAAGTCTATTCTGCTTTGATAGTAGTTTTTGGAATGGTATATATCATCAGATCAAAAAATGTGGACAACCAGGCCATGTTATGGAGTGGTTATATAGTGGGGGCTGAAGTATTATTTCGTATGTCTGGGGGTATGTTTTCTCATGAATTACCAAAATATACCGTGCTATTATTTTTAGTGACTGGTTTATTAGTTGAAATAAAAAAACATCATGTTTCGGTGAGCTACGTTATTTATATTTTATTATTATTATTAGGAATTGCTTTTGTTGACATTCCCTTTAATGAATCTATTAGGAAGGCGATTGCATTTAACTTAAGTGGTCCCATCGTATTAGGCGTTTCTGCTATTTATTTTTACAAAAGAAAACTTTCAATGGCGAGCATGTTAGATTTGCTGTTTGTAATGCTATTACCCATCATTTCAATGTTAAGCTTGTTGTTTTTTAAAACACCTGACATTCAAGATATACGTTTTGGAAGTGGTGCAAGTGTTGCAGCTTCCGGTGGCTTTGGACCGAATCAAGTGGCAACCATATTAGGTTTAGGAGTTTTTATAGTTGCTGTGCATTTATTTTTTAAAAAACGTGTTTTTCCTTTATTTTTTATAGATGTCATCCTCTTTTTATATCTTATTTTTAGGGGGTTGTTAACATTCTCAAGAGGAGGGATGTTAACAGGTTTTATTGCTATTGCTGCATTTTCATTTTTTTATACGGCCTCAACAAAAAATAAATTTAAGAATGCAGTAAAATATCTAGGTATTATAAGCCTGTTTGGAATTGCCTTGTGGATGTACACTTCAAATATTACAGATGGAATGTTAACAAACAGGTATACCAACAAAAATGCAGCGGGGATTGCAAAGAAAGATATTACAACAGGGAGATCGGATTTGTTCAAAGGAGAGCTATCGCTGTTTTTAGACAACCCATTTTTCGGAGTAGGCGTTGGTGGAGGGAAATTTCATCGTTTTGAAACAACCGATGTTTTAGCAGCATCTCACAATGAAGTAAGTCGCTTGTTAGGTGAACATGGTATGTTAGGCCTTATTATTTTAATTTTGCTACTTTGGATACCTTCAAAACATATTTTAAAGCAACCCTATTTGGCTCGGGCATTTTTAAGTGCTTTTTTAATTTTTTGGTTTTTAACCATCAACCATTCAGCTATGCGAATTGCATTTCCTGGGTTTATATATGGTTTAAGTGTAGCAGTGATTACATTTAATACTAAAAAAAACGAAATCACTGAATAATAACTAGGGCATTGAAAAAAATACTATACATAGGAAACAATATTAAAGCAAGTAATCCAACTACTATAGTGCAGCTGTCAATACTATTAAAAGAAGTTGGTTTTGAAGTTGTTACTTATTCAAATAAGCAAAATAAGGGATTGCGCTTATTAGAGATGTGTATAGGCGTATTTCAGCATCGGAATGCGAGGTATATATTGATAGATACTTACAGTACTGCTAATTTTTATTTTGCATTGATAGTTTCACAACTGGCACGGGTTTTAAAAATAGCCTATATACCAATACTACACGGTGGAAATTTACCAAAGAGATTACATAGGAACCCGTTGTTATCTAAGCTTATTTTTAAAAATTCTTACCTCAATGTAGCTCCTTCACGCTATTTAAAGAATGTATTTGAAAAACAAGATTTCAAGACTGTTTTTATTCCAAATATGATACATTTGAACGATTATGAATTTAAAGCACGGATACCTAAAGATCCTAAATTATTATGGGTACGCGCTTTTGATAAAATTTACAATCCGGAAATGGCTATACAAGTGTTGTTTGAATTAAAAAAAACACATGCGAATGCTATGTTGTGTATGGTAGGGCCTGATAAAGATGGTTCTTTAGCAAGCGTTCAACAAAAAGCATCTCAACTTGGAGTATTGGATTCTGTAGAATTTACGGGGTTGCTTTCAAAAAAGGTTTGGGTAGAAAAATCTAAGTTTTTTGATATCTTTATCAATACAACCAATGTGGACAATACACCAATAAGTGTTATTGAAGCGATGGCATTAGGTTTACCTGTTATTTCAACAAATGTTGGAGGGTTGCCTTATTTGATAAAGCATGGGGGAAATGGTTTTTTAGTTGCTGAAAATGATGCTGAAGCAATGGCTTCATCAATTATCGATTTGATGCAGCAATCAGAAAAAATAAAAGAAATTACAACCAATGCAAGAAAAACAGTCAATGAATTTGATGTGGAAATTGTACAACAACAATGGATTAACTTACTAAAATGATGTTTTTTAAAATTATTTTTAAAATAGGACAATTGCTTAGAAATCCATCGTTGCGAAAATGGTATTTCTTTTTAAAAGCTTCTGAAAATTGGACTTCAGAAGCGCTTAAAACCTACCAATTAAAGAAACTACAAGAGTTAGTCGCTATTGGGTATACAAATTCACCGTATTATACAAAAGCATTTGATTCATTGGGTTTAAAACCTTCAGATATAAAGTCGTTGGAGGATTTGAAAATATTACCAATACTTACTAAAAAAGAATTGTTGTTGTATACTGCTGAGATTCAAACCTCAGGGTCTTCCAAAAAAATGTTTCATGCAAATACCTCAGGGACAACGGGGGAAACCTTAAAATTTAAACGAGAAGAAACAGCCGATTCATTTAACAGGGCTGCAATTTTTAGAGGTTATTCTTGGTACAATGTGCAACCATGGGAGCGCAATGGATATTTTTGGGGTTTCAATTTTTCAATACAAGATAAAATTAAAACGAGACTATTAGATAGTTTTCAAAACCGTTTTAGAGTTTTTGGTTATCATAAAGAGGCGATTACTAATTTCACAAAAAAGCTAAAGAATGCTAGTTATGTTCATGGGTATTCTTCAATGCTTTATGAAGCTGCGAAACTAATAAATGCTCAAAATGTGCAGCAGCCATTACAATTGAAAATGGTAAAAGGTACTTCTGAAAAAATATTTGAGAGCTATCAAGAAGCAATTAAAAAGGCATTTGGTGTTAAAATGATTAATGAATATGGCGCTGCAGAAACAGGAATAATTGCTTTTGAATGTCCTTCAGGAAATATGCATATAAATATGGAAGGTGTGTTGGTAGAAGAAATTGAAAATGAAATTATTGTTACAAATTTACAAATGCATTCATTTCCTATCATTCGATATAAATTAGGCGATTATATTAAATTAGCTCCTGAAACTAAGCAGTGTAATTGTGGCATGCAGCATCGAATATTAGAAGAGGTGACAGGTAGAATTGGAGAAACTGTTTATGGGTTTAACAACAACTATCCGAGCTTGTATTTTTATTATATTTTTAAAAATTTAGCATTAAAAAATTCATTATATATAACATATCAGGTACTTCAACATAAGAAAGGAGAACTACAATTTTTAATTGAACAAACGATGGATACTACCACATTAAAATTTGTAGAAAAAGAAATTATCCGTTATTTTAAGAATGACATGACTTGTACTATTTTGCACACTCAAAAATTTACATCAAATAATAAAAAGTTGAAGAGTTTTATTTCAACCGTTACAATTTAATGAAAGCACTTATATCAATTATAACACCCAATTACAATGCTTCAAAGTTTGTTGCTGAAACCATTAAAAGTGTATTAAATCAGACTTATGAAAATTGGGAACTAATTATAGTAGATGACTGCTCAACAGATGATTCGGTAGTTATTATAGAAAGTTTCAGTAAAAGTGATGTACGAATTAAACTACTGAATTTGACTGTAAATTCAGGACCTGCTATTGCTAGAAATAAAGCGATAGAACTTTCAAAAGGAGCGTATATTGCATTTTTAGATAGTGATGATCGATGGCAACCTAATAAATTAGAGATTCAGCTACGTTTTATGCAAAAGAGGAACATTGCGTTATCTTTTACTTCATATTACGCTGTGAATGAAGAAAGAGAACATAAAAAATTACGAAAAGCAAAAGAAAAGGTTACCTATAAAAATTTATTGACGAACAATTATATAGGCTGTTTAACAGCTATGTATTCAATTCAACATTTAGGGAAGGTTTATATGCCAATTGTTTCTAAAAGGCAAGATTGGGCATTATGGTTGAAAATAACAAGGAATAATGTGATTGCCCATGGAATTCAGCAACCTTTGGCTTGGTATACACGAAGAGATGCTTCAGTTTCTAGTAATAAATTTAAATTGCTAAAATATAACTGGAGAATATATAGAGAGTTTGAAAATTTAAATAGGATGAAATCTATGTATTATTTTATACAATTATTTTTTAAAAAAGTATTAAAATAGCATTGCTCTAATAAATAACTTGTACTTTTGAAATTGAATAACCCGTTGGCTGTAATTATTAAAAACGTCGATTCGAGTGTTTTTTGAGCAATGAAATGAAACAAAAAATGTATCGAGAACAGTTTTTAATGCTAATTTTTCTATTCTCGATACAATTTTCTAATGAAAATCACTCGAATTGACGAAAAATTCACATCAAAAACTAATTGCACCCAACGTGTTAGAATAACAATAAACAATGCCCCAAAGTCGTCTACATTTTACAATCTCTGAACGAAAACTCTACTTGCGTTTTTTTGATAGTGTATTTACATTTCTTGGATTGTTGCTGGCTAATTATCTTTTTGATTTTCAATATTTCAATTTTGAGAGTTCAACTATAATTATGTGGTCATTGCTATTAGTTTTTTATCAGTTGTTTTTCGGAGAAATTTTTGAAATGTACAATCTGAAAGTCGCTAGTGATAAGTATTTAACAATTAGAAGTGTTGTAATAAGTAGCGGATTTACCATTTTGTTTTATGTTTTTACACCTGTACTTTCACCTGTACTTCCAGAAAACAGAATTCAACTACTTTATTTTGCATTGGCTTTATTAATTCCAATCCTAATCAATCGGTTTATTTATATTCAATTTATTTTTTCACCTCGTTTTTTAAAAAATATTTTGGTCATTGCAGAAATCAATCAAATTGAAACCGTTATTGAGACTACAAAAAATAAAAATGCAACTAGCATTGTAGCTTATATTTCAAACCAAGCGTTGAAAGAAAAAACAGCATTGAAATTTATAAAGAATACACATATTAATTTAAAACAAATTATAGCCGATAACTATATCAATGAAGTTATTGTTTCTTCAAGAAATTTTGAATTTGTGAATGAAATAAATGGACAATTGATTGAATTATTTGAAAAAGGAACGAGTATTAAAAGTGTTGATAGTTTTATAGAAGATGAAACAAGTAGGATTTCAGAAACACAATTAGCTCCAAATTTTTATAATTATTTTTCATTTAGTAAAAGTCACCAAAATAATTTATACTTAGCATTTAGAAGAATCCTAGACATCTTACTATCATTGATTGGAATTTTAGTTTTCTGTATATTTCTTCCGTTAATATTTGTAGGTAACTTGCTAGGAAATAGAGGGAAGTTACTTTATTTTCAAAAAAGAATAGGTGAAAAAGGTCGACTTTTCACCATTATTAAGTTTAGATCTATGGTTCCAAATGCAGAAAAGGAGGGAGCAGTTTGGGCACAGAAAGATGACAGTAGGGTAACTTCTTTTGGAAGGTTTCTCAGGAAAACTAGAATAGATGAAATTCCACAATTTTTTAATGTTTTGAAGGGTGAAATGAGTTTAATTGGTCCTCGACCAGAACGCCCTGAATTTGTGGAACAGTTAACGAATGAACTGCCTTTTTATGCCATACGACATGTTATAAAACCAGGTTTAACTGGATGGGCGCAGGTAATGCATCCGTATGCAAGTTCTGTAGATGATCAGCAAAAAAAGCTCCTTTATGATTTGTATTACATTAAAGAACGGAACTTGCTACTAGATTTTAAAATTGTAATTAAAACAATAAGTACCATTCTATTTTTTAGAGGGACATAGAGCGTCAAATACCGTTTTTTCCGTCATTGCCTTTAGTTTAGCAATCTGTTCCTCTCGCTCGTCGTTCCCAACTTGATTGGGAATCTGTTCAAAGTTTCTCAAATCATGAAACCCTTCGACAAGCTCAGGGTGACAACTAGTTCGTCATTCCCAACTTGATTGGGAATCTGTTTCTTTTAGACCAATATGTAACTTTTGAAAATAAATCCAAATTCCAATCATGAGATCCCCAGTCAACACTTCGACTCCGCTTAGTGCAATTCTGAGGTTGGCGTTTTGTTCCTCTCGCTCGTCATTCCCAACTTGATTGGGAATCTGTTCAAAGTTTCTCAAATCATGAGACCCTTCGACAAGCTCAGGGTGACAACTAGTTTCGTCATTCCCAACTTGATTGGGAATCTGTTTCTTTTAGACCAATATGTACCTTTTGAAAATAAATCCAAATTCCAATCATAAGATCCCCAGTCAACACTTCTACTCCGCTCAGTGCAAGTCTGAGGTTGGCGTTTTGTTCCTCTAGTTCGTCATTCCCAACTTGATTGGGAATCTGTTTGTTGCATTCCAAATCATTAGATATATGAAGGTATAGCTGTGGATGACGCTTCTTTCCGTCATTGCGAATAAAATGAAGCAATCTGTTTCTATAGTATGAGATTACTTCTATATACTTCTTTCGAAATAACTTTACATTATAAAATATTTACAATCAATCTGATAAACTGAAGATTAGAGGATTCAATTAAGTTTCTTAGCCAAAAACCAATACCTAACAGCCAACCCTAAAAGAATAGGAATTAATGCTGTATTAAATACCTGAATTTTTAGCGCCCACAAAAGAAATTGTATTCCTATTAAACCTAATAAAATCCAATTGTAATAGTGTACCCATTTTGGCAGTTTAGATTTTAGCATATAAAATGCAACTACTAGATTGGGTGCAAAAGCCCATAAAAAGTTATAATTTTTATAGGTTGCAGTGTGTGAAGTAGCAAACCATAATAATAAAACTACAACACCAATACTACCTGTTAATAGATAAATTACAAAATCTAATGCTTTGGTTCTTTTTTTGTTTTTGATGTTTTTATAGGTAATAATTACAATTAATAAACTCAATGCTACTAAAACATTTAGCGGACTCAGAATTTCAAAAGATTTATTTACTGGCAGCTCTTTTAAAATGGTTATTTCTTTTAAAACCAAAGGCTCAAGGTTGTCATTATTTTGAATAGTAGCATTGTTGAATGCTTCAAAAATATAATCGGGTAAAAATTTATAATCATTTTTGGTGGCTTTTTTATCTATAACCGAACCCAATGCTAAGTCTATTCCAAATTTGGACCATTGATGTTCATTGGTATAATCAGCTATTAAATCTCTATGCGTTTTTATTGAAGTGATATGGCTATTGCTAAATTCAACTTTGTCTTTTAAAATGGTTTTAATAACATCTTCAATTTTGGTTGAACAATTGTCGTAAAAGAAATCGTATTGATACTCTTTATTTTCAGGTTTAGCGTTGTTTTCTAAAAAGTCATAAACTGCCTGTTTGTCTTTGCTAGTCAGTGCTAATACTTGTATTTTTACCCAGCGTTTTTCATATTGATATGCTCGTAAAAAGCGACTGAAGCTTGCCGTAGAAAGTTGATATGTTAATTTCCCTTTTACAAAATTCATATAAAAATTAGGTGCATTAAAATCAAACGTTCCATAATTATAAACGCGGTCTAATCCTAAAAGCGGATCGTAAATTCTAAAAGCACTATGTCCAAAAGTGGAATACAATTCATTTCCAGGGCCACAAGTAACAACACTTACTGTTGCTTTTGGTGATAATTTTTGCTGAGCCATGAATTGAAGGCTACTAAAAAGAAATAGAACAATAAAAAAATGTAATTTATTCATAGTTATCTAAAATTATCAAATTCAACTTTAATAGAAAACACGTTTGAATATAAGGCATTTCCTATACTTGCAATATTTGTAAGTGCATAATCAATTTGTATTCCACGGTATTTAAAACCAACTCCAAAATTAGGTTGAAATACGAGTTCTTCACTGGCATCATATTGTAATTCATTTTGAAAGTTACCAATACCACCACGTAAAAAGACAGTATTCATATAACCTAGTTGAAATCCAAAAGCAGGATCAATACTCACAAAGTCCGTTGAAATTAGATCATTAGTTTTTGTAAAACGCAGGTTTAAATCTAACTCGGTAAGTAGGTTGAAATCTCTTGTAATTTCAAACTTTTTTGCAACTCCTAGTTGTGCTTTTGGTAAGGTTATCTCTGTGCTCTCTGGCAATTCTTGATTTTGACCTGGAATGGCATTTTTAATTTTTTCGAATTCATCTTCATCAATATTCCACGAATTAAATGTAGTGGTAATATCACGAAGCATTATTCCAAAGTTCCAATTATTTCTTTCAAATTGAAGCGATGCATCAAAGCCAAATCCCCATGAAGTAGCAAAATCGCCAATAATTCGTCGAATAATTTTAGTGTTCACACCAATATTCAATCCTTGAATGGGTAATTCTCTTGCGTATGCAATAGATAAAGCATAATCTGCTGCAGAAAATAAACGGATTCTATTGTAATCAATATTTCCTTCATTATCAATAAGTTCGGTGGTATTTAAAATATCATCCACTCCAAAACGTATGAGAGATATTCCTAAGGCACTTCTACTATCAATAGGCATTGCAAACCCTACATAATCATATTTAGCAATACCTGCAAAATATTCTGCGTGCATAATAGCTCCCTGATAATCTTTAATAGCAGTTAATCCGGCAGGATTCCAGTATATTGAATTTACATCGTTACTTGTAGCTACTACAGCCTTTCCCATACCAAAAGCTGCTGCGTCAACACCAATATTTAAAAATTCATTAGAATATTTTCTAATAGATTGGCTTGAAACTAATTGAATTGCAAAAAACAGAAAGAATAGACTTTTTTTCAATAGATGGTATTTAGATAGCGAATGTAAAAAAACTTTATAAGTTAATGTATATTTATTAGGAAATAATATGGTTGATAAAATCAAAAATACGTTGCTCACTCCACATTAAATCTTTTCTGAATGTTGAACTATTAAATCCAACATGACCACCATACTTCGTTAATTCTAAATTGAAATAGGGATGATTTTTTGCTTCCTGTATTGGGTAACAGCTTTTTGATAAAAATGAATCATCCAATGCATTTATTAATAATGTAGGTTTTTTAATTGCCCGTATAAATTGTTTACTGCTACATTTTGTCCAGTAGTCTTTGGCATTTTTAAATCCAAAGAGTGGTGCAGTAATGGCAGTATCAAAATCTTCAAAAGTTGTTGCTTTTAGAAGGTCTTCTTTGTGAATGTTATTTTTAGGAAATTTCTCCAGTTTTAATAATGTTTTTTCTTTTAAGCTTGTCATAAATCTGTTTAAATAAATGGTATTCTGCCATTTAGCTAATGTTGTTGAAGAACCTTCTAAATCACACGGAACCGAAATTGTAATAGCGCCTTTTATTTCTTTCAACATTTGAGTTGTTTCCCCCATGTATTTTAATGTGATGTTACCACCCATACTGTATCCTAACAGAATAATGTTTTTATATGTGTAATTAGATGTTATATAGTTAATTACAGTATTAAGGTCATCTGTTTTCCCACTGTTATATGAATACAAATTGTTATTGTCTTCACCACTGCAACCTCTTTGGTTGAAGGCTACGCAATCAATTTTGTTTGTATTTAAATAGTGTATTGCAGATACTATATATTTTGATTGTGAACTTCCTTCTAACCCATGCAATGCAATTACTAATGTGTTAGAGTCTATTGTTGAAAAATCTAAATCTAAAAAATCATTATCTGGTGTTGAAATTCGTTTTCTTGTATATTCAATAGTATTTTTGTAAAATAATGTTTTATACATGGTGTTTACATGTGCATTTTTAAATAACAATGAAGGCTTGTAAGTAGACTCAATTAATGGCATAAAATATTTTATTGTAAAAATTAAAAAGAAATAAAACGTGGTGAATAACAATTCACTAAATTTAACAAAATTTTCCAAAATGACTTTAAAAAAACACATTCCAAACTTAATAACATTACTTAATTTATTATCGGGTACAATTGCTGTGTATTTTGCTGTAAAAGAACAGTTAGTACTTGCCGCATTTTTTGTTTTTTTAGGTATATTTTTCGACTTTTTTGATGGTTTCTTCGCTCGTTTATTAAATGTGCAAGGAGAATTAGGCAAACAATTAGATTCTTTAGCCGATGTTGTAACAAGTGGAGTAGTACCTGGAATTGTATTATTTCAATTAATCACAAAATCTTTATCTGAAGATAAGTGGAATGTTGGAATGAGCTTCATAAATGACATTACCAATAGAAATAAGTTTGATGCCACGTTCTTTATTTCAATAATTGGGTTACTATTTACGTTGGGCGCTGCTTATAGATTGGCAAAATTTAATATAGATGAGCGCCAAACAAGTTCCTTTATTGGCTTGCCAACTCCTGCAGCTGCATTGGTAGTTTTGTCTTTGCCACTAATATTAGCTTATAGTAACAATGAAATTGCTGATTTATTAATTGGAAATTTATGGTTTTTGATAGGCTTAACTGTTCTTCTTTGCTATTTTATGAACGCAGAAATCCCTTTATTTTCATTAAAATTTAAAGAGTATAGCTGGAAAAATAATAAAGTTAAATTTGTTTTTGTTGCCATCACATTATTGCTGGTTGTTCTTCTACAATTTATAGCAATTCCAATTGTTATTGTATTGTATGTCATTTTATCTTTAATTGATACCCGTTTTAAAAGTATCAAATAAAAAGTATTAATTACTGCGTGTGGATACCTGCCTGCGTAGGTATGACAACTTGTTTTTAAAATTTAATGATTGGATTATCAATATGTTTAGTTGTTTGACTGTCATTCTGGATGAAAATTTACGATGTAACAAATTAGTGCTATTTTACAAACATAGAATGACACAACATAACTGTCACTCCTGCGTAGGCAGGAGTCTATTTTACGTTTTGAGAAGAAAAACCAAATTAATAGTAATTAATAATTACTGCGTGTGGATACCTGCCTGCGTAGGTATGACAACTTGTTTTTAAAATTTAATGATTGGATTATCAATATGTTTAGTTGTTTGACTGTCATTCTGGATGACTGAAAGGAAGTGAAGAATCTTTATAGCGTAAAACAGGCACTTTGCTTTGGCTCAGGTGAAAGTATTATTAAAATATAGAAGCTTCAGTTTCAGTAGTAAATAATTCAAGAAATTGAATTCCTTTATTAGAGTTTCCTTTTTTATTCAATTTTGGGCTCCATACAGCAATACTATATTTATTAGGGTAAATAGCTACAATTCCACCACCAACACCACTTTTACCGGGTAACCCTACTTTGAACGAAAATTCACCGGCTTCATCATACAAACCACATAATTGCATAATTGCATTCATACGTTTTGATTTGCTTTTACTTAACACACGTTCTTCGGAGTAGGGCGATATTCCATAGGTTGAAAGGAAAATAAAGGTTTGAGATAACTCTTTGCAAGTCATTTCAATAGAGCATAGGTTGAAATAAAAATCTAAAACAACATCAATGTTATTTTTAATATTCCCGAAGGATTTCATCAAATTAATTAAAGCAGCATTTCTATAACCTTTTGTTTTTTCTGAATCAGCAATTCTAGAACAGTAATCGATACTTGAAATGCCAGAGATGGTTCTAACAAATTCAATAAAATCTTTTTTAGGGTTTTTAAGATGACTTACTAAAATATCAGAAATTACCAATGCACCAGCATTTATAAGTGGGTTGCGAGGAATTCCTTTGTCAGCTTCTAATTGAATAAGTGAATTAAATGGCGTTCCAGATGGCTCAACACCAACTCGTTTCCATAATTTTTCATCTTCCAATTTGTATGCCAATGCTAATGATAAAACTTTGGCTATACTTTGTATAGAAAATTTTTCATTTGCATCACCAAAATTAAAATGCTTATTATTAATGGTTGTTAAATGAACGCCAAACTTTGAAGGATCAACCGTGCTTAACTCAGGAATATAGTTGGCAACCTTACCGTTGTCTTTTATAGGAGTTAATTCACGTGCTATTTTAGTAATTATTTTTTTGTAATTCATAGAACAAAAAACAGTTTAGAATTTTCGTTTTTTTAATTCAAAGTCTTTACCTAAATATACACGTCTAACAGTTTCATCTTCAGCAAGTTCTTCAGGAGTGCCTTCTTTTAAAATACCACCTTCAAACAGTAAATACGTTTTATCAGTAATAGCCAGCGTTTCCTGTACATTATGATCGGTAATTAAAATTCCAATATTCCGATCTTTTAAATGTGCAACAATATTTTGAATATCCTCAACTGCAATTGGATCAACACCTGCAAAGGGCTCATCTAATAAAATAAATTTAGGATCAGAAGCTAACGCACGTGCAATTTCAGTTCTTCTTCGTTCTCCACCCGAAAGTAAATCACCACGGTTTTTACGCACATGACCTAAACCAAATTCTTCAATTAATGATTCTAATTTTTCCTTTTGTTCTGAAGTAGAAAGATCTGTAAATTGTAACACAGACATAATATTATCTTCAACAGATAATTTTCTAAAAACAGATGCTTCTTGGGCTAAATAACCAACTCCTAATTGTGCTCTTTTATACATAGGGAATTTAGTTATGGGCTGATCATCCAAATAGATTTCACCTTCATTGGGTTTTATCATACCAACAATCATATAAAACGAAGTGGTTTTTCCAGCACCATTCGGACCTAAAAGTCCAACAATTTGGCCTTGTTCAACTTCTATTGAAATTCCTTTTACAACGTATTTACTTCCGTATTTCTTTTTTATATTTTCAGCTCTTAATTTCATTTTTTGAATTGTTGTTTAATCGTTGAATTGTTTAAGGGTGTAATTGTGTGTAATGGTTTAATTTTTAAAAAATATTTTTGCCTACTGCCTACTGCCTACTGTTTTCCAGTTCTTCCCAAAACTCATAAGCTCTTCGTAAATGAGGTATTACTATGGTTCCACCAACTAATGTTGCAATTGATAATGTTTCCATAATTTCTTCTTTAGAAATACCTTCTTTAAATGAAGTTTCTAAATGATATTTAACACAATCATCACATCTTAAAACTGCTGAAGCAACTAAACCTAATAGCTCTTTTGTTTTTACATCTAAATGGCCTTCTTTAAATGCATTTGTATCTAAATTAAAGATTCTTTTAATGACTTTATTGTCTTCAGCCAAAATTTTATCATTCATTTTTACGCGATACGCATTGAATTCTTCAACTTGATTAGGCATTTTGCTGTTCTTTTTTAAGTTCTCGTTTAACAACTACTTTTGAAATAATAATACTTACTTCATATAAAATCATAATAGGAATACCTACTATTACTTGGCTAATAATATCTGGTGGTGTAATAATTGCAGCTAAAATTAGGACTACAACCAATGCATGCTTTCTATATTTTTTTAGAAAATCTGGAGTAACAAGTCCCATTTTTGTTAAGAAAAACATGACAATTGGCAATTCAAATATCAATCCAGAAGCCAATGATGAGGAGCGTACCAATGAAATGTAAGATCCTATAGTAATATTTCGTTCAACAACTTCACTTACCGAATAATTTCCTAAAAAATTAACAGAAAGGGGTGTTACTAAATAATATCCAAATAATACACCTACAAAAAATAGAAAAGATGATATAATTATAAAAAGGAATGCTCCTTTACGTTCTTTATCATACAATCCAGGACTTATAAATTTCCAAAACTCCCAAATTATAAAAGGAAAACCAATTATAAAACCAACGGTTAATGAAGTCCAAATGTGTACACTAAATTGTTCAGCCATAGCCAAACTTTGAAAAGTAAAGGGTATGTTATCTATGCATAAGCCCTCTGTACCAAATAGTTTAGACACTTCACAAAAAAAACGATATGTAATAAAATTGGCATCTTTTGGGGCAAATAGAATTGTATTAAATACAAAGTCTTTCATTATAAATGCAACAATTGCCAAAATAAATACAACAACTGTTGAGCGTACTAAATGCCACCTTAGTATTTCTACATGGTCTAAAAAAGACATTTCTTTTTCTTCTTTTATTTTTTTTGCCATCTTAAAAAATTCCTTCTTTTAATAAATTGTGTAAATGTGCTGTTTTGACAACTCTACCATTTGAATTATGTATGAAATTTACCGCGTTTTCGAAATTTTCATCTAGAAAATTCACTAAATTCGCAATTGCTTTGCTTTCAGCTAAAATTGTTTGCGTAGCATTTTCTATAATTGTATTTTTATTTTTCAAAAGAAATGGTTTTGAATTAAAAATTGTTTTAACTTGCTTAAAAGCTAACAAAAATAAATTTATTTAATTAGAAATTGAATAAACTAGTAAAAAATAAAGTCAAATTTGTAAAATCTATTTAATTAAAGGACTAAATACTATATTTAGTTATATATTTAAATTCGTTTTAATAATTAAAAGGTAAAATGAACAGTAAAGATATTGATTTACACGAGGCTTTGAAAAAGAATTTTGGATTTAATAAATTCAAAGGATTGCAAGAGGTAGTAATAAAAAGTATTATGGAAGGTAATGATACTTTTGTTGTTATGCCAACCGGTGGAGGTAAATCGCTATGTTACCAATTACCAGCATTAATTAACGAAGGTGTAGCTATTGTAGTTTCGCCCTTAATTGCACTAATGAAAAATCAAGTAGATGCCATTAGAGGTATATCTTCTGAGTATGGTATAGCGCATGTGCTTAATTCTTCATTAAATAAAACTGAAATAGCCCTAGTTAAAAGTGATATAGAAAAAGGAATTACAAAATTGTTATATGTAGCTCCTGAATCTTTGATTAAAGAAGAGTATATTGAGTTTTTGCAAAGACAAACTATTTCATTTGTAGCAATTGATGAGGCACATTGTATTTCTGAATGGGGACATGATTTTAGACCAGAATACAGAAATTTACGTACAATTATTCAAAAAATAGACGACGTTCCAATTATTGGTTTAACTGCTACTGCTACTGAAAAGGTACAAGAGGATATTTTAAAAACGTTGGGTATGACAAATGCCAAAACTTTTAAAGCCTCTTTTAACCGTCCTAATTTATTTTATGACGTTCGTCCAAAAACAAAGAATATAAATTCTGATATTATTCGATTTATTAGACAACACGCTGATAAATCAGGTATTATTTATTGTTTAAGCAGAAAAAAAGTTGAAGAAATAGCACAAGTATTACAAGTAAATGGAGTGAAAGCTGTTCCGTATCATGCAGGACTAGATGGGAAAACAAGAGCAAAACATCAAGATATGTTTCTAATGGAAGATGTTGATGTGGTTGTTGCTACAATTGCTTTTGGAATGGGTATTGATAAACCTGATGTTCGTTTTGTAATTCACCATGATATACCAAAAAGTTTAGAAAGTTATTATCAAGAAACAGGAAGAGCGGGGCGTGATGGAGGTGAAGGTGTCTGTTTAGCATATTATGCTTATAAAGATATTGAAAAGCTTGAGAAATTTTTATCAGGAAAACCTATTGCTGAACAAGAAATAGGAAACGCACTTTTACAAGAAGTAGTTGGTTATGCAGAAACTTCAATGTCTCGTAGAAAATATTTATTACATTATTTTGGAGAAGAATTTGATGATGTAACTGGTTTGGGTGCTGATATGGATGATAATATGAGGAATCCTAAGAAAAAGCATGAAGCCAAAGCTGATTTAAAATTGTTGCTTGAAGTCGTTCAAAAAACGTTTCAAAAATACAAATCAAAAGAACTGGTAAATACTTTAATTGGTAAGGTAAATGCACTGCTAAAATCACATAAAACGGATAATCAACCATTTTTTGGTTGTGGAAAAATACACAGTGATAAGTATTGGATGGCTTTAATAAGGCAAGCATTGGTTGCTGGATTTATTAAAAAAGAAATTGAGCAATACGGTGTTGTTAAAATTACTGAAAAAGGAGTAGCATATATCATCAACCCTTCATCGTTTATGATGACGGAAGATCATTTATATAATGAAAGTGACGATCCAACAATTATAGTAAATGGAAAAGGAAAAGGGAATATAGGTGATGCAATTTTGGTGAAATTATTAAAGGATTTACAAAAGTCAGTTGCTAAAAAAAATGGGGTTCCTCCGTATGCTGTTTTCCAAGAAACTTCATTAGAAGATATGGCATTAAAATATCCAATATCAATGGTTGAGTTAACCAATATTTTTGGCGTTGGAGAAGGGAAAGCTAAAAAATTTGGAAAACCTTTTGTTGAATTGATAGCTAAATATGTTGAAGAAAATGATATTTTAAGACCCGATGATTTTATTGTTAAAAGTACGGGTGTAAATTCTGGATTGAAATTATACATTATTCAAAATACAGATAGAAAATTACCGCTTGAAGACATTGCTAAAGCTAAAGGCTTAAAATTTGATGAGCTTATTGAAGAAATGCAGCGTATTGTTTATAGTGGCACAAAAATAAACATTGATTATTGTATTGATGAAATGCTTGATGAAGACCAGCAAGAAGAAATTTTTGACTACTTTATGGAATCGGAAAGTGATAAAATACAAGATGCCATGGATGAATTTGATGGGGAATATGATTATGAAGAATTACGATTAATGCGTATAAAATTTATAAGTCAAGTTGCTAATTAGCAACTGTTTCTATTTTTCAAAAGAATATTAAATTCTTTAAGAATTTTTTAGAATTATGAACAGTTCATGCTACTTAACGAGTGCTTATTAAATAAAACAATATATAATTAATAAATCGTAAAAACGGCTCTGTAATTAGGGCTTTTTTTATGCGTGAATATTCCCATAATAAGTACATTTGTAGCCAAATTCACTTAAAATAAGATTGATTAGAATGAATGCATTTAAAGCTATAAAGAAAACCGATTTTTTAAAACAACGCAGGTACGAAGCAGTACTTTTCTTACTTGTTTTTTTTGGAATATTTAGCTATATAGGAAGTACAATGGGGTTAGCAAATATGTTAAATACCATTATGAATACAGCCTGGGATTTATTAATGAATACCGTATTTTATATTATGGGAATTACGGTTTTATCAGGAGCTTTAGGAAAACTATTAATAGAATTTGGTGTTGTTCGTTTGTTAGAAAAAATATTAGCACCACTTATGAGGCCTTTATTTAACCTGCCTGGTGTTGCTTCATTGGCTGGAGTTTTAACATTTTTATCAGATAATCCAGCAATTATTAGTCTTTCTACAGATAAAAATTTCAGTAAATATTTTAAAAAATATGAATTAATTTCATTAACAAACTTTGGAACTGCTTTTGGAATGGGTTTAATTGTAATAACATTTATGTCTACGCTGAAAATTCCAGGAAGTGATGAAAATCTATTTTTAGCAGCAATGATTGGTTTATTTGGCGCTATTATGGGAGCCGTTATTTCAACAAGGCTGATGCAATTTTTAATTAAAGATAAAATTAAACCTAGAAAAGATACAGATTTTGAAGGTAAAGTGGAAGATATTCGATTTAAAACAGAAGGTGGTGTTTTTATTCGATTTTTGAATTCAATTTTAGATGGTGGAAAATCTGGGGTCGACTTAGGTTTATCTATAATACCCGGAGTTTTAATTATTTCAACAATGGTAATGATGTTAACTTTTGGACCGAAAGACATTGCATTGGGTTATCAAGGTATTGCTTATGAAGGCGTTCCTTTATTGCCAAATATGGCGGGTAAAATATGGTGGCTGTTTGAAGGTTTATTTGGATTTGAAAATCCTGAATTAATAGCTTTTCCTATAACATCATTAGGTGCAGTTGGGGCTTCATTATCCTTGGTAAAAGCTTTCATTGCAGATGGTATTATTAATGGAAATGCTATTGCCGTTTTTACCGCAATGGGCATGTGTTGGAGTGGTTATTTAAGTACACATACAGCAATGTTAGACACACTTAAATACAGAGAATTAACTTCTAATGCGCTTTTATCACATACAATTGGAGGAATAGGAGCTGGGGTAATAGCACATTATACTTATTTGCTAGTTATGCTATTTGCTTAAGCTAAATACGCTACAACCATACCAATTAATATTGCTACAAACTTTAAAAGGTTAAACTTATGGTCTTTTGAAGTTTCAAATAGTATAATTGTAGAAATATGTAAGAATATTCCAATAATAATAGCTGTTATTTCAGTTTTGAAAATTGTTAAAAATTGAATATTTTCACCAGCCAAACTTCCTAAAGGTGACATTAATGAAAAAAGTATTAAAAATAGCACTGCTTTGGTTTTAGCAATGTTTGAATTAACAAAAAACGTTCCTAATATAATTGCAATAGGAATCTTATGAATTACAATTGCCCATAATAAATATTCATGATGATGGTTGTGCGCTAATGGAATTCCTTCCATAAAAGCATGAATACTCAAACTTAAAAATAAAGCCCAAGGAAACACCATATTTTGTTGAATATGAATATGAATATGGCCGTGTTCTGCACCTTTTGAGAAAAAATCTAATATAAGTTGAAATAAAAGTCCAAAAAGAATAAATAAACCAATATTAGAAATTTCACTTGCATATACTTCAGGAAATAAATGAAGAATTGAAATTGATAATAAATAGGCGCCACTAAAAGCCAATAATAATTGTGCCGTTTTATTGCTGGGTTTTAAACCGAAAACAATAGTAACTCCTACTAAAACCGATAAAATAAGTGCAATATATGTCATTCTAAAACTAAAATTAAACGATCAGAAGTTTCTTCATTAAAATCTTCTAATTGGTAATTACCAAAAATATGCTTTATTTTAAAATCAACAGAATTCAAATAGGTTTTTATTTTAGGTAGATCTAAAACTTTAACTTTTTCAAAATAGGTGTGATGTTCTCCATCCGCATCAAAATTTATTTCTTTCACAATAAAACCATTTCTTACATAACGGTTTATTTTAAATGAAATTCCTTCAAGAAGTTGAGTTTCTTCAGAAATTAAATTTGAGATTACCTTTTTTACATTCATAAAATCGATAATTGCAACTCCATTTGTTGCTAACCCATTTTTAATATTTTGAAGTACAGTTATATCTTCTAAATCATCTTCAAAAAAACCAAAACTTGTAAATAAATTTAATATTACGTTATATTTATTTTTAAAAGGATTTCGCATATCATGCTCAATAAACTTCAAATTTTCATTTTCAAATTCTTTTGCTTGTTGAATACTATTCTTGGATAAATCTGCTCCAATAATATTAAACCCTAATGAATTTAAATAAATAGAATGCCTTCCTTTTCCGCAACCTAAATCTAATAATAAATCCTCTTTATTAAATTTTAATAATTTAATGAGGTTTTGCATAAATGCTCTTGCTTCAGAATAATCTCTATGGGAATATAATATATGGTAATAGCTTGTATCAAACCAGGATACAAACCAGTCTTTATTTTTAGTCATAATTTTTAAAAATCCTAGCAAAAATAGCAAATTGTTTTTAGTTAAGCGTATCATTTTATGGTTCTGTTATAATTTACGTGGAATACTAAAGGAAAGGAACCGCTTATTATCAAAAATCTTTCTGTATTTTTGCAAAAATTAGAAATATGAATCGTGATTTTAAAATGGTTGCCACCACAATGTTTGGTTTTGAAGAGTTGTTGGCAACAGAACTTAAAAACCTAGGAGCACAAGATGTAGAACCGGCTGTAAGAAGTGTTTCCTTTAGAGGAGATAAAGGTTTTATGTACAAAGCAAATATTGCTTTACGTACAGCAATACGAATTTTAAAACCTATTAAACGTTTTAAGGTGGCCGATGAGGACGATTTGTATAAAAAATTAATGCAAATAGAATGGGAGAAATATATGGATGTAGATACTACTTTCTCTATTGGAGCAGTTGTAAATTCTAATAATTTTACTACCAATTCACATTATATTTCATTAAAATCTAAAGATGCCATTGCAGATTATTTTAGGAATAAATACAGTAAAAGACCAAATGTTGATGTACAACATCCAGATCTTAAGATTCATGTTCATATTCAAAAAGATCTTTGTTCAGTTTCGTTAGATAGCTCGGGGGATTCCTTACATAAACGTGGTTATAGAAGCGCTACCAACATTGCACCTATTAATGAAGTTTTAGCTGCTGGTTTGGTGTTACTTTCTGGTTATACAGGCGAATGCAATTTTATTGACCCAATGTGTGGATCAGGAACTATTTTAATTGAAGCAGCAATGATTGCGAATAATATTCCTGCAAATATCAATAGAAAAGAGTTTGGTTTTGAAAAATGGGAAGATTATGATGAAGATTTATATTTCACCATTCAAGAGTCTTTATTGAAGAAAATTAAAAGTTCTCATTTTAAAATTATGGGCTTTGATAAAGCACCGTCTGCCGTTGTTAAAGCAAAAGAGAACGTTAAAAACGCCAATTTAGAAGAGTTTATTGGAGTACATCATGTAAATTTCTTTAATTCAATGAAAGAAGTATTTGGGCAAACTACTATTTTATTCAATCCACCTTATGGTGAACGATTAAACGTGGATGTTCAGGAATTTTATAAAAAAATTGGAGATACACTTAAAAATGGATATCCAGATTCTACGGTTTGGTTTATCACTTCCGATTTTGAAGCATTGAAACATGTAGGTTTAAGAACTTCAAGAAAAATACAAGTTAAAAATGGTGATTTAGATTGTAAATTTGTGAGATATGATATGTATGCAGGTAGTAAAAAAGCTAAGAAACAAAATATTGTTAGTGAAAGTGAAACTATAGATGATCAAGAATAATTTTAAATAATAGTACAAAAAAAAGCTTTGCATTTTAGCAAAGCTTTTTTAAAAATAACTCAATTATTAACTTCTCCTTTTTCTTGTAGTATTAGTGCTAGTAGCTTTTCTACTAACGGGTTTTCTAGATTTTGATCTCACAGTTGTTTTTCTTTCCTTTGCTTTTCTTGAAACAGGTTTACGAGTATTTACAGTTTTATTTTTCTTATTTTTAGAGGTAACTGATTTTTTAGAATTAGTTCCAACTCGTTTATTTATAGTTTTATCAACTTTTCGTTTTGTTGTAACTGTTCTTTTTTGTTGATAATCTTTCAAAGGAGTTCTTTTGGTGCTTGTTCTTGTATTGCTAGAATTTCTTGCTCCTGTTGTATTTCTTCTAGCAGAACTATTTGTTGAATAATCACGAGAATCTCTAGTTGATCTTGTTCTTTTAGTATTATTGTATGATCTTGTATTATTTCTATCAACTCTAGCAATGTGATCACCACTTCTTTTTGGAACCTTTTGAGTTGCTATTCGTTGTCTTGTACTATGATTCCTTCTTTTATTACCTGAATTATAATATGCATTTCTTGAATGATCTCTATTATAAGTATGTCGTTTGGTTTTATAATTGCTTCTATAAGGTTTGTAACTTACAATTCTGAAATCAAATAATGGTCTGGAAAAATTACTATGATAACGGTTGTATACATAATTACGGTTGTAATTATTAATATATCCTGAATAATGAGAATAACTACCATAACTATTATAATGTACATATAAACCTCCTAAACGAGCCAATCTTCCAGACCTATAGTTTAAATTTATATTTCCAATTCTATCTACACGTCCATAATAATCGTAATAAATTGGAATATTTTCAACTTGAACTATTGCTCCGTAGTTGTCATATTGTACATAAGCATCATAATTATAACCAGAATTAAAACTAATGTTTAAGTCATTATTCTGATAACCAACATGAAGTCCGTTTCTAGGATTAATATAAAAATCAAATTCTCCATTTTGAAAAACTGAAAATGTTACGCCTCGTTCAACAAAAGTGAATGAATCTCCATAATTATTATTGTAACGGTTATATGTTGAAGTAGTTGTTGAAGCAAAAGTACTTAAGCTTACAAATACAAAAGTTGCGAATATTAATATGTTGTTTTTCATAATAAAGGTTTTAAAGGGTTAATACTAAGTTTTACTGCTTGCATTATACGTTTACTTAAATACAAACAGCGTGCCAAAAATAATAAACGCATTAAATATACTAGTAATCAACGAGTTGTGTTATTTGAATTTTAATTTCATTTTTTATGCGATTAACATTCTCAATTAATTATTTTTGTATCAATTAATTTCATTTTAAATAAATAAATAAATAAATAAATAAATACCTATCAACTATATAAACGTCATATTACCAATTCCTTTGCAAAAGTTATTTACTTATAAAATAACGGAAGCGGAAGCTATATTCTTAAAAAAGGGAATGCGTGTTGCTGTAGAGTTTGGAAAATCTAAAGTGTATACGGCATTAGTTTATAGTATTCATACTGAAGCACCTATTGGGTATGAAGCAAAAGAAATTCATCAAATATTAGATGAAACACCTATAGTAAATGAAACTCAATTAAAACATTGGGAATGGATCTCTGAATATTATATGTGTTCTTTGGGTGAGGTTTTTAGAGCAGCATTGCCTTCTGCTTTTTTATTGGAAAGCGAAACTATTATTCAATTTGTTCTAGGTTTTTCTAATGAAGATGAACTTTCTAATGATGAATTTTTAGTTTTTGAAGCTTTACAACATCAACCACAGCTTTCAATTCATCAAGTTGTAGAAATAGTAGGAAAGAAAACGGTTTTTCCAATTATGAAAGCATTACTAGAGAAAAATGTAATTACTGTAAAGGAGCAAATTTATGAGCAATACAAACCAAAATTAATAAAATACATTCGATTAACAGCCAAGTGGAGTTCTACGGAAAAATTATCGGAGTTGTTAGAAATTTTAAGTAGAGCAAAAAAACAACGAGCTATAATTTTAACTTATTTTCAGCTAAACTCTTCAAAAAAACCAATTAAAGTTACACAACTTCAAGAGGATTCTAATTGTTCAGCAGCAGTTATAAAATCATTGGTTGATAAAGGTATATTTGAATATTATTTTATTCAAACGGATCGTATTAATTTTAATGGAAGTTCTTCTGAATTAAAGGAATTAACCTCGCACCAAGAAGTTGCATATAAAGCCATTAAAACAAGTTTTGAAACAAAACAAACTACACTTTTAAAAGGAGTTACAAGTAGCGGTAAAACAGAGATTTACGTTAAAATAATTAAAGAGTTACTTCAAAAGAATAAGCAAGTCCTTTATTTACTTCCTGAGATAGCATTAACTACACAATTAATTGAAAGATTGCAATATTATTTCGGAGAGTATTTATCAGTTTTTCATTCAAAATACTCTATGAATGAACGTGTTGAAGTATGGAATAATGTATTAGAAAATAAACAAAAATCACAGCTAATTTTAGGAGCACGTTCTTCCATGTTTTTACCTTTTTCAAATTTGGGTTTTATTATCGTTGATGAGGAACATGAGCCTTCATTTAAACAATACGATCCGGCTCCAAGATACCATGCGCGTGATGCCGCAATTGTGTTAGCAAATTTGCATAAAGCAAAAGTTTTACTAGGCTCAGCAACACCTTGCATTGAAACGTATTACAATGCGCAGCAAGGTAAATATGGTTTAGTTGAATTGAACAGACGATTTGGTGATGTGTTATTGCCAGAAATTGAGTTAGTTGATATCAAAGAAAAACATAGAAAGAAAAGAATGAAAGGTCATTTTTCAGACCGATTGCTTGAAATGATTACTGATGCTATTGAAAATAAGGAACAAGTTATTTTATTTCAAAATAGGAGAGGTTTTGCACCTGTAATTGAATGTGAAACGTGCGGAGTTTCACCTCAATGTCCACAATGTGATGTTAGTTTAACGTTTCATAGTTACCGAAAAGAATTACGTTGTCATTATTGTGGCCATAGACAAGCTATGCCTTATAATTGTGGCGCTTGTGGTAGTGAAAAATTAAATTCCAAAGGCTTTGGTACCGAGCAAATTGAAATGGAATTAGAGGCGCTTTTTCCTGATGCTAAAATTGGCAGAATGGATTTAGATACAACTCGTGGTAAATATGGCTATCAAAAAATAATTGGTCAATTTGAAGCGCAGGAGATTGATATACTTGTCGGTACACAAATGTTATCAAAAGGGTTGGATTTTGCAAATGTTTCTTTAGTTGGAATTATGAGCGCAGATACCATGCTAAATTTTCCTGATTTTAGAGCGCACGAAAGAAGTTATCAGTTAATGGTTCAAGTTGCAGGAAGAGCAGGTCGTTCAAAAAAAAGAGGGAAAGTAGCTATTCAAACGTTTAATCCATTTCATCAAATTTTACAGCAGGTTTCAACCAATTCTTTTGAAGAAATGTATAAAGAACAATTGGACGAACGCTGGCAATATCATTATCCTCCATATTTCAGATTGATAAAAATTACATTACGACATAAAGATTTTAATAGGGTAGATGAAGGCGGGCATTGGTTGGGTAAATCTTTGGTTTCTATATTTAATGAAAATGTGTTAGGACCTTCAACACCATCAATTTCAAAAATTAGGAATTATTACATTAGAACAATAATTATTAAAATTCCACAAAAACAATCCTTATTAGTTACAAAAAATAATATTTTAAGGGTGAAAAATTCATTTCAGTCTATTAAAGTATTCCGCTCAATTCGATTTAATATTGATGTGGATAACTTTTAATCTAAATAGTAAAATGGTTAAACAGCTATAAATACCAAAACATCATAATTTGTATTATAATGTTAGCGTTATGTTACTTTGCTTTGCTCACTTTTTTATTATTTTATATTTTGGAGTTTGCGAATTCCGTAAACTCCATTTGGCTAAAAGCAAACTGTAATTTTTCATAAAATGAAAAGCTTTATACCAAAAAGGTTCTTCTACAATGTTAATGAAATCGACTTTAGGAGATTCACGAGCTCTTATTTGAAAAATAAAAAAGTAGCGAGTAAACACTTATTAGAACTGACGAAAGGAGGGAAGTGTAATGTGTATGGAATGGCTAATTTATTTATATTTAAAAATAGCCTAAAATTATTTTTACTTCATCTTTATATTTTCTCCCAACCGGTATAGAAATTCCTTTGAGAATTAATTTGCTTGGTGAAAATGAATCAATAAATTTAATGGCAACAATATAAGAACGGTGTACTCTTAAAAATTGTTTTTTAGGTAATAATTCTTCAATTGATGAAATACTTTTATGAGTAATAATTTCTCTTTCTGTAGTTTTTAATTTTATGTAATTCTTCTGGCTTTCAATATAAAGAATGTCTTTCATAAAGACCTTTTGAAGTGATTTTTCTATTTTCAAATATATGAAATATTCTTCCTTATTTTGCTTTAAATATTGCTGTTCTAATTCTATAGTTTTTTGATTTGTTTTTTGCCAGCTTTTTAAAAAAACATATCCTAACGGGATAATTACTGCAAGATTAACATCTAAAACAGTATTCATAATTTCTGTAATTGCAAAAAAATGGTCGCTTTTAAAATCTTGCAAGTATAGTGGTTGCACAGCATAAAATATAAGTGGTCTTTGAATAAAAACTGATGCTCCAATTAATAAAAGTAAAAATGACACGATAAACTCTGTATACTTCTTTTGAAGAAAAAAAGCAGGAATTAAAATGTATAATGTTACATAAACTAAAGTTGCTCTAGCTGGCAAACTAAATAGTTGAATCATCAAATTTCTATAATAGTTGTTATCATATGTTCCCCAAATAATAGTAAAAAAAAGGACAAATGCCAACCAGTAGAAAAAATGCTTTCCAATTCTAAAGAGTAATTTATTTTTAGTAAAACAGGAAAACTTCTTGTTGTAAAAATTCATACTGCTAAATTCTGAAAAATAATTTAAATAACCATTAGTTAAGTATAAACAACCCGTAATTTTATACAGATAACAGGATTAAAATTACAGTTTCGATCTAATTAAAACATCAATAAGATACAATAAAATTATTTAAACATAGTAGTTTGGCACTAATAAAAGGTTGTGTGTGCAATTGGTTTGTTTGTTTTGAATTTCAGTTTTAATATTGACTCATAATAATTTAAAACTTAACAAAATGAATTCGAAATTTAGAACTTTACTCACTTATTTATTCCTGTTTACTTCCATTCAAATTACAAGTGCTCAAAGCATAAAGTTGAATAGGATAGAACCACCAAATTGGTGGATAGGAATGGAAAACACCGAATTACAACTTTTAATCTTTGGAGAAAATATTAGTACCACAAAACCAACAATTCAATATGAAGGTGTTACTATTAATAGCGTAACAAAACTAGAAAGTCTCAACTATTTATTCATAAATCTCACTATTGATAAAACTACAAAAGAAGGTATTTTTGATATTATTTTTGATTCAGATAGTGGAAGAAAATTAGCTTATAATTATGAATTAAAGCAAAAAAGTAATAGAAACAATCTAAGTCAAACGATTGATGTTTCTGATGTGATGTACTTAATAACACCAGATCGTTTTGCGAATGGAAATCCAAAAAATGATTCCACTGAAGATACACTTGAAAAAGCAAATCGCTCAAATCAAGATGGTAGACATGGTGGAGATTTACAAGGAATTATAAACCATTTAGATTACATAAAAGAATTGGGTATAACCACCTTATGGTTGAATCCGTTTTTAGAAAATGATCAGCCAAAATATTCGTACCACGGTTACGGAATTTCAGATTTTTATAAAACAGATAGTCGCTTTGGCACCAATACTGATTTTATAAATTTAGTAGATTTATGTCATCAAAAAGGAATGAAAATGATAATGGATCAGGTTTTTAATCATTGTGGTTCTGGTCATTGGTGGATGAATGATTTGCCATCTAAAGATTGGTTGAATCAATGGGACACATTTACAAGGAGTAATTTCACCAATATTGCGGCTTCTGATCCACACGCTTCAAAAAGTGATTATGATTTATTTACAAAAGGTTGGTTTGATACTAATTTACCAGATTTAAACTTAGAAAATCCGTTTTTAGCAACGTACCTAATTCAAAATTCTATTTGGTGGATTGAATACGCGCAGTTAGATGGTATAAGAATGGATACCTATCCTTATCCTGATAAAAAAGTGATGGCAAAATGGGTAGAAACTATTAATTTGGAATACCCAAACTTCTATATTGTTGCAGAAACTTGGGAAGCAAAAGCATCCTCATTATCTTATTGGAATAACGGTGGAATTAATAATGATGGTTATAAATCTCCAGTAAATAGTGTTTGTGATTACCCTTTGTATTATGCAATGTTAAAAGCGTTTGGCAAAGAGGGAAACATATATAAAATTTATGAAACTCTCGCGGAAGATTTTGTGTATGGAGATGCTTTTAATAATAAAATATTTAATGGAAATCACGATGTAGGTCGATTATTTACTTTGTTGAATGAAGACATTGACAAACTAAAATTAAGTATGGCTTTTACTTTAACTACCAGAGGAATTCCACAATTGTATTATGGAGATGAATTATTGTTTAGTGGCGATAAACCAGACGGACAATTGCGAAAAGATTTTCCGGGTGGATGGAAATCTGATAAAAATAATGCCTTTACAAAAAATGGTAGAACAATACAGGAAAATAATAGTTATAATTATATGAGTACTATTTTGAACTGGCGGAAAACTGCTGTAGAAATACATCATGGAAAATTGAAGCATTTTCAACCTTTAGAAAATATTTATGTCTATTTTAGATATACAGCTACAGAAAGCACGATGGTTATCATCAATAATAACAAAAAGGATATTACAAATTATAGCTTAAAACGCTATAAAGAATCTTTGATTGGATATTCAAATGGAATGGATGTTATAACCAAAAAACAAATTTCTTCATTAAAATCGTTACATTTAAAAGCCAATTCAGCCTTAATTATTAAACTTAAAAACTAATGGAAAATATATTTATTATTGGTGGAGCATCCTACAATTCAGTAATTACTTTGGATGAATTTCCAAAAGCAATCCCTCAGACCATTCATAATTGTGATTTTAATGAAACTATTGGAAATACTGGAGCTGGCAAAGCATTAACGCTATCAAAATTGGATTTTAACACTACTTTTCATTCGTTACTTGGTGATGATTCTTTTGGAAAAAAAATAACTTCCTTTTTACAAGAACCGAATCTTGATTTTATAAATGATACGGATCCTAAAGGAACAGAACGGCATTTAAATATTATGAATAGAAGAGGAGAGCGCATTTCTATTTTTATGAATCCTAGTTCCGATATTCCAAAAATTGACTATTTAAAATTTGAAAAGTATATAAAAAAATCAACTTATATTATAGTGAATATTGCTAATTATTGTCGAAATATTTTATCAATTTGTAAGCAATTAAATAAAGACATTTGGACAGATTTACACGATTATGATGGCAAAGATGAATACCATCAAGATTTTATTGATGCTGCCAATTATATTTTTTTAAGTTCAGATAATCTGCCAGATTATAAACCATTTATGCTGCAACAAATAGCAAATGGAAAAAAATTAGTTGTTTGCACTCACGGAAAAAGAGGAGCCACTGCATATACCAAAGATGGCAAGTGGATTGAAACACCAGTAATAGATGCTTATAAAATGACAAATGCCAACGGTGCAGGAGATTCTTTCTTTTCGGGGTTTTTATATGGTTTTTCTAAAGGGTATGATACAAAAAAATGTATGCAATTTGGTACTATTACGTCAGGTTTATGTATAGAATCAGGGTTGATTACTAACAATAAATTAAGTAAAACATTAGTTGAAAGAGAGTTTTTAAATTATTATGTTAAATAGAGTCTTTAAAATGGCCTCATAAAACTTTGGTCAAAACAATAGGAGAGTGAGCGTACATATTTTAGGGTAGAAGCATTCTTGCCATCGCATCTACTCGCTCAAAATTGCAAAGATTCTCAATCTTTTCAATTTATGCCGTCTAAAATATAGCGAGTTAATCGTTATTGTTTCCAAAGTTTTATACGTGACAAAAGCAATTATCTCGTGGATGATTGCTTTTGGTGGCGAGCAGGTAGTAAGGATTGCTTTTTTTTGGCGTTGGCAAGCGGCTGCAAATTGCGTGTAGAAAAAATGCATGAGCATTTTATTTATACAAAGCAATAAAGTAATTGACAGCGGCAATTTAACATAATGGCAAATTATAGCTACAAAT
>TARA_R110001583_G_scaffold178954_2_pt1 | contig 60349 bp, 69 predicted proteins | sample TARA_R110001583 | Tara Oceans TARA_R110001583 (sample SAMEA4398432) | marine metagenome | biome: Polar Biome; feature: [MES] marine water layer (ENVO:01000295) within the mesopelagic zone...; material: water (ENVO:00002006), including particulate matter (ENVO:01000060) such... | reverse complement strand
CTTTAAAATTCTGGCCCCGCTTGGCCTGACCGACAGCCTGACCGGTTTGATCATCGTCTATACGGCCTTCAATGTACCCTTCGCGACCTTCCTGATGCAGTCGTTCTTTGACGGCATTCCCAAGGACCTCGAAGAAGCCGCGATGATCGATGGCAACACGCGGTTCCAAGCCTTCCGGCGCATCATTTTGCCGCTCACCCTTCCGGGGGTCGCGGCAACGCTTGGCTTTGTCTTTACCGCCGCCTGGAGCGAGCTTCTCTTCGCCCTCATGCTGGTCAGCAGTGACGCGGCATCGACCTTCCCGGTCGGGTTGCTGTCATTCGTTTCAAAATTCAGTGTCGATTTCGGTCAGATGATGGCAGCCGGTGTGCTGGCCCTGATCCCGGCCTGCGCGTTCTTCCTGTTGATCCAGCGTTATCTGGTACAGGGACTGACGGCTGGCGCGGTAAAAGGATAAGAGGACCAAAATGGCTTCTATAGAAATTGCAAATGCCGTCAAAAGCTATGGCGCGGTCGATGTCCTGCACGGGATCGACCTTGATATCCAGGATGGTGAATTCATCGTTCTGGTTGGCCCGTCGGGCTGTGGCAAATCAACGCTTTTGCGCATGATTGCCGGGCTTGAAGACATCACATCGGGCGATATTTCAATTGGCGGCACAATCGTCAATGAATTACAGCCCAAAGACCGCGACATCGCGATGGTTTTCCAATCCTATGCGCTCTATCCGCATATGTCGGTCGCCGAAAATATGAGCTACGCGCTTACATTGCGCAAAACCGCCAAGGAAAAGATCACGGATGCGATCACCAATGTCGCCGATATCCTTGGCCTAAGCGCGCTTTTGGAACGTCGGCCCAAAGCCCTTTCGGGCGGGCAGCGCCAGCGCGTGGCGATGGGACGCGCAATTGTCCGCAAACCACAGGCGTTTTTGTTTGATGAACCGCTATCAAACCTTGATGCGCGGCTTCGCGAACAGATGCGATCCGAAATCCGCAAATTGCATCGTCGCCTTGGCGCAACTTCGGTCTATGTCACCCATGACCAGATCGAAGCCATGACCATGGCGGATCGGATTGTCGCCATGCATGACGGCATCATCCAACAGGTCGGAACCCCGATTGAAATCTATGATCGTCCGGCGAATATCTTTGTCGCCAGCTTCATCGGATCACCGGCAATGACCTTCCTTGAAGGGGCCTATGAAATCGCGGCCAATGGCAATGCCGGGGTGCGCATTGCCGATGGTGCCCTGATCCCGGTGCTGCCTGCACAGGGGGCAACCGCCAATCAGGCGGTGACACTGGGTGCCCGGCCCGAACATATCGGCATTGTCAGCGATGACAAAGGCGGCATTCCCGCCCGTGTTGAGCTGATCGAACCGATGGGCCTGTCAACCCTTGTTCATGTGTCGCTGGCGGGTAACCCGGTCAAGATTTTCACCCTTGATCGCCCGGATTTTGCCGCTGACAGCATCATCCACATCACGTTTGACATGGAAAAAATCCACGTCTTTGACACCAAAACCCAATTGCGCCTGCCACCGCAAAGCGAACCGCACGCGGCCAAAACAGCATAACCGGACGGTATCAACAGCCCCACCGAAACCTTCCGCGCCGTTTGCACCTTAATATCTACCCGGCGCATCAAACCCAAAGGCCGCAAGTCACATGCTTGCGGCCTTTGGCGTATCCCCTGCCCCAAAAGGCTCCTACACGCGCGAAGGTCACATGCCCCTTCTTCGTTATTTGCTGCTTCTTGGCATGGTTTGTTTTGGGATCACATCCGCATCAGCTACCCCGCATTTTAAACCCTATCGAATTTTATGCGACAAAACCCCCAAAAAACCGGCCATCACAACAACACATCCGGTTATTACCCCCTGACCAAAGCAACATTTCACCTTTTAGGCGCAACAACCAAAGCGCGACGCGACAAAAGGGGCATAGCTGTGCTATCGAATTGTCATACAGTTTAACGGCTCCAATGCGCGAATGCGATTACCCTCGCACCGCCGATCCGTTTCCAACCTCGACAGCTCGACAGGAAGATGACATGCGTACTGTTTATGTGAACGGCCAGTATGTGCCGGAAAATGAAGCCACGATTTCGATTTTCGACCGTTCCTTCCTGTTTGCCGATGGCGTCTATGAAGTCACCTCGGTTCTGGATGGCAAACTGATCGATTTTAACGGCCATATGACCCGTCTTGCCCGCTCGCTTTCGGAACTGGGCTTTACCTATGTTCCCGATATTGATGAACTGCTTGCGGTTCACCGCGAACTGGTCAAACGCAACAATGTGACCGAGGGTCTGGTTTATCTTCAGGTCTCGCGCGGCTCGGCCGGGGATCGTGATTTCGCGATCAACAAGGATACCCCGGCAACGCTGGTTCTGTTCACACAGTCCAAATCACTGATCAAATCCGCCCTTGCCGAGCGCGGCCAGAAAATCCTGACCTACCCGGATGTGCGCTGGCGCCGGTCTGACATCAAAACCGTTCAGCTTCTCTATGCGTCGCTTCTCAAAACCGAAGCCGCCGCCAAAGGGGCCGATGATGCATGGATGGTACTTGATGGTTACATCACCGAAGGCTCGTCAAATAACGCCTATATCGTGACCAAGGACAACGTCATCGTCACCCGCCAGCTTTCCAACGACATCCTGCACGGCATCACCCGCAAGGCGGTTTTGAAATGCGCCGAGGAATTGCAGCTTAAAGTCGAAGAACGCCTGTTCACGGTCGATGAAGTCTTAAACGCCAAAGAAGCCTTCTCAACCTCGGCCTCGGCCTTTGTCTGCCCAGTCGCCGAAGTCGACGGCACCAAAATCGGCGATGGCAAACCCGGCCCGATCGCCAAACGCCTGCGCGAGATTTACATCGAAGCCAACCGCGCCACCGCGATCTAATCGCCCAAAGCCTTACGTCCCAAAACACAAAACGCCGCCGGATCATTCGGGCGGCGTTTTTGTTTGGAACAACCATATCATCGAGGCCCCCTGCAATCCCCACTGAACTGCTTACCTGAGGCCACACGTCTTTTTTCCGGCGTCATCATTGGAAAAAATTCAACAATTCCGGCCGCCCGAACCCAACTAAAAAGTGTAGTTTTTACATAAAATTACACTTTAAATTTAAATTACAACAATTTTTAACTTGACCCCCGCATACGGCTATATCAACTTAAAGGAATATAAAGTTTCCGATATACACGTAAAAATTAAAGCCGTTGTGGAGAGGCCCAATGAAATCGAAATACGAAATCTTTCCGAAGGTTGGCGTAGCCCGACTGGGAAACAGCCCAACAGACTTTTATCTGTCCCCTGCTGCAACAGGCGGTTTACCGATTGAATGTGATGCTCAGGGAAATGCCTCCTACAACAAAAACAAGACTGTACCTGTTAGCGCATTCAAAGACTCAGTCGGTCGCATCAAGCGTCAGGCAACCAAATTTCAGATCGTTGCAACTGACGGTGCGTCCCCAAAACCAATCAATCTCGACAGCGACGATATCGCTTCGATTGAATGGACCGTGCACATCGCCAACAAAAAACCGATTTGGTACACCTTTGCCGAGTTGCAAGGAGATTTGGAATTCGGGCCGGAAAACAGTTACGAGAACCAACATATTCCGGTTAACAATCCAGATACGCTAGACTCAACCGATCGTCAGAATCTGATCATTGACCCTGGCCCTCGTTCGATTTCCGGCAAAGAACAGAGCATACAGTTTTCACGCTACAATATACCTGACGACTACCCAAAAGGCTCGTTCCCGCCTGTCGATGCTGGCGGCGAACAAATTGATGTCCTTGGCGAACTTAAAACAGATTCCGACGGCAACCTTATTGCTCTTGGTGGCTTTGGCAAGGTAACGGGTGGCGGCAGCATTACCTCATTCCGCGGCGCCCCCGGATATTGGGATGATGTTTCGGATGGATTTGTTTGTGCGGAAATCACGCTCAAAGATGGTACAAAAATTTCCCCGGAACCCGCTTGGCTTGTTGTCGGAAGCCCAAAATATGTGCCCGAAGTTGTAAATATAATCACACTGGCCGACACCATGTATGACACTGCTGTGCGAAACCTCGATGCACAGCCATCTTTGTTCGACCCGGCAAAGCACACCGCCAAAAACAGCAAAAAATACTTCGCTGACATTGGCAGCTACTGCCCTCTTTACGGCTTCAATCCAGAATACGAAATTAACTTCGAAGCGCATATTCAACCCATTCTAGATGCCTTTGCACGCTACAAATGGGTCGCAAATATCCCGACAATGGATGAATTTGCGCACCCATCTTTTGATATGCGCGACAAAAGCAAAGAAAACGAAGCCCGCCGCTTGGCCTATTTCAAATATTTCCGCGTCCCGCTTCTCCCCAAAGACTATGACGCGTGCTATTCACAAATGGAACATGGCCCGGCGCAACTTGAACGTAACGGGCAGCCCATGATGCCGCTGAACTCGGGCGATAACTCAGTAACAAATAGCGGACCAATATATAAATTCCTGACACTTACGCCGACCCAGTACTTTTTCCTCTATCAATGGGCAAAAGGTCATTTCAAGTCCACATCAAAGCACCCGCGCAAGTCTGGATCCGCGTGTCATCAGTATTACCATCACCATCATCACGCACCGGATCAACCACTTGTGTCGCCACTCGCTCTCGCGGATTCAAGCAATTGCGTCGGCGGGCCTTTTTCACCAGGGATCGAAGTAACCTGGAGCGTAAGAAGCCCAAATATTTACGATAAACCGTTTCATATCATGTTGGCATATTCGCATCTCAGTCAGGCAAAGATGCAGGGACACTATCGCAAACAGGGATTATCTATTCAAACCCGCAACGAAACGGCACTCGATGACAATGGACGCAAAATTGGATGTGAACCGGGCGACCTGACAAAGCGGATGGCCATTCCATGGATGGCCGATTTTCAGGAATGCACGGTCCAGACCCCCAACATTTCCAATATCAACGTTAACCAGTTTGCGGACGGCTCCGGTATTGAAGTTCCGCCAACATATTATGTCTATTGGTGGCCCCCGCAGAGCCCGTTCAACATCACAACTGGCGCAATAGCCCCCCAAGATCAGGTGCTTGATGCCTATGTCAGTCAGGTTGATGGGCAACCTGTTGTCCCCGCGGGACAAAATGTCGAATTCCAACGAGGCATCCTCTCGCCAGCAGACATGATCAGCAACTGGTTCATGCTTGGCTTCGTTGTCAATCAAGGTAGCGAGGAAATACCCTATATTGTCGAAACAGAGCGAAACTTTGGACAACTTGCACAGTTCAAAATGAACAATGCCTATAACCTCGAGCTTGCGGCTAAAGGCAAATAAAACATGAGCAACACCATCGATGATACCGTTCCGTGCGTCGATGTCGCTATCATAGGGGGCGGCCCGGCAGGCACTTCGGCCGCCCTTACCCTCCTCAAACGCACAGATATTTCCGTTCTGGTCGCAGAATCTGGCGACTACAACCGGCTGAAAGCTGGTGAGTCTCTGTCTCCGGGTGTGCGGAACCTGCTTGATTATTTAACCATATGGGAAAGTTTTTCCAACTTGGGCCCGGTCGAGACATGGGGAAATCAAGCAGCTTGGGGAAGCAGCGAACTGGCCTCTTTCGATTTCATTTTTAACGTTCATGGCCACGGATGGGCAATTGATCGAAATAGATTTGAACGGATGATGGCCGAACTCGTTGAAGCGCGTGGCGGTGAACTCCTTCGAAACACACGCTGCCACTCCATCAACAAAACAGACGACGGCTATCTACTCACCCTCCGGCAACCAAATGGAACCGATCGTCACTTGAATGCACGCGTGGTGATTGATGCTGGGGGGCGAACATCGCGGTGGAATGATTCTTTACATCATCGTCATGATGATCTGGTCGGTGCAAGTACTCTGCTCCCGGCCGTATCACATCAACCAACCGCAGCAGTCACGACGGTCGAAACATGCGCCGATGGATGGTGGTACGCCGCTCCGGTACCACATGGACGCGTTGCTATCTCTTTCATGAGCGACTCAGACATCATTCACCAGCGGAAACTTTCCGAACCCGATAAGTGGTTTGCCCGACTCAAACAGACCCACCATATTTCCAGGCTTATCAACCTGCCAAATGCAGTGGCTGAAATACGTGTTGATCCGGCGTTTTCCGCCTGCCTCGTTCCCGCATCCGGCACCGGGATCATTGCGACTGGCGACGCTGCGGCCTCATTCGATCCATTGTCATCTGGTGGAATTCCACATGCTCTTGCAACAGGCATACAGGCTGCGCGTGTCGCATCCGACCGTCTTCACGGCGAAGGCCATCTTTTCCAAGCATACGAAACAGCAATCGCTCGTGATTTTCGCCAATACCTGCGTACACGCTGGCAAATTTACAGCATGGAAAACCGTTTTGCGAAAGCTCCGTTCTGGCAACGACGCCAAACCCCTGTCTCTCTTCCCCCGGAAAGCATGTTGATGGCGATACACCAAGAACGCAGTCAGACTGTGTTCATTCCCCGACAGGTGGTTGATCAAATCATTGATCTGGCACATCACCCGATTTCCGCGTCAGAGCTTGTCGGGCGCGTGCAGTCTACTTATCCAACACTCCCCGCAGAGCGTGTGATCCTCGGCGTTCAAGACATGATTGGAAACGGATTGACCCAATGCACCCCGGATTGATTATCTGCATCAATCCACGCCATCAGCCCCTCACAGGCCATATGTCACCAACAAAAATCCCCAACCGCATAGGTAATCTGCCGCCCTGTCACGCGCAGCAGATCATCCAGCTTCCGACGATCGGGCAAGGTCCCGCGCGGTGCGCCCAGTTCCTCGGCATGGATACCACCGGTGACAAAGGCGATATCAAGCCCGGCATTGTTTGATCCGGCCACATCGGTCGAAAGGCTATCGCCCACCACCAAAAGCTTTGCATCCGGTCCTTTATCAAACATCTGCAAACAGAAATCATAGGCACTTGCCAGTGGCTTGCCTTCCCAGCGGACATCGCCGCCCAATTCTTCGTACCGTCCGGCAATCGCCCCGGCGCAAATAATGCGATCCCCGCCACGGATCACTTCCCGATCCGGATTTGGGCAGAGCATCGGCAAATTGTGTGCCTTGGCGGCATGCAGCAAATCTTCGTAAACCGATACCGCGTCATAATCATCATTTGGCCCGGTCACCAAAAGCCAATCCGCATCGTCAACTGCGTCAACGATTTCAACATCCTGGCCTTCAAACATCGACATATCGCGCACCGGCCCAACACTCATCACCTTGCGGCCAAGTTTGGCGTACCACGGGTCACTGCGTGCCAAAAGCTGGGTATAGGCGATTTCGCCGGTGGCCACCGCCGGACCATAAAGATCCCGCGCAATGCCCATATCCCCCATCCGTCCGACCACAACGCTGGACCGGCGCGGCGCATTGGATAAAAGCGCAACCGGCACCCCCGCCTTTTTAAGCGCCTGCATCGCGGCGATTGAATTGGGATAGGCCGTCACCCCGTCATGCACGACGCCCCAAAGATCAAGGATCACGGCATCATAATTTTTGATCACTTCCGACAGGCCGCTGATCATCTGATAGTTGGTGCTGACAGACATTTATGCTTTCCACTTCGTTATAAAATCGTCGTCATCGCGGCTTCGGCCAAATGGTTTCCCGCCTGCACGGGAATGACGGGAAGGCACAAAGCCATCCCCCCCATTCGTCGCTCCTGCTAAGGCCGGAGTCCGCCGAAGCCGTCGCGCCGCAACTCAAAAAAAGGCGCGGCAAGCCCAAAACCTTATTCCGTCGCCCCGCCCTCGGACCCGGCTTTGCTTTTTGGCGCCGCCCGTTTGGATGCTGCCGTCGTTTTTGATGGCGTCTTGGCGGTTGGCTTTTTAGGGGTCGGTTTTGCCGCTTCGGCTTCGGCTTTGGCCGGTTTGGCTGCTGCCTTTACCGCTGCCTTGGCTTCGCGGGCTTCATCCGCCGGGGCGCGCCGCCCGGAAATCTCGGGGAATGCCGCACCCACCGCATCGGAAACATGGGTAAAGCCATCCTTGCGCAACCGACGGGCCAAGTCTTCCTTGATCTCGGTCACCAGCTCAAGCCCATGATAAACCAAGGCGGAATAAAGCTGCACCAGCGACGCACCGTTCAGGATTTTCTCATAGGCATCCTTGCCCGATGTAATCCCGCCAACCCCGATCAGGGGCACCTTGCCCTCGGTCAAACGGTAAAAATCCGCCAGAACCTGGGTCGAAGGTTCCATCAAAGGCGGACCGGAAAGACCGCCCTTTTCATCTTGATCATAGCTATTCAAACCGACCGGTCGGTCTATTGTGGTGTTCGAGACGATCATGCCGTCGATCTTAACCTTAAGCACCACCGCCGCAATGTCGGCTTTGTCTTCCTCGGTCAAATCCGGCGCGACCTTAAGCAACACCGGAACACCTTTGGCAAAGTCATTGCGTGCTTTCAAAACCGCGTTCAGCAATTTTTCAAGCGGGGCCCGCCCCTGTAACGCGCGCAAGCCCGGCGTATTGGGTGAAGATACATTAACCACCAGATAATCGGCATAGGGGCCAAGCGCCTTAACGCCCTTGACATAATCCTCGGCCGCATCGGCCGAATATTTGTTTTTGCCAAGGTTGGCACCCAAAATGCCCCGGCGCGCGCGTTTGCGCAGGCGATCGGCAACAACTTGCGCCCCGTCATTGTTAAAGCCCATGCGGTTAATCACCGCCCGGTCAGAATACAAACGGAAAAGCCGGGGTTTGGGATTGCCCGGTTGGGGTTCTGGCGTCACCGATCCGATTTCAACAAAACCAAACCCGTGTGACAGCGCCTGATTGGGCACTTCGGCGTTTTTGTCAAATCCGGCGGCAAGCCCGACCGGATTGGCAAATTTGCGCCCAAAGACTTCGGTTTCAAGAACCGGCGTCGCATCCATCGCGTCATCGTCACGCGGCACCAGATTTTGTTTCAACGCGCAAAGTGCCAAACCATGTGCCGTCTCGGCATCGATCCAGCGCACAACCGGCAAAACCAGCGATTTATACCACCCCATCCGACAGGCTCCGTACTTGTAAACACCTGCCCTGTTCTTACGCGTGGTGATGCAGCAGAGCAAGTTTCAATCTCCCGCTCTGCTGCTCCCCGCCACCTTTGGGTATCATCGCTATTGGTGAAAACAGCTTTCCGGGGTCATAACTCCAACATCAATTTTCCGGCCAGCACCGCCTCTTGCCGGTCTTGCACCACCTTCATCGGAAAATTAAACAGTCTTCCCGATATTGTCGCGATGCGGTTTGTCAGCAAATTCCGCAGCCCTTCATCGCGGGTGATATAAATATAGCCTTTGCAATAGGTATTTAACGCCGTGCGATGCTGTTTTATCCAGACATTGGATGCTTTTTCATCCTCATGTGGCTCATCATCATGATCATGGCTGGCCGGAAGCCAGACAGCGACAAAAGGCACCTTTTGATCCAAAAGCCGTTCCAACCCGCCCAGAACACCTTCCAGACGGTTATCATCGTCAAGTTCGGGAAACCGGACAAACGCAATCGGCCAACTGCCCAGATCAAAGAAAACCGGGCTTGGTACAGGCCCTAAAAAGCCCGCCGGCAAATTGTTATCAGCTAACATTAATCGTTTCTTCCAATGAGAGTAAGCAGAAGGAACACCATGGCAAACAGCGCCGCCGCCCCCGCCGCATAAAACAGCCCCCAATTAACAAGCGGCACGACCTGTGCCGCCGCCACCGTCATCAGGGTGCTGCCAAAACGGCTGATACCGTAATAAGCAGCATAGTCGGTGGCGGGCTGTGTTCCGGCGGACCAACCGATGATTTTTGTCGCAAGGATGACGTAAATCCCGCTCACCCCCGCGCCAATCGCCACCGCCCCGACAATGGCAACCAAATGGTTTTCAAACGAAAACCCATAGGCCATGGCCAAAAGGGCGACAAAGGCAAGTGCCGCAAAGACCAACATACTGCGGACAAGCCCCATATAGCGCATCAAGGGGATGGAAACCGCCGATGTCACCAACATGGACAAAGGGCCAAGCGTGCCAACAATCCATCCGATTTCCCCGATTGGCACCCCAATATCAACCAGCATCAGTCGATTAAGCCCGACAAGGGGGAACATGATGCAACAGGCCACGGTCAACAAAAACAGCCGCATCCGCAACACAGGTGTCCGCAGCAACCGCATAAGGCTGGCGCCGCCGCTATTTTCTGAAGCGACACGGGGATTAAAGCGCGGATCATCCAATCCCCTAAGGGCAAGCACAGGACACAGCAACAAACCCAGCAACCCTGCCAGAATCAGGAAGGTTGTCTGCCATCCCAAAACGCCGGAAAGGGCGACAAAGACGCCGCCCCCCAGCATGGTTCCAACCGACAATGCGGCAAGTTTTGTCGCCGAAGCCACCGATCGCCAATCGGGGGAAACGACCTGTACCGCCAAGGCATCAAGGGCAATGTCCATGGTTGCAATCGCAACCACGATACCAAAGCCAAAAACGAACAGCGCCAATGGACTTGCCCCTTCGTTGAAGGCAACAACGGCAATGCCAAGAACGGCGATCCCCTGCATTGTCACGATCCAGCCAAGCCTGCGTGACAGGAATGGCAGGCGGATACGGTCAATCACAGGCGCCCACAAAAACGTCAGCCCAAAGGGCAAATACAACAGATAAATCCAGCCAGCCGTGGCAATATCTATCCCTTGGGCCCGCATGACCGTTGGCATACCGCCATTGACCACACCCATCACCACCCCAAATCCGACATAAAGCGCATTGAGCCCGAACAAAATCATGCTGTTCTGGCGCAATGCAGGATTATGGCGCATCGCGGCAAGCAAGCCTTCGCGTTGCATCGACGTCTTACCAAGCATATTTCAAAGAAACATAGATGGTTCGGCCATTGCCATAGTTACAAAAGTTGTTGCTAAGGCACGTGACATAGGTTTCATCGGCAAGGTTGGTGACATTCATCTGGGCCGTGACCTTTTCCAGACGGCTGTCAAGCGCCCCAAGGTCATAGCGCATCATGGCATCAAACAGCGTGTAGTCCGGCACATCCAGGCGCGTGGCACCGGCGGTAAAGGCATTGGGGCTGTATCCGCCAACGGATTCACCGACATAACGCACCCCGCCGCCAACGGTAAGGCCATCCATCAAACCACGATCAAAGCTGTGATCAAGCCAAAGTGACGCCGTAACATCGGGAATGGCAATCGGTGCATCACCAACGTCATAGCCGACACTTTCCGTGACCTCTGCATCGGTAAAGGTCACATTCCCGATAACATTGGTCTGCGCGGTCAACGCAACCTTTGCTTCAAATTCGACACCTTTGGAATGAACTTCGCCCGTTTGATATTTCTGAGTGGGCGATTTGGTCGCAACGACATCTTTCTGGACGATATCGAAATAGGCCATTGTAAACAGCGCATCAAACGATTGCGGTTCATATTTGACGCCAAGCTCGTACTGTTTGGCCGTGGTCGGATCCAAGGCATTGCTCAGATAATCCGTACCACTTACCGGAAGATAGGACGTTGCATAACTGGCATAAGGTGCAACACCATTGTCAAAGTTATAAACGGTGCCTGCTTTCCAGCTAAAGGCAGTGTCATTCTGGGTCTGGCGGGTATTTGTCCGGTTATTATCGGTGACCGTGCGAACATGATCAACGCGCCCGCCAAGCAGGAAGTTCCAATTGTCGATATCAAGCTGATCCTGAACATACAGCCCGGACTGGCTGATGGTCTGGTCCTGATCAATAAAGGGCGACAGCGATACCGCTGTGGCAACCCCATAAACCGGGTTCAGATAATCAATCGACGGCGCAGAGGCACCGTAAAGACGAACCTGCGAGGAATCCGAATATTTATAATCGAACCCCATAAGCGCGGTATGGGCGACTGACCCGGTATCAAAATCGGCCTGTGCCTGCAAATCCGATGTCACCCCCGATGTCTGTTCGTCGGTCGTCAAGGCATATCGGTTGATCGTGTGATTGTCCGCGGCAAGACTTGACGTTGCAATATCCTTGGTCATCACATCCACGCTAAGATAGCGAAGATTGTGACGCATCGTCCAAGTATCGCTGATCTGATGTTCCAACTCGTACCCAACCGAGAATTGTTCCCGGTCAAAGTCGGAAAAAGCCGGATCACCATCATTGAAATCACGTGCAATCTGCCCGGCCGGACTGGTCAACAATGACCCAACCGTCGGCAGAATACCGTAATAACCGCCTTCCGGGTCGCGCTGATAATGGGTCAGGATCGTCAGCGACGTATCGTCGGTCGGCTTCCAGGTTACCGATGGTGCGACATAAATACGCTGTTCCTCGGTGTTAACGACCTGGGTTTCACTATCGCGCCCCAAGCCAACAAAACGATAAAGAACCGAACCGTCATCCGTCACCGGGCCAGATACATCAACCGCGGCCTGATACCGGTCATGGCTGCCGACAAGGAACTCGACCTCGCCGCGTGCGTCCTCGGTCGGGCGTTTGGTCACGGAATTAACCAGCCCCCCCGGCATCGCCGACCCATAAGTGGTTGAAGACGGCCCTTTCAGAACTTCAATCCGTTCCACACCATATGTGTCGCTTTGGGCAATGGCATATCCCGGCCCGCGCAACATGCTTAATCCATCCTGATATTGGATCGGATCGCTTGGTGCCCCAAAACCACGGATATAGGGAATATCATAGCGCGATGCCGAACCACGGATTTCTGCGGCAACACCGGATGTATAACGCAGGGACTGGGTAATGCTTTGCGCTTGTTGGATTTCGACCTGATCACGCGTAACAACCGAAATCGATTGCGGCGTTTCGATCAATGGCGTGTCGGTTTTGGTTCCCGTCGCACTGCGCGTTGCAACATACCCGTCAACCGGGCCTGTCGCGGTTTGGATCCGCCCCTCGACCATAACCGGGTCAAGCAATGTCGCTCCATCCTTGCCATCGACAATCCGTTCAATCGCAACGGTTGACCGCGAAACCGCATAAAAAAGACCACTTCCTGACAAAAGACGGCGCAGCGCCTCTTCTGTCACCATTTCCCCCTGAACGGCAGGTGCTGAAATACCCTGGGCAACATCCCCGTCAACAGTAACCTGAATACCCGATTGCTGACCAAACGCGACCAGCGCATCTGTCAGGGCCTGTGCCGGAATATTGAAATTCTGTACCGCTTGGAATTTTTCGGAAAAATCGGCCGGTAACGATGCTTCCTGTGCCCGGACCTGCCCGACCGGATACACCGAACAAAGCGCCGTTGTTACCGCCAAAATCCCTGCAAATGCGACATGTCGATTGACCACCCCAAAACGAATTCTTTCCCCCTTGATCACGTCAAGTTCCACCTTCTGTTGTATGTTGACATCCGGCCACATCGCAAATGCGATTGCATCGCAATGTCGTCCTATAGAGGGAACGTCACGTAAAAGAGATTTTCTCTAAAAAGTTATATTTTTTGAAAAATTGTTGTTTCTCAAAAGGTTAACTCTTGGAAACAATGACCAGCCAGGGCGACACCTGCCAAAGGACTGCGTTCTGTGCCCGGGCAATACCGTACAGGGCTTCCAGCGGATCAGCCAGATTGTAAACACCGGTGACGGGTTTGGCGGCCAGTTCGTCACCAAGCACGATAATCTTCCCCGCATAATGGCGTCGAAGCTGGTCAACAACGGCGCCAAACGGTTCATAACGGGCAACAATCTGGTTTTGCCGCCAGGCTGCAACGTGATTTGCCGGGCGTTTCCCACGTTCATAGGCCCCCGACCAATCAATGCGAAGCGATTGCCCCGCGCCGAGTGTCTCTGCGACAAGGGGAAGACCATCATTGATATAATCAACACGCACTTTCCCGTGCTCGACCGAAACATCAACACCGTCATCGTTTCGCAGCACGTCAAAGGCAGTGCCAAGCACGGTCGTGTTAACGCCTTTGGCCGCGACCCGAAATGGGCGTTCCGGATTGGGGGAAACCTCGAAAAAGGCTTCGCCATCCAAAAGCCGGACATTTCGCACATCGGCATTATAGGTAACCGTAATCGCGCTTTCAGGTGCCAACGTCACGCTACTGCCGTCATCAAGCGTGATGGTCCGCGTTTGCGCCGTGCCCGTCATGTAATCCGATTGCAGATCCCGCAAAATATTTGGCCCGACAATTGCCGCCACAAGACAGGCCGCAACGCCAAGCCCGGCAAAACCGAATGTTGTGCGACGCCCGAAACCGGCGGACCAAAATGGCTTGCGTGCAAGGCGGTCGGCCTGTTTTCGCCTAAACCGGAATGCGCGATCTCTGATGCTCTCCGCACGGTCGGCACGCCGCACGTTTTCAAGCAACGGCGTCCATTTATCGGCATGGACCGGCGTTGCCATATCCATTGCGTTTGACGCATGCTGCATGGCTTCCCATGCGGTTTGGTTTACCGGGCTGCTGTTAAGCCATTTCTCAAAATCGCCGCGCAGTTCTGCATCGTCGGGATCGTCCTGCAACAGAACAAGCCAACTCGTTGCGTCGCGTGATGCCGCTTTCTCGATATCTTGCGTGTTCGCAGTCATACGCTTCCTTCAGCCCCGACCAGAACGAACTGAAACGTTGGTGATCGACTGTTGCAATCCTAAAAGCCTTCTAATGACTAAACGCATATCACACGATTTTTTATACAAGTTTCCAGATTTCAGCAAGGTCACGGCCACCCCAGTTGCTCCTTGCAATGCTGCACCGCATCGGTCACCAATCTGTGTGCCAGCGGCAGGGAAATATCCAATGCCGCCGCAATTTCACGAAGCTTGGCTCCGCCGAAACGATGCATCTCAAAGGCAATTCGGGTACGGTCGGGCAATTGCGCCAATGCGTTCATGACCAAGGCGTATTCGTCCTTGTAAAGCGCCACGGTTTCCGGCGAAACCACGCGATCGGTACAGGCATTCGCCGCCGTGTCAAAGTCATCGTCGGTAATAATCTGGCTTTCACGTTTCATGCGCCGTCTGCCATCAAAGGCCAAATTACGAACAATACGAAAAAGATAACTTTTTGAATCTTCTAAAAGCCGTCCCTTTGACGCCTCATGGAAACGAAGCCACGCCTCTTGAACAACATCTTCTGCATGTGACCGGCTCCCGATGATGCTACTTGCATAATTCAGGAGCGCGCGTCGATGCGTCACAAAGATGTCCAGATTGCTTGGCTTCTGGCCCAATACTGTTCATTCCTCTTTCCCCGGCATGCGCATTGTCCCCACCGCTTAAGACAATAATCATCACGCATACCGCAACTTAGAATGCGGATCATTCTTATCAACGTCTAAAGATTTCCTGAAAACAGCGCAATAGTTATTCACGATGTCGGACGCAGGTAGCCCTCCAAGGGCACCAAACGCGGGCGCCCCCTGATCTGAAATCAATCACTCTGGTCGTGCTTAAAAATCGGCGAAATATCTGTTTTTGCCAAGGTTGATGCCCAAAACGTCGGTTTCCAGAACCAACGTCGCATCCATCACCTCATCGTCATCGTCACACCGCACAAAACTTTGCTTCACCGCGCAAACGGCCAAACCATGTCCCGCCTCGGCATGGATCAATAACCGCCGACACGGCGAATACCATCGGCGACAGCGCTGCTTTTTTTCACATTCCGTTGCGCCAAACGTCCTAGTAGCCGGAATGACTTCGCAACGTCCGACCAATCTTTCGGGCCGACACTGATCAACCCCATTTCCAACAGGAGAAGCAAGTGACGTCTACAGCAACGGTAACACTTCCGGCCGGGCATACTGTTTACATGCAAGGCGCGACAAACGCCTCATATCAGCAGAAAGCAACGGTCACTATTCCCGGCCAATCACCCATGGTTTTCACCGGCCAGGGGGAAGGCAACAAAAGCTTTATCAATCAAAACTTTACCACACCGGCCGATGGCTCCGGCTCTGTCAGTGTGACCGTCGAAATCCAAAATTCAAGTAATGGCGGGCGTAGCTGGAACCCTTCAAGTGTCTCTCAGGGGCAATATTCGCTGATGGGGTTCAACGCGCAATATATCGTTTCCGAAGACGGCGTTGATCACGATTACAACGATTGTGCGCTCAGCTTTGTCTGGTGGATGCTCTCGTAACACAAATGACCATAAACAGCATTCAAAAGCCCGCGTCATTTCCGTTTCGGCATGTTGTCATCGACAATTACCTAAACAGCAACACGCATGATGCGATCCGCCAGGATTTCAATAAACTTCTGGCGCATGGCATTACGCAATTGCCGGACCAAAACCGGCTGGCAAAAATGCCGGGCTATGATTGCTATAACTGGGTCTTTCCGCGCGACGTTACGGCCCCAATGGATCACTTTTACAGTGCAGAGTTTATGGCGTTTTGCCGCGAAACCCTGAACATCCCTTTCACTGCCGAAGTGAATGCCCAAATCAACCATCATCCTGCGGGTTGCCGAAGCGGTATCTGGCATACGGACTTCATCCACTGTTATCACACGCAAGACCCAACAAACCATTCCGGCATACGTCCTTGGTATTTCGGCTGTAATTATCAATCCGGAATGCCGGTTGCCGGTGGCTCCGACGCACGGATCCTTAAGCGCGTCAGGGCACTCACCTTCCTTTACTACATTGATGGCGATGACTGGACCCAGGGGGATGGCGGCGAAACGGCCTTCGGCTATGAAAGTCCTTTCGGCGATGAGGTCGCACCTTTCTCGGCGATTGCCCCTCTTCCCAACCGTCTCCTGATGTTCGAATGCAGTCCGCATTCTTTCCATCGAATGCTTGGCAACAATCGTCTGCCACGCAGCCTGATCATCGGCTGGCTGCACTGTACCCCCGAATATGCCGTTCAAAAACATGGCATGGTTCCAGATGACTGGAACAGTGAAGCTGCGCTTGGCCTCGTCACCTACAACGAGCCAGAACAGTAACCTCAAACCAAGGATACGTTTATGCCTTCGTCAAACACACTCAAAACCACTATATCCGGCAACATTGTCATCGGATCAGCTGCCTCACCAATCACCATTCCAGTCAGCACCGATTTGCCGCCAACAACCCCCGGTGATCTAAAGTTTTCTTATCAGTTGCCCACGGGAACCCCCCCATCGGCACATATCAGCGTCAGTGATCTTATCGGTTGGGCCTCTACGGCCCTGGGCAGCACCATCACCGCCTCAGACCTGCCCACCAGCCTGACCGCCCTGTCGGTTGCCGTTGACAACATCACCGTCGATACAACCGGCAAATTCGATCTCGGCATGCTGTTCGGTAGCGATAACAGCGGCACATGGGACCCAAGCTGGACCCCGATCACTGGCTTTCCGGTCAGCCTGTCCAACGTCCTGCTGCAATTCGACTACGGCACACAACCCTGATCCCATCCCGGAAACCCGTTATTTCCCAACCACATACAGGGGCCTTCGTGGCTCCTGTAAAGGGGGACCTTTATGTCCATGAAAACCCATTTGTCCGGCGAACTGATCCTTGCAGGTGCCACCTTCGATCTTGCAGCAGCCCTACCAGCACCTAATGATAAAATCAGTTTCTCTGGCTCGCTGGCAGATGGTTCAACCATTAGCCTGACCGGCCTGGTCAATGGCGTGGCAGGAAACAGTTTCTTAAAACTGCCCTCCGGCTTCCCCGACCTTGTCCTCAATCAGGCCGCGATCACTCTCGAACCTCAACAAAAAATCGCATTTTCGGCAGGTTCAAATCAAAAATGGTCCAACCCATTTGGCTTTCTTCAGGGCGTAACCATAAATACGTTTGACCTGTCCTTTTCATCGACAAAATCTGGCTCGAATCAAGTCAATACGGTCAGCTTCGATACAACCGCTGACTTCGGGTCCCTTAAAAATATTCAAGGTTATATCCTCTTTAACCAAGGCACTTTTGAAGTCGTCGGCCTTGCCATAAGTGACACGATTTCGATTTCATCTATTTTATCCACAATGGTTCCCGGCCTTGACTGGGGCAGCCTTCTGCCCGTTTCATTTGGCCCGGCGGCGGGTGCCACCGCCATGCGGCTGTATTACGCGCCAAATGACGGACAAACCGGTAATCCCCCCTTCATCAAGGGGATCAATCTGGATCAATGCCAGATCAGCATTTTTGATCATGTCGCCAATGTCAGTTTGAATATTGATAAAACGGCCGGAAACACCTCGTTATCGGTCACAGGGTCGCTGCCAGCACCAATCGATATTGCCGATATCCTGAAACTGACCAAACCGGGGTCAAGCCAACTTGGTCCGGGCGTTCAAATTGCTCGCAGTAGCGGGTCATCGTCATTCATACTCGAAGCCGGAATCACCTTTTTCAAAACCAGCTTTGGCTCGGCTCAGATTGGAATTGCGTCGATCCCCGGCACCAGCAAATATCAGATGGTCGGCACCCTTAAATATAGCGGGTCGATTGCGGGCATTCAAAACCCCGAACTTGCGTTCACCTGGAGCAAACCCAACGGATTCCGTGTTCAAAACTGGAACATGAACAATTTCCCGGCGCAGGCGCTCGACTTTCTCAGCCAGCTTAAGAATACAAGCAGCTCCGCGTGCGGTTCACTGCTAAACTTTGTCTTCAAAGATGTCATCACAACGAAATATAGCCTAAAGGTTGCCATGTCTGCGGGGGATGGTGGCCTCAACCTTGATCTGACGATCTCCTATACCCTCAGCATCCCCGGCAAGAGTGACTTTCTCGGCGCATCCCTGCCAAGCTTTGCGGTGCCAATCAGAAAACCCGAGAATCTGACCTTTGAAGACGTGATCAATCAACTGATCAGCAGCGTCAATGGCGCGGCGGCAAACCTGATCAACGCGATATTTAGCGATCCCGAAAAATCCGCGACTTTCTTTGCCACCGTTGTCGCCAAAAGCGTCCTTCAACAATTCGCCGGCACTTTACTGTGCAACGGTTGGAGCACCACGCCCCCGCCGCCGCCGCCGCCGCCGCCGCCACCACCACCACCGCCGCCACCGCCGCCACCGCCGCCTGGCCCCGGTCCGGGTCCCGGCCCGCAAAAACCCGGCACACCCGTCATTTCCACCGTGACTTACACAGATGGCAAAGTCACAATTGACTGGTCCCAGGCCACCAATGCCAGCAAGTATATTTGCGTCCTGACACAACAGGGACAACCCGCTATTGGCACCAATGAACTCAGCGCACCGGCACATACCACACAGATCAACTTCCCCGATAATGCGCCCAGCGGCGAATATCATGCGGCGGTCCGTGCCTATAACCAATCCATTCCTGGCGATTGGTCGGCAACCAAAACAATCACAAAACAAATCGCCACAAACACCCCGACATTTACCTTTGATACGGCAAATCTGACCTTAAGCTGGAACAACGTTTCCGGCGCAGAAAATTACGCCATTGCCTTTACACCGCCAAATGGCACAACGGCCACGACCCAACAATCAAATCCCCCGGCGATATTCCCGATTGGAACGACCGCGGGCAATGCGACGGCAAAAACACAGGTCTTGGGCGGCATTCCATCCGATTGGAGCCAAACAGCCAGCATCTCAATTCTGGCGGCACCGGCCCAACTCACCGCAACGCCTGCAAGCTCACAAGACAAGATCAATCTGTCTTGGCACGCAGTAAACGGTGCCACCGGTTATGCCGTGATCATAAAAAGCCAAACAGGCATACCACTTGCCCCGCAACCTGCCATTTCTATTACCGGCACAACCGCATCCGTAACAGCAACGACTTTGGTTTCCGGAACAACCTATCAGATAGAAGTCCGCGCAACCGGCAATGCCTCGGTTCCAACCTCTATTGATTACCTGTGGGCGCCAACACCCAATAAAGAATATGAACTAAGCCTGCTGTCTGAAACGGCCAGCATGTCGATCCCCTATATCGCCGATTATGATCTTGGGACCGATGCCTTTACCCTCTTGATCAACGTCACAGCACTCTTGCCAAACACACAGGGACTGCTGTTCTCTCATGCCTCACAAGTCCCCTCGTCTTTTGGCCCGAAACTGGCCGGGTTCTGGGTGTGGATCAATCAATCGGGTTCGCTTTGCTGCACGCTTAGCGATGGCAAAGGAAATACACGCGATTTCGTCACATCCGCCGCTGTCGATCTAAGCACACAGCCACATACGCTGGTCATCCGCCGGCAGAAAATAAAAAACCGGGCCGCCATTTCCGCATGGCTGGATGGACAACAAATTGACAGCTTCGATAATAAACGGTCGCCCGTGGACATCACAACAACCTCGGCCGCTTTGGTCATGGGAAGTGACACGGCCATACGTCCCCCATTGGCCCAACCAACCGATGTGTTAACCGGCACGATCCGGTTGATTAAACTGTGGAACACAGCCCTTTCATCGGACCAAATACCCGATGCACAACAAAACGCGACCGCGCGAAATAGTCTGATCGGGATGTGGAACTTCGCAGACGGCAAGGGCAACGACGCAACAGGTCGCAACCCGTCCCCGGCAACCCTTGGCGGCGGTGCCGCCATTATCGAAATCAAAGACCGCGATTTCGCACTCAGCCTGCCCCAAAACGACGCAGCCCTGACAATCCCGTTCATACCGGCATATGCATTTGCCAAAACCGGCTTTACCATTCTGCTTAAGCTGACCGCCAAGTCGCCCAACACCCGGGGTCTAATCTTCTCGCAAGTCTCAACAATAAAAACCACCTGGGGCAAAAAACTACAGGGCTTCTGGATATGGCTCGATAATTCCGGATTGATCCATTGCAGCCAATCGGACGGCCAAGGCAACATTCTTGATTTTACAACCACACAAAGCATCAAGATGGTCGGGCAACCGCACACCCTTGTCATTCGCAGGAACGTTGCAAACACCCAGGCAATAACAACAGCCTGGCTTGATCAGGAAAAACAATCTTCCTACGCGAACCCGCGCCCACCGATTGATATCACGACCCAGAATGCGGACCTGATTGCAGGCAACAACCCGCTTGTTCTTTCCGGGCGCTCCGCACCAAACAACATCATGACCGCCGACATAAACCTGATCAAAATCTGGTCCGATGCCCTGTCCGACACAGAAATTCAAATCGCCACACAGCCCAATGTGGCCCCGACATCCCTGATTGGAACCTGGGATTTTGCCGATGATCAAACAAAAGACATCACAGGCAAAAACCCGACTGCCGGGCAATTGACCGGCGGGGCAACCGTCGTCTCGACAAAGCCGCCATCATGATGAAATTGCATCTCGAAGGATTAAAAGTCGCCATTGCCGGGGGCACACGCGGGATTGGTCTGGCAATCGGGCATATGTTTGCCCGCGAAAATTGCCAACTGGCAATCTGCGGGCAAGACAGCCTGACGGTGTCTGTCGCATTATCCGAACTCAAACGCCACGGCAACAAGATACGCGGCGATACATTGGATATAAGCGATACAGAAAAATGCCGGGACTGGGTCAAATCTGCGGCCGAAGATTTGGGCGGATTAGACGTTTTTATCGGCAATGCCGCCGCCTTGTCAGAGGCCAACAACGCCCCCGGCTGGCGCAGGTCGGTTGATGTCGGTCTTCTGGGTGTCATTGCCGGTGCCGATGCAGCAATCGCGTTTCTTCGCAACAGCACGCGACCAACCATTATTTTTGTCGCCTCCACCGCGGGGATTGAATCCGGTGGCCAGGCTTTGCCTTATTCCGCCGTCAAAGCCGCCTTGATCGCACATGCCAAAGACCTTGCCATTGAACTGAGTAACACAGGGATCAGAGTCAACGCCATCTCGCCGGGAATGGTTTACGATAAATCCGGATGCTGGGGCCAGATGGAACAAACCAATCCAGACTATTTCAGCTATGTCAAAAACAGCAATCCGATGCGCCGCATGGCCGATTTAAACGATGTTACAAACGCCGTCGCCTTTCTCACCAGCACCGAGGGCAGCTTCATCAACGGGACCAATCTGGTCATTGATGGCGGCCGCAGCAGATCCTATTCCGGCTAGGATCAGGATTACCTTTCAAAACCGGGCCTGCCTCCCATCGGGGCAAGAACACAAAATCCCCGCTAATTTCATTTTTTGCGTCGCAACAAATTGACACTCGGCGATTTTGGCTTAATTGCAGGGGCATATATTTCCTTTTTCGGAGACACCCCGATATGACCTCGACCGATATCCTGTTTCAGCCCTTCAAGCTGAAAACCCTTGATCTGCCCAATCGCATTGTTATGGCCCCGATGACCCGCGTCATGGCTCCCGATGGCATTCCCGGCCCGGCCAATGCCGCCTATTACCGCAAACGCGCCGAAGGCGGGGTTGGGTTGATCCTGTCCGAGGGCACGGTGGTAGATCGCCCGGCATCACGCAATGAAAAGGACATTCCCGTCTTTCACGGCGATGCCGCCCTTAAAGGCTGGGCCGAGGTGATTAACGAAGTCCACGCGGCGGGCGGTAAAATGGCCCCGCAAATCTGGCATACCGGTTCGACCAAAAGCATGCAAAATGCCTGGGTGCCTGATGCCCCGGTCGAAAGCCCGTCGGGTCTTTTGGCACCCGATACCCCGCGCGGTGTCGCCATGAGCGACGAAGACATCGCCGATACCATTGCCGCCTTTGCCTCTGCCGCCAAATCGGCCAAGGACCTCGGCTTTGACAGCCTTGAAATCCACGGCGCACATGGTTATCTGATTGATGAATTTTTCTGGTCGGGCACCAATTTGCGCGATGATCGTTATGGCGGCAAAACCATTGCCGAACGATCGACCTTTGCCCGTGAAGTCGTGGCGGCCACCCGTGCTGCCGTTGGACCGGATTTCCCGATTATCCTGCGGCTTAGCCAATGGAAACAACAGGATTTGACCGCCCGTCTGGCCCCAACCCCCGATGAAATGACATCATGGCTGGCCCCGCTGGTCGAAGCCGGTGCTGATATCCTCCATTGCTCGCAACGTCGTTTCTGGGAACCGGAATTCCCCGAACTTGATGGCGAAAATGGTCTTAACTTTGCCGGTTGGGCCAAAAAACTCACCGGGGCAGCGACCATTTCGGTTGGCTCTGTCGGTCTTTCAAGCGATTTCTTTACTGCCTTTGGCGGTCAGGGTTCCAAACAGGCCGAACTTGATCAACTGATCAACCGCATGGAAAAAGGCGAATTTGATCTGATCGCCATTGGTCGTGTGCTTCTGACTGATCCCGATTGGGTCGCCAAAGTCCGCGATAACCGTATGGCAGAGCTTAAAGGCTTTGACCCGGCAAGCCTTGGCGAACTGGTCTAACCTTCAAGACCAGCACCACAAGGCAATCAATCCAAAGGGCGGCACCATTGCGGTGCCGTCCTTTTTTTGATCCCCATCATGGCACTCAAGGGGGCAAAATGTTCAAATGGGCAAAGATCGAAAAGGTCGGAGGCCACAATGGACACACATGAAATCACCCGCCTGCAAAACCGGATAGCATCCCATGATCCGGGCGAATTTCATTTCCGCGAAATCTTTGGCCCCGATTGGGACCGGCTTTATATCGGCGATAAAGTCCGGTTGGGTCGGGAATTCCTTAACGCGGTGCGCGCCGGATATTTCCCGGGAATAGAGGACACCGGCCAGAAAAAAGGCGGCGGGCGCGTCTATCGCCGGATCGGCTGATCAAGGCCAAAGGTTAACCGACCCGACCTGATCCGCCACCATGCCATGCATGGCCGCGGCTCAGCCCCCGCTAGCGCATATCTTCCGGCAGGATGTGAACCTCGTCATCATCAAGCGCCAAATCATCAACCCGCGCGACATGTTCAACCGACAGCACATCATAAAGATGCGGGAACAGCGTGCCCCCACGGGCCGGTTCCCATTTCAGCTTGTCAGCCACACTTTCAACCGGCACATGCAACAGGCGCAGCCCGCCACGCTTGGCGTAATGCAGGGCCAAGGTCGCCGCCAGCGTATCAATCGTCGAAAAATGGATAAAGCCATCCGCAATATCATGCGGCGCGCCCGCATACTGGCCGGTCGACAGGGCTTCCGCCCATTCGTCCGATCCCAATACGCGATAAATCGTGGTGTGAGTATGTGATGTTGTTGTCATACGGGGAAAATAGGCATTTCTACGCATTTCAGCAAGGCCACCCCAACAAGCCCTCCCCGAAAACAGCCCACCCCGGCTTGCCCCGGCAATTTTTGCTCTCGAAAAACATACATACGTATAGTATAACTTGAATTAAAGAGTAGCCTGAACTATCAATATAGCGGGATCATCCTTGGCGATACTTTTCCTGCATCGAAAAGAATCCGGGGAAAAATGCCCGCACCGCTCAAAATGATAAAGATGTGAAAATGCAAACATGAATGCTAAAATGCGCAAGACCGAAACCCCTGCGACCCGCCCCACAGTTGACCTTCCGGAAAACCGCCATCGTTGGGCCTCCAATGATGAAGTCGAAAAACCCCGCGTCATTCTGCGGGGCCCGAACATCCTTGAAGATGACCTAAGCGCGTATCTCAAAATCCCAAACAAAAGATACCTGCCCCAAATCGCGGCCTATGGCATCGCGGGTCTCACCCTTGCCTGCATCCTGATTTACATCAGCCTACTCTAAGATATCTTCTGACGTTGCAGCTTTGCGATGAACGACAGGGTCATTGGCTGGCTGAAACAAAGACAATACCAAAAAATAGATCTGTCCCCTTTTTCACTTGTTGTTAAAAAAATAAATCCGTCCCCTTTCTCTTCGCTTAGAGGGTGCCTATTAGCGGGCGAATACCAGTGGCGTAGTTACCAAATGCCATCAATTAAAAAGTTTTGAATTGATCATCCCAAAATTCGCTCTACGCCATCATAGTTGAGAGTTCTATATAAACGTACAAATGGATGGCGTCTTGCCTCTTCTGGCATTTCGGAAACACGCTCATTCAGCGGATTGCACTCGAGTAGCTTTATAGATTTGATTAAAGAGTACGATAACTCAGAATAACTCAAGATCGTATTGCGCAGAAACTCAACAAATTCGACGACAGGTAAAAGTCTAATCGGAGTCTCCTTATGCTCGACCTCGATAAGTGGCGGATTAACAGAACCATCTGGTTGCATCTGGAAATCGGTTACTACAAGTTGCTGTCCGGGTTTGGGATGTTCACTACAATTTCTTACGTTTCTTACCAAAGACAAAAACTTTTCTTGTTCATCCCAAGCGCCGAGACAAGTATCTGTCATTTCTGGAAGGTTAGCTAAAACCTTACGATACTCATGCAACATAGGCCTACGACTATGGTCCGCCAAAAAATGAATTCGATACAACTTCAAAATACAATCTTTCGTTTGATCCAGCTTCACCATAATACCGTGCAATTTTGTATTTAAGTCGGTAATAGATGGAATACGGAAAGATTTAACCTTCTGTTTCCCCGAGCAGAATTTCTCTTCTTCTGAAGATATCTCTTCGACTAAACTCGCAACCACCGACCTTAATTCGATGTTGTGCTTGGTTAACTCAACGGTAACCTCAAAAAGGTCGTCATGCAGTTGACTCGTTTGGGAATTGTTTTCATGGAAAAGCATCATCGCAGTCAGTAAAACTTTGCCGACAATCTCGTCGCCATAGCCTGCCGATATAACTTTTTGACTGAGGTTTGGAATATTCAGGTTGGTTCTCTCCGGATCAATATCGTCAGCTAGCTGAACAGAATAAACTGCCTGCTCAGTTAGCGTGTATAGACGATGGGAAGTCGAAATAAGCTCTTTGATCCCAGACTTGTCATCATCACCCCCCACCTCTAATGAGAAGGCTGCATCACGCTGCCGATCTATTTCGCGTTTTTCCCGCATCCTTACCGACCCTAAACATTTGCCGACCGACCAAACCGCACTCAGTCTAACGGTTATTTACCACGACGTTCAATGATATTGATCGGCACCGATGCCTTCCAAGCACTAACCAAAAAAGGCATCGCTAGATCACCTGACATGCTGTCTGAAGTTCTACAAAAACGGCAGCATCTTTACGATTTGATCAGCGAAGGCGTCGGTCGCAGGGGTCGGGTTGAGTTCGGATGCAAAAAAGGGGACCAAAAAAAGGGGACAGATTTATTTACACCTCGCACGAAACCTCACCAATACCCCTCATACTGCTTCATAAGCAGGGCCGTATTCAGCAACCCCTGACTTTCGGCAACATTAATAATCGCCTCTGTCGATAGGGCAGGATTTTGAAACCGCGCCCGCATCCTCTTTAAAGCAGCAAAAGCCGTATGCTCATGAAGGGTTATGGTATCGGCAATGAAGTCATCGGTTGATTTGGCCTCCATTCCGAATTTTCCAATCTCTGCCTTGGGGAAATCCTTTAAGTTATCCGTCACGACAACCTGGGCATGGGTACAGATGGCCGCCGCCACAACATGACGATCATTTGGATCGGGCAGATCAACAGACGAAATATAAACCTCAAAACCGCTGACACAGGCTTCTTCAAAGGCCGTCACCATCTGGTCTCGCTGTTTGGCCGTATCGGCTTCGCCCTTTGATATTTTGGCGATTGCGCGCTCCATTTCGTCAAGGATCAGCGCACTCCATCGCGGGCGAAACAGCTCCGCCTCGGCAAGGCTAAGCAGCAAGTTGCGTTTAAGCACACCGGCCAGAACACAGGCATCAAGCAAGGCTGTGAAATGATCTGACCGATATGTCATGCGCGCCTAGTATCCTTTCAGAACAAGATCGGCATCCGATTTTGCAAGATCGGACAACGCCTGATCACGTGTCGTATCGCGCGCCTGCTTATAGGCAAACAAATCCTCGGCCTTAATCCGACGATGGCGACCAACCGTGATGAATTTAATTTTGCCCGCTTCCAAAAGCTTGATCAGATAGGGCCGCGACACATTTAACAAATCTGCTGCCTGTTGCGTGGTCAGTTCTGCGGTCAGCGGGATCATCTGAAACCCTTGTCGGCCAGATACCAAACGCAACAAATCCATCAGGCTTGCCGTTAACGCCGGTGTCAGCGCAATTGTCTGCGGCTTGCCTTCGGGCAGTGTCACAGTCAGTTGAGTATCTTCGCCTTCCTTGGCCTGAGACGCAATAATCTGACGCAGTTGATCGGCTGTCGCGCTTTCAACCTGTGTCGGCAATCGCTCGCCAAAATCGTCTTTTCTCAATGCTGACATCTTGCGAACTCCGTTTCCCATTTCCCGGCACTCCCCCTCCTTTTCAAAAAGAATGAGAGCACGCCTATATGTATAAGACCATCCAGCCATAAACGCAATATTCGAAACAGACGCAACAAACGAAACTCTTGTGACAAGATCAAAATAGTGCGCACATGCAGGCTATCAATCACCATCCCCACCCGTCACCCCCGCAAAGGCGGGGGTCCATGCCACCACATGCCCCCCCCCCATGCCCGATTATCCCAGCTTCTTATCCGCACTTCGCTTCACCACACTCACGCCAAGCACGCCCAGCGCAATGCCCCAAATCGGGCTGGTATTGACCAAGGCGGCGATAATCGCCGGGGCCTGTAACGGGGTCAGGATGATCGCCGCCGCGATTGATCCCATGGTCATGATCCAGGTCAGGGCAACGGCATAGCCAAAGCTTGGTCGCCAGCGCCGGACAAACGCATCCTCGCTTTGCACCTCGGCGCGGATGGTGCGATTGACCGTTGCCAGCACTTTGGCATCGCGGGTTAATTCCAGTTCCGCCATGCGTTCGGTATGACGATTGGCTTCGGCGATTTGGGCCGGGGTGACCTCGCCCTTGGTCACGGCCTCCCCCATTTGTTTAAGGCCCTCGGCTGCTGTTTTAGCAATCGGATTGTCGATATGATCAAGCCCCGAACCCACCGCCTTCATCAAAAGCGGCAGGCCGATCTGGGCCAATAATGCGGCTATCATGTGATGCCTCCCCTGTTTGACTCAGCCGATATTCTTGTAAAATAAATGCCCGCCAATCTCGGCAACCGGCACATGGCCGCGTGCCCAATACGGATCAACCGCCGGGGTGTGATAATGGGTCGCCCCCTCGGTCTGATCGGCGATATCGCCCGCCATCGCCCGGCGTGCGACGCGCTTGCACAATCGATAAGCCGGATCGCGCGGGCTGAGTTTCAAAAGTTTTTCCCGGTTCGGGTCCTTGGCATTCCAGCACGAAAACTGCCCCGGTTTCAGGCAAACTTCGGCCATTGTATTACCCCACCAATACCGCCCGCGCGCCTTGGCAAACGCCACCCGATTCAGGATCACACAGGCCACCGCCTCGATCCCGGCAAGCTCCTCACCACGTGCCTCGCCATAAAGCGTGCGCGCAAGGATATCTATCACCGGCAAGTCATGCGGGTCGGTGACTATGGTTTCCGCACTCAAAACATCCGTCATCTATCGGCTCCTTTTGTGAATTACGGGGCTGTCGCACTGTGATCAAGCTTGGCCTCGATCCGGATCAAATGCGCTGTCAGGCGTTTTTCAATGTCTTTGAGATACGGGATCGAGACATAGTTGCGTGCGACATCAAGTTTGAAATCCGCCAACCCGTCCCGAAGGTCGGCCATATCGTGATTATGGCTGCTGCGTTGGGCGTCGATCCGGGTTGAAAGTTCGCCCCGCATCCGCCAGATCAGCCAAAAAAGGCTGGCCACCGCCGGAATTTCAACCGCGGTAATCCACCAGATCAAATCGACCGGTTGGCTCATCACATCCTCCTGCCGTTCGGTCATGAAAAAGGCCCGCATCAAAAATGCGGACCAAACGGGTTTGGGCTCGGGCTGTTCCCCCACAGGCAATCGCCCAAAAAAAGACCCGCAAGCCTAAAAGGCTGCGGGTCAGGTCAGGAGGTTACTCATCTGTTGCCAGATCAGCCGTCGTCTCAAACATAACCGGCTTGGCCGGTGTCAGTTTGAAGGGCCCCCGCTTTATTAAAAAGGGGTCACAGTCGGACACTCAGGCACCTGCAATGATCACCACCGTCGTAAAACGGTGCGCTTCATCATCAGGCCTGCGGGCCCTTCAAATGTGTTTCCAAATCCTGCCAGGCCTCGCCCGATGCCACAAGGCAACAGGGGCCGGAAGGATAGGTAAATAATATGGTCCAGGTCGCGCCATCTGGTGCCTTAAGCACCTCAATCACACCGCCATTGGCGGTGATGCCAATGGCAACCGGTTCTTCGGAATATTTCGCGCTCAGGCGATCAATCACCTTGGCACGATCTCCGCAAACCGGCGGTGCGGCCTTGGCCGCACTGGCAAACATAATTACCGAGAAAACCAATACGATCAGGCTCGGAATTTTCCACATGGTCAGGTCCTCCTTTGAGGAAAAAGGAGGACAGGCGCACCCGTTATCGGATGTCTTGTCGTATGACCTGTCCTGCCAAATTGACCAACACCGCCTAGCGGTAATCGTCTTGTGCCCAACCATCTCAGCAACTATACATAGGTATATAGAGATCGAAATATTATTATTCAAGCATATAATTTCATCGGACCCAGAAAATTTGCCGTATATGCGTTTTTCATCCTCTTTCTGACGCGCCAAACCAACCGTTGTGATCACAGCACCCCAGGGTCAGAGCCCAGGTCCTGACTCTAGGGCGAAAAGCGGCTATCGGCGGAAAATCCCCCATTTTGCCCCCGCCAATCTTCAAACAAAGCCGCCTTTTCAACCCGCGGAAGCCGCACCGGCTCGTTAGCAAGGCACCCGGCCACGGCATCTAGCCCGTCATCATGGTTGTCGGCTTTGCCGCCGCCCCCGCCGCCGGACCTCCCGCCCGATAAACCACCAGCCGGATGCCATTCACGCATTTCACGCACAAACCGGGTTTCCCAAATATCGCGCCTTGCATGTAAAAGCCCGGCGGCCAGAACCCCGCCAATCGCATCTTCGATCCGGTCCGATTTATTGCGCGTTTCGTGATGTTCAATCACGCTCCCGGCCCAGCCGGTTTTTTTAAGCGCTGCGCGCAGGATGCTGGGCAAAAACCGCCCGATCCCATTGGTTTCAACCCGCACCGACGGCAAATGATGATGCTTCATAAAGGCGGCCGCCTGCGCGCAAAGCTGGCTGGCTTCATCGGCCTCTGCCAAGCGGGCCGGGTCAAACCGCAACCAGACAATATCATGCAGCCAATATTCCCCCTGATCGCAAATATAAACGCAGGCAATCGCCGCCCCGTCACCGTTTGCCGCGCCAAAACTCGGATCGAAATGGCACGCCGATGCCACCATCCGCCGATCCCCGATCATCAGGCGCAACGCCCCATTGGCGCGCTCAATCACCGCAGCATCGTCATAGGGAATCATCCGGGCCGGGTCGAGGATCCCGGCACGGGGGGCGACCATTTCCAGCATCATCTGGCTGGCAAATTTCCGCTCTGGCGTGCGCGCCCGGATACCGGCAATTTCGGCATCTGAAAACCGTTCCGGCCAGTTTGACCGGCCCTGATCATCCAGGATCGGCAGGCAAAACCGCGAAAATGTCGCCAAAAATGGCGCGGCTTCGCCAGTTTCCGGGCGAACCTCATCGGCATAGATCGAATAATAGCTATGCGGCGTGCCAACATAAATCTGCGTCCCGCCGGGTGACAGGACATAGGCAATCTCGCCCAGTTTTTCGCGCAGCTCGGCACGTTTATGGCCGCTATCGCTGTTTTTGGGCACCTCGACATCATCACAAATCACCACATCGGCCCGCGATCCGGTGATATTGCCGCCAATGCCCGCCGCCTGCATCGACGGATCGCGCAAAACCCCCTGCCGCGCTACGGTAAAACGTTCCGTGCCCCAATCGACCAGTTTTTCGGGCAAAAGCGCGCCTAACAACGGATGGCGTTCAATCACGCGCTTCACATTCCGCACCATCTTTTTCGCCAGATCAAGATCGGCGGCCAGCACCAGAATGCGTAAATCCGCATCGCGATACAGCAACCAGGCGCAAAACAGCCCGACCAATGTCGATTTGCCCGAATTGCGAAACGCCATCAGCAATAATTCACGTTTGCCCGATTGCCAGCAATCCTCAAGCCAGCCCGCCATATCGCGATGATGCCCCGGAAGATCCAGCCCCAACATCCGGTCCCAAATCCAGACAAACTCGGCAAACCCCGCCGGTTTGGGGCGATTGCGATAAATATACTGCGCCATCCAACATCCCCGCGTTACCCCGTCCCAACCTCAAAACCGGCCATCGACCCCGCATACGCCATCCTCCGGCGTCCCTGAGCGCTGCCGGTTCTGATCAATTTAAAATATCTGTTTGGACATAAAAAAACGGGCCAAAGCCCGCTTCATCACCGTTCAAAATGCCGGTTCATATCCAATCTGAACCTTACCGGCCCGGTGCCTTCACCGCCCCAAACCGCAACCCATCAACCAAAAGGTCAACCATGCTGCGCGTATGCGCCGCCCCGGCCGCATCCCCCACACCCGCAACCGAAAGATTGGCAATCGCACGTAACAAATCATAGGGCGCAATATCGCCGCGCACCTCGCCCGCCTTGGCCGCCGCATCCAAAAGCCCGGCCAGAACCGGTTCAAAATTGGACCGGAAATAATCAGGCAGCGCATCAAACGCCGGATCACCGGAATGCAGGGCCGCCGCCAGCCCCTTTTTGGCCGCAATAAAATCGGTATAGCGGTTCAACCAGCGCACAAGCGCATCACCCGGCGTATGCGCCGCCGACAAAGTTGCCGCTGTTGCCGCACAGGCATCAACCTCGCGCCGGAAAACCGCCGCCACTAGGTCGGATCGCGTCGGAAACCGGCGATACAATGTGCCAACCCCAACGCCGGCCTTGGCCGCGATTTCGCGTACCGGCGCATCCACGCCAAGGGTGGCAAAAACCTCTTTCGCCGCCTCAAGCACCGCATCCTCATTCCGCTTGGCATCGGCCCGCATCCGGGGTTTTGGCGATGTGCTTTCGCCGGGAAATTTATTCAATTCTTCAGGCAAAACGCCTCCTTAACCGGCTCCCCCAAAGCAGCCGAAGTCTCACAAATCAACCACGCCCTTGTCAAACGGATCAATGTTCCGTATATAACTTGGGTAAATGGAACAATGTTCCGATTAATATCGGATCAACGTTCCACTTTCGCAATATAGGCCAACCCCACCGGTTTCACCACGTAAAACCAAGGCATCCCCATGAACAATCTGATCAATCACGCCCGCCATATTCCCCTTCCCCCGCCAAGCCCGACCCTGACCATCAACCCGGTCATTTTACCGGCCCCGGTGTAGCGCGACATTTGGTTCTGGAGTGCTCGCCACTTAAAGTTGGAGCATAGCGTTTTTACTCATACCGGGTCATCCTTAGCTGGGTGGTCCGGTATTTTCTTGCCTATGCCGACGCAATCCTTTGGATAGCCCAACCGGACTGTAAAGTCCCGTTCACCGCATGAAGTACAGCGCAGACGACGAGTGAGCGTCCATATGCCGGTTTCTGGCGGCGCAAGCTTCAGCAGATCTTCAGGGGTGGCCGCAATTGAACGGTGGCAGGTCCGACAATAGAAATAAACGGCTTCAAGGTCATGTGCGACCGTGTCACTCAGCGGTATGCCGCCATTGGCAATGTCCATATGGCCTCTCAAGGTATGGTCATCACCTGTCCCGATTGGCAATTTAAGAGGGTTGGGCGGCCGTTTCAAGCCGCCCGCACCCTTAAAGTTTGGAAATGATCAGCTCACCATAGGCGCGACGGCTTTCGCTCTGTTTCGCGATCGAGTAATTGACCTTTGCCTCCTCCATTGAGAACCCATCGAAGATCTGGCGCACTTCCGGGGTATCATTGAGAGACAGGATAAAGCGCCCTGAGAGGTCTCTGAGACGTTCTGAGAGCTTCTCAAAGTCCGCCCGTTCAAAGATGTTCTTGCCGTAGTCATTCTCACCGCCGTAATAGGGCGGATCAAGATAGAACAGCGTTTCCGGCCGATCGTAACGGGTGATGAAATCACCATATGGCAGACATTCGATCACCACACCGGAAAGCCTTGTGTGCAGATCATCAAGCATCGGCCCCAGCTTGGTGATATCGAAGCGGCCAGATCGCTCGACCGACACCCCGAAATTCCGGCCCGATACCTTGCCGCCAAATGCCGTCCTCTGAAGATAAAGGAACCGCGCTGCGCGTTCGAGATCCGTGAGTGTTGTGGGATCTGTTTTGACCAGGCGCTCGAACTCCGCCCTGGTCGTGATTTGAAACTTCATCATATCCATGAACGGCACGTAATGGCGCTGCAGAATGCGATAGAAGGTGGCCAGCTCTTTGTTGATATCGTTGATAACTTCAGCCTTCGGTTGACGGATTCGGCGCAAGAACACACCGCCCATACCAACAAACGGCTCTGCATAGGTGGTGTGATCGACGTCATCAATCATGGCCACCAAACGCTTGGCTAGGTTGCGTTTGCCCCCCAAATAGGGGGCGACGGGACGAACAGGCGTAACGGTTTGAGTCGACATAGTGAAACAAGTCTTTCTAATCTGTTCCCGCCGTTGCAACGGTGGCGGGGCGATTTATCGTGGGAGCTTGACTCTCCCGGTTCAGGGTGTTGGCGCACCCTGACCCCCGCCTACAAACGGGGGAAGCAATGTCTTGGGTTCAGAAACTGAAATGGTGGTTCATAGGTTTGCTTCACGAATGGACCGGACAACGCCTGCGCTCGAAGTTCCAAAGAGACTATTTTCCTGAACATTGGGAACGGCATGAACGCGATGAAGCTCTGCTGATAAAAGCCGAAATAAACGAAGTGTGGGAGCGAGAGACTCCCGCAGTAGAAAGCGGTTGGGATTCTATTCGGAGCTGGACCCTTCGAGGGCTTACGGGCGGTTTGACAGCCTCTCTTGCTCTCACTGTTTCGCAGAACTTCGACAAAGCACTCAAACCTTCCATTTACCTTTTGGTGTGCTGGTTCTTAGCGGGGATAGCATCGATCGCCATTCGTCAATTGTTGGTTGTTCAGCACTTCAGAGAACAGAGGAAAGGCTATGTGCGAGCTGTTCCAGATGGAGAAGGTTTTGGACCTGCCCCTATCTGGCTGATCTCTGCGCGCTGGTTTGACTTAATTGCATTAGGGATACTGGTGTTTGCTGTCTGGCGCGGTCTCTCGCTACTCCACACCCTGACCCAATCACAGTCCTAATTCAGGTGCAGCCGGAAACGCGGTGGTGCAATCAAAGGCGATACATGCATCCACATCTGGCAAGGCATCAATCGCAGCTTCAAGCGTCGACTGCACGTCATAGCAGGCCCCAACCATCGCACCGACCGCCAGCGCCATATCAATAAGTTCTTGCTGTGTGAGCGTAGGATACGAATTGTCATTCATGCGCCAACCACGGCCATCAGGAAGATAACCATTCACCGCCAGCGAAAACGTGCTGTCAATCAGGCTGCGGCTTTCTGCATCGGTTTGGACGATACAGGTCGTCTCGCCGACCACAAACTCAATCCCGGCATCCATACGAGCGAATTTGCATTCCTTGACCTTATTGAGCAGTTTCTTCTTAGCCTGCTCCAGACTGATTGGCGAGGTTTCCCAAGCGAGCTGAGCCGTCTGTTCTGCACCTTCACCTTCGATCAGGACATCAGGCGATCCCGCAACATCCTGCCATTCTGAACTTGGTTTGGATGTCTGACTGATCGGGATGACATAATGCTCAAGAAGCTCTTCTACGGAATGCTTGGCGGCATTCGGGAAATTGCGGCCAGTGACGGCCTTGACGGTCAAACCATATTCATAACGGTTGAACGACCAGTCTTCGTTGAAAACGACATAACGAGGGGTACGCATGGCTGATTACTCCTATTGCGCAGTTGCAAATTTGATGGGGAATGCGGCCCATGATGAGGTGAAGACGTAACCACCAGACGGGTTCCAAGAGGAACTGTCGGTGCGCCATTTCAGACCGTTCGTGTTGAAGTCAATCGCATAGCCGGTGGACGAATACAGGATCGTCGTGCCGCTCAGATACTGCATGGTGGTTACCGGATTGAACTTGCGGTCCATGATCCAGTTGCTTTCGCCAGCACCTTGCTTTCGACCAAACATCAGCAGCGGCACATAATCGCAAATGTCTTGCGGACCATTGACCAAGCCATTGCCCTTGATCTTGCTGAATGAGCTAAACTGATCCACCTCAGGCCAGCCGATCACGTCGTATTCACCAACCGGGAGCGCCCCGCCAAGCGTCAAGTCGTTCGCGGAAGACACAAACCAGCCCGGATCGTTCGCAAAGCCCGCGTTGCTGTTCAAAAGCCAGTAATCACCAGCATCGGCTTTGTGATGGAATACGCGAATATCTCCACCGGCACGCGGGATGATAAAGCCATAGGCAATCGGACCACCCGACCCGTGCGGCGCGGTCGTTGTCCCGCCCGTGTGATTGACGCGCGTAACCGACAACCCACCCAGACCACCAACACGGAAGATACGGTGCCAGCAGGTGCCCTGATAGGGCGTGGCTGCACCGACGTTGAAACCATTGGCTGTTAAAGTCAAACCATCCTCGCCGACGGTTGGCCCCGCCGCCGGATCATTGGTGCAGATCGGGTCTTGAAGCACCCCGGCAATCGAATAATTCAAGCGCCAGTCGGTTTCGAGATCACGACGGCCCGAAATGATCACAACATCATGGGCAAGCGGTGAGAATTGAAGATCGCTCACGCCAGCACCGCCGATGCATTCGCGGCGGGCCACATATGTTTCCGGGTTAAGGATAGCCGGGCATTCAAGGTTTCCGATAGATAGCGACCTATAGCCACTTTCGGATGGCACATAAGACGATTGCCCGAAATCCCATTCAACACTCGCCGGGTCCGCGCCCGATTGCCCGCGTGTTGCGAAACGAACCGGTTCGTTCGATGGAATGGATACCGGTGCTCCCACAAACGAGCCATTCCGCTTGAAGCGAACCTGCCCCAAATCATGATCGATCAGAACTTCAAACTGAGCTGTTCCTGTCGGCAGACCTGCTTGGTCTGCCTCCCAAGGAACAGATATGGTTCCTGACTGCGCGTAATAATAACAAGCACGGCCATCATTCAATACAAAGCCGACACCGGTATAAGGTTGGGTAATGTTTGCTAATGCCGAAAAGTTATGAAGCGTGTCGGTTTGAAGGGTGGATGGCATCAGATTGTTGGCGTTGTTATTCACAACACTGTAGGTCAAGTTACCGTTTGAAAGCGTATCTGAACCCTTTTCGGAATTCGGGTCTAGTACCGCGAAATTTTCCAAACCCGGTGCATCGATGACTTGCGTTACCGTTCCAACCGATACAGTCCAGTGATTATCATTGCCTGAGGTGTCTTTACCCATGTCAAGCGGATCAGCAAATTGCAGGTGATATCCGTTGGCACCATAAACACCCACGCCACCACCGATATCTTCGAACGCTTTTGCGACCGGAAATCCATCGGCATTGACCCGAGTAAAAGCATCCAGCCCCGGATGGATGCCATCGAAGAACGACGTCTCAGCACGCCAATGCTCTCCTTGCATCCGGTGTTCAATGGCACTGTTGATAAAAGCGGTTTCCAGAAGATCAGGAAAATCCGCGTTCATTTGGATCAGCGTGCGATTGATCCACCTTTTAAACCGATCCGCTGGGGTGGCTTGGCTACTATCATATTCAGTGTATGAATGAAGATACAGAGCGCCATCGCGATAAGAAGCGTTAGAGATCAAGTCAGTGATAATGCTGTTCGATACTTGGTTCTGATATTGAATTTTACCGCCGAGATCGCCACGCCAATAGATGATGCTGTTGTTTGGATCATCGATGAAGGTATAGAGCAACTGGACAACTGAACCGGTGACCGGGAACCGCAACCACTCAGAAATGGCCCATTTCGTGGTATCACCCGCCCCGAAAACACGTACCATTCGGGTCGTATCCGTTTCAAAGAGGGCGGCAAATTCAATTGGATCGCCCGGATCGCCGCAGCCGATCTTGGCATATGCATTTTCCATCAAAAGAGACATTTACGCCTCCGCCCGCTGGATGATCGTCACATCGATCACATCGTCGGCAAGGTCATATTCAAGGTGGCATTTATTGACCGCGTTCGCGTCGGTGTTGAGTTCCCCGACGATCCGGTATTTCGCATCCCACGAGACACCGTGACCGCCCGTGCCATCCATCGTCAGCTTGATCTGACACGGGCCAGCAGCCGGGATTGGATCGGGGGCAGAGATGTGAAGGGTATCGTTCACAACGTGCTTGAAACGGCTGCGTGTCGTGGGATCAAACGAAGCCACATTGTCCACCACCGTCAGGTCAAGCGGTGTGGTGTTGAAAGCGGCGGTCAAGGTAGCGCTGACACTGCCGCGCAAATAGTTTCCATTGGCCAGCTTGGCCGTAATCGCCGCAGCAAGCTGTGTGCGATCATTCGCATCAAGGGTGATACCCTGTTCTTCGATGAAGTTGGAAATCTCTTCCTGAACGTGATCAAACCAGCTTCCTTCGAGTGCTGTCGCCTTTTCGCCGGTGGTTGGATTACCGTCCGTGAAACCATGTTTTCCGGCCCCGAACTTATCAGTCACCTTTGTGGCAGTATTGATGCGTTTCATATCAGGCTCCGTAAGTGAAAATGACGCGTGTGTGGGCAGGTTTCAGTCGGGTAATGTTGCATTCCAGCGGTTCATTCCCCCACGTCCTGAGAGGTTCATTGCAGGCCGATATAGCAACAAAATCGCGAATGGTTTCCTCGGGTGCATTCACCTGCCACGCAAACCGCCAGTCGCCTTGTGTCAGGCTGTCATTGCAGTTCGAGACGCAGGTAAAAGGCCGAAATTCAGTGATGGTGACTTCGTAACCAAGGTTCTTGGCCAACTCGATAAAGAAGGCCTTCGATTGACCACCCCGCGCTGCCAGTTTGGCGACAACCTGGTCACGACGTTCGGCAAGGCTTTCGGGCTGGCCACTGCATGGGTCTGGCAGGCCGCACACACGTTCCCAATCAGACAGAAGCTCCACCGAGGTGCGCGGATCTATTTCCTCGATCAGATCAAGTGCCCGATTGTGAACCCGCGACAACGGTGCGGCAAAGGCGCGCAATAGCCGGGTCAGGCTTGCGTCGGCATCACGTGCCCAAGCGCTGCCGCGAGGCATCAGGGACTGCAATTGGCGCAGATATTGATCAATTGTCGCGCGCATTTACGAACTCCACGTGATCGTGCCAAAAGTGGAAATCTCGCCGATATCGGCGACCTCGTTTTCGGTCGGAGCGACAAGGGTGTGATCGTATTCCCCGGCCGAGATCGAAATGGCCTCGCGGATATGCGTGATCAACAATGTCCCGCCTGGTACTGCCTCGCGCCGATGCAGGTCACGCAGTTCGGCCTCGATCGCAGCTTTGGTTGCCGCGTCCCCCGGTACCAGCCCGGAAATGTTGTAATTGAGCGGCTTGGCAACCGGCGCAAGAACGGTAACATCGGCTGTGACTGGACGTTCGCTTTCGATATAGGCGGCAACGGCCGCCACATCGGCCGGTTGCGGGATACCGTCGCCATAGGTGTTATCCATCATGAAGCGAACGGTCACAGTGCCCAGCCCAAGTTCAAGCGGTACCGGCCAGGCACGGGTCACATCAATGCCGTGTGCGTCCTTGTCCTTGGTCCATGTCTCGTAATCATCCTTGTTGCCACCGTGCGGCGGCGACTGAATGCGATCGAGCAGACGGGCCAGAAGAGATGGGTCTTTTTCTTCATCGCTGCCTTGCGTCAATCCACCGGCCGCGACAACACCCGATGTCTGAACGCCGCTGATCGGTGACACGAGAGACAATGTCGCGCCTTCAGCCAGATTGCCTGAAACGCCACCAACCACCGCCTCGATCGCAACCGTCCCGGTCGTTGCTTCCAGCTCGGTCTCGGCCAGCGTGATATATTCGAAGGCATCGGCACGCTGCAGCACGGTGTCTTTTTCGATCACCGAGCCGATCTCGCCGGTGAAGGTATAGTTGCCACTTGCGGGCCATGCCGGTTTTGCTTTCACACCCCAGATCGATGCCCACCGGCGCAGATTGGCTTTCTCGGCCGTGTCGGGAAATGCCTGTTTTGCAATCCATGAAACGAAGCCATAAATGCCATGCAACGCACCGGCAAAGGCACGCGCCAGAACACTCAGAACCGCGCGACGCAACCAGGCACTGGAGCCGTCAAGATTGCTCTTGATATCGCTGGTGATCTGACTGACCAGATCGGCAAGAGTCGGGCGACTAAACGGCATTTACAGGTTCTCCCACAACTGATTGAACCGGAAATTCACAAGATCGCCGTCCGGCTTGGTAATGACGATCTTTTCTGCCAGAACACCGCGCGCGATCCATTCGGTGATGACCGAGACCGCTGTGGCAATGCCGTCATCGATCAGCCACTCAAGTGCTTCCTGATCGGCTTCGCGGATCTTCTCGGCGGTTTCCGGTGTTTGCTTTTCCCGCACATAGAGCCAGCGCCGTGATCCGATCTTGTCGCCATCGATCTCAGGCAACAGATCGCCCCACCAGCCACGCCGGTCGCTATCACCGGCAGGCAATTCGTCATCAGGGTTGGCAAGCCGGTCGGTGAACAGGCTGATCACGACGGCGGTGCGGATGCTGGTATCGGTTTCGATATCACCTGCAATCTCGCGGATATCTCCGACCAGCAACTTGTCATCAAAGGCGATCATGATATCCATTACATCGCCTCGCTCGGTCCATCGGTGGGACCGCCTTCGTCGTTTTCTGGATGTACATGACTGTTATAGACATCGCGCATTTCAGCCATCGTCGTGCCATCGGTGTCGCAGCGATCTTTGATTTCACCAGTCACTTCAAGATTAGGCGTTTCGAGCCGAACACCGGCCGGTGCAATCAGGCGCGCAGATGAGCCAACGATTGCCTCTAACTTCAAAGGTGTTTCGACATAGATCCCGTCACGTTTCAGATGCACTTTCTGACCAAGATCGTCATAGATGGCCATCTCGCCTGGTTGGAGGCTCTTGAGGCGGAATTTGCGATCATCTAGCGCGATCACAAGGCTGTGCCCACGGTTCCCGGCAACGGCAACCACGACGGCCTCTGCACCCGATTTCGGGTGTGACGTGAAGCCGTATTCCTGAAAGCGTTCGACACCTTCATGCAGCTCACCGTCATAACCAACCAGTTGCAGCTTCTGGATACCCTCGGCGTCATTGATGATCTTGATCACGGCACGCGAAACCATCAGAAACACGCGACGCTTCAAGGGCCGGATCAGGCGGTTAAACATCAGGGTCATTCGATCCATTGCAATGCCCCCTGATCACTACCTTTGGCCTTCTTCTCTTTGACCGGTTCGATATCAAAAGCAGCCGGTGGCAAAAGCGTTAGCTCACTGATCGTGCCACCACTGCCTTTCGTGTTGACCACTTGCGAGATCAGCATTTCCTGATTGATTTTCAGGGTACCTGATTTGATCGAAACCAGCCGGTTCGGCGACCATAGCGGCCCACCTTCGCTTTCACGCCAACCCTGAACCTTTACATTGATCGACTGGCTTCGTGCCGCGCGGACATTTGCCTCAAACTTTGCGCGGTCATTAGCGGACTTACGATCGGCGGAATCCTCGGCCAGGATCAGCATCGGCCGATAACGCGTGACACCGGCGTCCGCAGCCTCGGCGACCACATGGGTTGTTTGTTCAACCGACAGATCATCAGATCCCGGCTGCTGGGCCTTGACGATGTAACGTGAAAACCGCTCGTTCTGGGAATAACCGGCACTGCCCGAAAGAAGGTTTACACCTTCCTCAAGCCGGACACCGGCGCGCGCCACACCGGGCTTGGTGATGACAAGACTGCCGCGACCGTCGCTGATGGCCAACAGCGATCGCATCCGACAAGCCCGATCAATCGCCTCAAACGCGGTTTCGCCTTCCTCAATCCGGAATTTGGCAAAGACGGCACCGGTGGCCGCTTCAAACCGCACCGGAATCCCGAATGGCTTGGCCAGTTCGGTTACGATCTTTTGCAGTCCGGCTTTTAGCCATTCACCAGGCCGATTGATCGCGGAACAATCAACCAGATCGCCCGTTACGTCGCGGCCAGCTGCAGCCACTTCGCGTGAACGGGCATTAAATGACGGGTTGTTGTCGAAGACATAGCCGGTGATAACGGTCTCGCCATCGATCGCAACTTTGCTGGCCGTGCCAAGCTGGATATCGATCTTGCTGCTTTCAGCCGGGTACCGCTCCGTAAGCTGCAGGTCAAACGTCCCTGCCATATGCTCGATCGAGCGCGTGATACGAACCCGCGTCCAACCGCCATAAATCATTCCCGATACGCTAAGAGATACATCAGACATCACTCAGCACCTCGATCTTTTCGCCGCCTGGTACGAAGCCCGGATGAACCACGCCATTTCGGGTGGCAATTTCATCCGCACGGCCCGCGTCCTGGTACAAACGATATGCTTTGACCAAGGCCGGTTCTGTGAGTGGTGCGATGGTTTCGATCAGCTGGGCGGTGCGCGGTGACTGCTCGTTGATATAGCCGGTCGAAACCGTGCGCAAGGTGCGCAAGGTGTTAAACAGGGTGTCGTTCCCGGTCTCACTGGCTTTGTCCATCGAACCATCCAGCAAGTCGCCAATTTCATCGCGGGCGGTGAAGGCATCACTCGTGGTGACAAACTCCGCATCGATCACGCTGCGCGCCATTTCGATCACAGCCGAGTTCGTGACCAGTGAAACAACGGCATTCTGATTGATCGCCTGTAGCTTTCGGGTTGCTGTCGTTAGCGGTACCGACGCCAACTGACTGCCAAACTGGCTGATCGGGCGCAGCGCGTTCATCGCCTCGGTTCCAAGTCCGGCCGTCTGGCCAGCTTCAATCACCAGATCGCCAAGCTGGTTGGCCAAGCCTGAAGGATTTTGAACAAGATTGAGTGCTTCGGACCCGATCTTGCGCGCCGCACGCATGAACGTGCCATCACCGCCTTCTTGAACCGTGTTCTCGATCGCGCTTGTCGCATCCCCGACAACGTCAACCGACTCAAAGGCAAGAAAGGCCGGTTTCCCAGCAACCGAGAACTCGTTGGCAAATCCCTCACGGGTGGCCAAATGGGCTGCGTCCGCTGCTTGATTGATCGCGAAAGACTGATCGGCTGAGCTTGTCGGGAATTGGTTGGTGCCGCCTTCAGCAAAGGTCAACTGGAAACGGCCCACGCCGCCCTCGTCGGCGCGTTCTCGAAGCAGACAACCTGTGCAAACAACCGATAGTGAACCAAGATAAGGATGGATGAGCGTACCAGGGCCTTTGCCATCACACGCAACGATCAGCCGGTCACGGGCCGACATGTAGTCAGCACCGAGAACATAAGCCTCGACCGTAAAGCTCTTGCTCTTACGGCGCATGTCTTCAGGGTATGGAACGTCACGACCAGGATATTCGTGTAACTGGATTTCACGACCGGCGATTTCGGCCGAATGGTCCTGGACCTTGAACGGTACCCCGCGAAAGCTTGCCGGACGAAGATTGTCTTTCCACGACATCACGAGCCTCCCATCGCGTAACCGGCATAGACAGACGGTACAACGTCAGGATTATCGGATTTGACTTCCTTGATTTTCATGTTTGACGGCGCGTTGTCGAAGGAAACCTTGATCTCGCCACCGACACGGGTTTGCCCATTCTGCGGACCAATCGCCGGTGCGATCGCAGAAGCGGCATTTCCGACACCACTCGGCATTTGACCAAGCCCGCCACCATCAAGGCCCATGCGCTCTTTGACCCAATCGGGCATCCAGTCCATCAGGGATGTAACAGAAGAACTCAGCCACTGAACCAGTTCAGCCCATTTGGCCTGCATACCGGACCAAAGCCCGCCGATCCATTCCGAGCCGATCTTGGCCAGATCAATGCCGAACAGAGCCTTGATCAGCTCATTCGCGCCTTTGAGTATCCAGATCGCCGGGTTGAAGGTCTCGAGCACCTTCAGAACACCCTGAATGAACCCCTCGTCAAACCCGGCCTTGATACCGTCCCATAGGCCGGAGAAGAAGTTGCCGATCGGAGCCCATGCACGAACAATCGTAATCGCGACTTTCGCGAGGAAGCTCTGAACTTCGTCCCAGTGCTTGATGATGAGGAAGGCTGCACCGGCGAAAGCTGCAATCACCAAACCGATAGGTGAGAAAATAAGGCCCAATCCGGTAGCCAGCACACCAAATGCCGATGCTGCCAATCCGATACCAATAGCCAAAGGTCCTATTGCCGCTGCCAAGATGCCGACAAATGCCACCAATTTCGCCAAGCCCGGATTGCTCTCTGAAAAGGCAACAAACGACGTCCGAAGCAATTGCACTTTACTGATCAGAACGTCGATCCCGTCTTTAACCCCGAACATCTTATCAAGTGTTTCGCCCAGATCCGCGAACAACAAAAATACGTTGTCTTTCAACGTCGACAGCTTCCCAAACAGGGTCTTTGATTGTTCTTCCATCTGCTGGAAGAAAATCCCGCCCTGCGCGGTCATGGTCTGCATGGCACGTTTGAGAATGTCGAAGCTGATACGCCCCTGAGACGCCAGTTCGAAAATCTGATCTTTTGATTTTCCAAGCCCTTTGGCCAGAACATCAATAACCGGAATACCGCGATCCGAAAGCTGTAGCAGCTCCTCGGTCATCGCCTTGCCCTTGGCTTTGACCTTGCCGTAAATCGCCGCCATCTCATTAAGCGGGATGTTGGCACCGGCAGCAATATCGCCAAGATTGCGAAGCACCGGAACGATATTGTCCTGAAGCACACCAAAGGCCAGCAACTGCTTTGCCGACTGCCCGATCCCCTCAAGCTGGAACGGCGTGCTGGCCGCAAAATCAGTCAACTTCTTGACCATGGCACGTGCTGCATCAGCACCACCAAGCATCGATTTGAACGACGTTGTCAGTTGCTCAATCTTGCCATACGCATTCAGGGCAAAACCGCCAACCAACGCCAGCGGTGCTGTCACCTTTGTAAGCGCACCGGCCCCGAAATCCTGAAACCGTTTCCCAACATTTCGAGCTGCAGTTCCGATCGCAGTTAACCGCTCACGCGCTGCCATCAACTTTGCTTGAAGCTGATCGAGACGGGCGCGACGGGCCATATCGCCCATCGCAGCACCCATCTGACGTGCCGGTTTGGTAACCCGGTCAATCGCCTGGACGATCATTTTCAATGTGAGTTCACGGTCAGCCATGAAAGGTTGCTATCCAGAAAGTTTCTTTTGAATACGGTGGACGGCTTTGTGCCATTTAAGGAGCTTACTCACCTTCATTCGTTCCAGCTCGGATGGCTGAAAGTGGAAGGTGTAGGCCACTTCCTCCATCACTTCGCGCCAGTTCGGAGGAATTCGGGCAAAAAATCCATAACCACTGGAATGATCTTTGCCAGATCCGAGACCTTGATCGTACGAGCAGCGGACGGCGGAATGCCTGCCATGGACGCGATGATTTTATGGACATCACCAAGGTTCAGTTTCACACCGCCTTCAGTCACTGTAATCTCGACACCATCGAGACCGCCGCAGTCCGGTTCATCAAGAGTTAATGACTTGAGTGTTTCGCCATGCGCCTCGATAGGGCGTTTAAGGTCGATTTTGACAGGTTCCATTACTTCATCTCCTCGCCACTCAGGCCTTCAAAACGGATGGCAATTTCGGCCTCCTCGGTGCTGCCCGAACCCTCATTGGAATACCAAGCATCCCGTAGAATGATGGTTTTGCCGTTTGCGAGCTCAAGGGTTACGGTGACCCCATCGAGATTGACGAACGCCTCAAGGTCCAGGTCTTTGCTGTCCGTGATTGCGCCTTCGATGAAGGGAACTTGAACCTTCGTACCGTAGCCATGGACACCATCGGCCCCAACGATCGCATCGCGCTTGTCTGCGCCAAGGTTGTAGGTAAAGCCGCCTTTGGCGTCATGCTGTGCGCCGTCTACCTTGAAGAAGATTCGACCGGCGCGGCGATTGGGATTAGACATCTTTCGTCTCCTGATATCGCAAGTTTAGAGAATGAAGCCGATCTGAGCGGCACCGACACGGAACTGGTTCATCAGATCCGGCGGCAGATACCAATCGAGACGGTTGCGGTCGCCTGCGTTGCGTTCGCAAATCAGGTCGTTTTTGAACTGATCGATGTTTTCAACCAATCCCTGTTTTTCCCAGATACGGAACCGTGCGATTGCCTCGGCCTGACCAAGATTCGGCGTCATGATGGCTTGACCTGCGCCATACCGGGTGCTGTCGTTGCCCAGCTTGTGACGCGGATATTTGCGCAGGATGTAATTGCGGAAATCGTAGCGCAGATAGGCCAATGTCAGCGGCGTGTTGACGTCGAGATAGCTGATATCTTCTGCACCCTGCGGGCTGGTCTTATAGGTCGTGATCAAGCGCTGGATACGAACCAGACCGCCGTCATCGACCGAGAACGTCGAAATGCCGTCAAACAGCAGCAGGTTGTTTTCGGCCATCGTAAACCTGTCGACCGGTTTAGGCGGAAGAATGCCTTCAAGCTGCAATGTCTGGAATGGCCGCGCCGGATCGATATTGCCGTAATAGCTGACCTTGCCTGCAATCGCTGCCGCCCACTCGTAAGTTGGCGACGGGCTTTTCGCGATACCCATGATCGAGTTGTGCGGGCTGTTACGGCTATCGCCCAAGGTGCCGAGTGACGAATGACTGCCAAGGGCAGCACTGAAGGCCTGACCTTCAATCATGCGCATCGGCCCCCAACGGTCCAGAAGCTCGGCTTCAAGCGAGGTCAGGTTTGCAGCATCGGTATAGGGGTTGGTAATGACGTTGTAATGTACATCGCCAATCACGGCCCAGACGTCTTCAATGTCGGGATTAGCCGCCCCACCGGTCATTGCAACGATCGCAACGGTCAGCCCGGTCGGCAGGCTTTCACCGTCGTAATAATTCAGGCTGATATCAAGACCGTTGCCGACTTCGCCCTTGTTGCGGGCTGTGATGTCGACCTGCTCTGGCGTTCCGCCATTAACAGCGGCCGTAACAGCCAGATCCGTATTGGCATTGATTACCGCCGCAATTTCAGTGGCGACTTCGGCCAAGGTATCACCAGCAGAGACACCGACCTTCAGGCGGCGGGCACCGATGTAAAGATAAATGACTCCGCTGGCGACGGTACCGCCTACGGTGATTGATCCGGCCGCCGCAGTCGCAGCATCGTCATCATCAAGCGCAATCGCCCAGGTCTCGGTGATGTCATTGTTCTGGAGCTGGCGTTCAAGCATATGCGCCAGCATCGACCCTGCGCCGAAATAGTTTTTAGCCTGGGCAGGACTGGTCACACGGATCGGCGTCAAGGCAGCAACTGGCAGACCCGTTCCAATCCGCTGGCCAATCACCAGATTGCGATAGGGCATCACGGCCGGACCCGAAACGGCGTTCGTGTTGTCGAATTCGGCAAACACGAACGGAACCCGGATGGTGGTCGGAATATCGTTAAAGCTGATCGCCATTTCAGGCCTCCATTTCCATCAGAGCCGCGTCAACTTCCTTGCGGGTGACACGACGATTGAGAACGTCTGAGAGATAGTTGACAGACGGTTTTCCGCCCTCGGTGACCTGTGCCGGATCATTTCGATCCAATGACGCCAGAACACTGGCCAGCGTCACTTCCGGCTTTGTCTCTTGGGCTTCGAGCTGAGCTACGTCCGACACAGCCGGTTCCGCCTTGGCTGGCTTGGGCAGGGTTTTGACCTTCACCAGATCGCCAGTTGCGATCCGGCGGCGGTAGTAGCTCGACAGCGTCACGCTCTCGCCGCCATCGCGAATGTGACGTGCGCCATTTTCGGTTCGAACCTTCAGGCCCGTTGCCGGCACAACATTAACTTTGGTGATCATTGATCTTGCTCCAGTGTGATCGTGTCTTCGGCCTGCGCCGAACCGTTCGGGGCAGCAAGCCCCCAATCGGCGACGCCAGTGTTGAAATCATCGAGTTCGTCGTATTCCGGTTCTGACCAGGGCAGCGTCCATTCAGCCGTAAAATCCAACTGCCGCCAGATGGCAGCTTTGTTGACCTCAATTAGTCGTTCGCGAACAAACCGGAAGCGATCAGTGACATTGATGTCCGGCGTCCAGCCCGCGATCGCTGTAATCACCGAATGGCTAATCGGGCTGAGTTTTCTGCTGGCCTGACTTCCCAACCGATCACTGGCTTTTGTACCAATCACGATTCCGATCGTTGTCGTGATCGGCTGGGAAAAGTGCCCAAGCGTCTCGTCAGGTCGGCCACCTGTCGCCCCCAAATCCAGAACCCATGCCGCAGGTGTGAGTGTCGGCATGATTTTGCGGGACATCACATCGGATAAAGACGCCACATCCTCGACGGTTTTTATCTCAGACACTGTCTGCTTCAGGCGGTCTCTGACCCCTTCAACCAGATCAGGAATTTGCACTTCATCTGCCATCAGAAACCCCGCTTACGCGGCTCAGACAGAACCGGACCTGCATCCCCCCATTGCGGGATGGTTTCCGTTGGAATGCGATCCGCCTGAAGCACCATGTCACCCTTGGCAATCTTGCCGAGAGTTGCCACAGCGTCTTTGTAGCGTTGACGCATTTCCTCTGGCGCTCCCCACGGATGCAGGTTGTAAAGAGCCAAATCAGCAGCAAGTGACGTCAGGATTACCGGCATGGGCGACAAAGGCAGCACGTAGCGGCCAGTCAAATAGCTGTCGATAATACCTTCCGCCTCGGCAATCGCTTTTGAGACGACACCGCTATCGGCCACACCATCTCCATCCCGATCGGCAAGGCGCGAGACTTCGTCAGCCCCTATGCGGTCGGTCAGATCCTGTTCGGTCAAATAAGCCAATGTCGTCTCCTGGCGACTTAGTCTGCGGTGCTTTCGACCGGCTCAACGACAAGGAACGGATCGTCCTTGATCGCCTGTGCCTGATCGGTGGTCAGCTCTGAAAGGTCGATGTCACGAGGTTCAGGACCAAAATTCAGATTTGACCGGCGATGACGCGGCTTGCCACGAACCGTCTTTACCGAAACCACGTTCGGCTCGCTCTTTGCCGTGGCAGCAGTCTTCTCGGCCGATTGACCGGACGTTGCTCCGGCAGGAGCCGGGGCCTCTTTCGAGGCCTCCGGTTGTGCTTTTTCTGGCGTGGCCTTCGACGTTTTTACCTGTGCCTTCGCCGGTGCCGACTTGCTGTTCGTACGCGCAGCCATGACGCTCTCCTTATCTTTTGAGATCGAGACGGGCTATTACGAAGTAGCCAGCCAAGGATTGAGCATCAGCTCACTGGTTCCAGCCCATTCGTTGGTTTCACCACCAGTGGCCAACGAATTGGTAATCACCTTGCGGGCGGCACCTTCGAGCGTGTTGGGGACCATCGTGTGCGTATGACGCAGGCCAAGCGGACGACCATAGTCGCCAGTCAACGCAGTAAGCTTCTGACGGGCTGCGGCGTAGTTTGCGGCATTGAAAGTCTGCTTGCTGCGGACCGCCAACTGCCAAAGACCAGGACCAGCCGAAACGCGGGCATCGACACCGAACATGAATTTGTCGGTCATGAACACGGCCTGATCAGACAAGTTCGTAATAGAGCGGAAATTATAGTCACGACGACGCTGGAAAATGACCGGGCGGATCGCACGGGACAGATCCATCACGTACCAAGCGGCACCGCTGCCACCCATGTCGTTCGAGACACTGGTTTCTTTGCCATCTTCATCAAGAACGATGTGATCGTCATCAAATAGCGGCTGACCGTCATAACAAACCGGGTTTGCTTCAAGCATCTCAACGGTGAGTTCGTTCGGATGCTCACGCGAGCTACGACCGAATTCCTGAAACACCGGGGCATAAAGACCATAGCTGTCGTCTTCAATGCGATCGCGTTCAATGCCTTCGGTCAGTTCAAACTTACGATTGCGGATCGCAAATTCGCCGCCTTCAAGGGAATTGATAACGCGGTCACCGATCCATTCGCGCATACGTGGTAGCGACTTCAGGAAGGGATAGACTTCGACATTGGTACTGCTGGGCACGATGGTTGCGTATTTCTCGAAGATCGAACCATCATCACCAAGAGAAGTCATGCCCTGCTGAAACTGCGCTTTGAAGCCTTTGAAAACCGCTTCGAGGTTCTTTGTCGTCAAATCCATGACGGAAATTCCTTATCCGAAATTGTTAAGCCAGAGCGCCGCTGGTCGGGTCGATCAGCACCCACACGCCGAGGTCATCGACGTCATCGACCAGCCCGGCCACACTGCGCGTCGACGTATCACTGGTCTTTGCCACGGTCTGATCATCAACCAGGTAGCAAACCTTGCCGATATCAGCGCTGGTGATTTCATCGGTGGTGGCCGAGTTGTCGAAGCGAAACACGCCGCGCTCGTACTCGGCAGTGATCGCACCGTTCACACCGTCGGTGTTGTCGTATTCCGCCTGGAACACGCCAAGTGCAATCAAACCGGTTGCGGTACTGGCCGGTGCGACGTATCCGCCTGCATTGCGCACGGCAATTGCACCCGCGAAACAGTGGACGGCCGCCGCCACCAATCCACCCCGGCGCAAAGCGAGGCGCGATGGTGTATTGCGGTTTTTCGTTGCTGCAGTCATCTCAGCATCCTCTCAATTGGGCCTGAAGGCCGATCAGTCGTTATGAATTGGCTTTGGTGTAGTCTTCAGGCGAAATGCCCATCGACTTGCACACCGCGAGTTCCGCGTCAGACAACTTGCCGTCGTCTGAACCACCTTTGTCTTCCGGGGTCTTGCCACCGGTTTGCAGGCCCTTAAGCGCTGCGAGCGGCTTGGCGTCCTCGAGGAAGACGCGCAACGCTGCAATGTCACCCTTCTTGAGCCAGTCGGCAGTTGCCTTGCCTGAAATCCGACCATCGGCCAGACCTTCTTCGATAAGGCGGTTCTTCTCGCTATCTTCATTGCCGGTTTTCAGGGCAGCAACCGTACTGGCCAGTTCGTCAAAGACGGCACGCGGTACCATATCGGCCGCACCGGATTTAAGGGCGGCAACGGCCTTGGCAGGATCATCATCATCCTTGATGTCCAGATCCTTGCGCAGCACCGCAAGTTGATCTGCACCGCTACGCAAAGCTGCAATGCCGTCCATTACGGCAGTTTCATCGGCATCCGGTTTAAGACCGAGTGCTTCAGCAATCTTCTTGAGATCCATTGGATCATCCTCCTCGGAGACATCGGTTTGGGCTGCACGTGCAGCAGCAAGCGCACTGACATCACCGCCGTTAATAGCTGGCGTATTGGTCAGGGCTACATGCAACAGCTCGAGCGGGTTGCGGGTATTGGGGTCGTAACTGAAAACAGGGGAGAGATAGCGATACTCATCACTATCGATCGCGGCCTTGGCCGCAGCCGTCCACGAAATCACGCCATAAAGACCATCATCCCGATATTCGAGCGTTTCTGGCTTGATCCATCCTGCAGCTGGTGCGGGCTTGCCGTTTTGATCCGTCAGCAGGGTCTGATGTTCGTAGTCGACGACAATGTCCGTTGAGCGATCTTTTGAACGGCCAATCAGAAGTGAAGCTGACGCAACATCAAGATGCCAAGGACCGCTTCCGGCCATCGCACCGCGCGGCGCGTCAAATGTGCCACCGGGCATCAATCGACGGGCTTCGCTTGCAGATCCACGAAGGTCCATTGCGCATACGGCAACACAACCCGTTACGGGATATCTGGATGAATGTGATTTTGTCATGCAGCGATCTTCGCTGATCGCCGACACACCAATAAGGGCGCAAGTGTTGCGCCCTGAGTATCTTTAGTAATTTGGGGAATGTCCGGTCGGCCGATTTGCCAGACCACTTTCGACGCCTTGACGCTACCGCAACCGGCTTCGCGACGCAACTGTCCTCGGCAACGGCCAGAATACAAAATTAAGAGCCGTTAAGAGGTATAAGAGCCGGGTTTAAGGCTCTAGGAGGTACAACGGGCCATTTTAAGAGGACTTTGAAACCTTGCCCGCTTAAATCGCGAAATCAATATTGAGCTCTTTACCCAGTCCCGATACCTGAAAAATGGTCCTTCCAGATATCAGCGATTGCGTCTTCGTCATCATCAGAAGTGCCCAGCCAAGGCCTCGCAGGAATTCCGTCCTCCGGGCGGCCAAACTGGTGTGTCGCGCCATAGGCCCGGTCAGTACCAAAGAACAGACTCGCGCCAGAAACCTGATATCGCAGCAGATCCCGCAAATCACGACTTTCTAAAAGTAGTCCTCTGTCCTTGCCTTTGCGCGCCTTGCGGCGAACTGTTGCCGAGGCCAGTGGAGCCCAAGCCTTACCATCCGGTGAGACTTGTCGATCCCAGCGCAGTCTGTGGGCAAGATCAAGATACTCGCCGACCTCGCGCAAAACCGGCGAGATATCGGTGGCAGGCGACGCCATGCCTTCAAATGCCGCTTGCAGTTTTGCGTCATCAAAAGTGACTTTGAAATCGAGACTTGATCCTGCCACGGTCTGGCTCCATAATTATTGAACGTTCATTGCGCGGGCAGTCACTGCCACAGACCTCTACTCCCACGCGCGGGACGCCACAGTGGGGCAGTGCTGTGGCTTATTCTTCCCTTTGATATAGCAAGACACCTTGGCGAAAGCTGGCAATGTATTCGTCATAGCTTTGAAACGCTGTAACGCCAGCCCATCCAGCACGTCCCCATTCAAAGACAGAGATCCCCGGCGTATCCTGACCATCGACTTCAAAGCGTGCGATATAGCGACGACGCAGCACTGCTTGGCCCGTCGCCCTGTGCCATTCCGCTGCCACCCAAATCTCGTCAGGCGACTTCAATGCAGAAGCAATCAATGGAAGGTAGCGCGCGCGATCACGTTTTCCGACCTTGAGGCGGCCTTTCGCATCAAAGAACAAGGCTTCCGATATCGCGATCCGCTCGCCCGTTGCATCTATGAAGGTCGCAGGCTTACCGATACCCGCCCCGAACTCAGCAAGAAAACTTTCCATATATTCCCGATCAGGCAGATCCGCTGAAAGCAGCTTCCCACCGAACGGCCGTGCTGCAGGCAGCTCGCTCGTTGCCCGTCGCGACGGAAATGTCCGTCCTGGTTCTGATCGGATCGGCTCATCAATCTGATTTGGTGTGACACCGCGCAGTCTGTTTGCACCTGGACGATGTTCGAAACCCGGATCAATACCAACCGGAACGCTCACTTCACGCGGGTTCGGCCCCCGAATGCCAATCACTCTGGTTTCTGACTTTTTGTCAGGTGCTTTGGCTGCGGGCTGCAGCTTCAATCGTTTGATATCCGCCTCGGAGACCATGAACTTCTTGCATGTGCAGCCCCAACCGTTCTGCGGTGACCATACATCCCAAAACGGATCATCAAGCGGCAGAACCAAACCGTCCAGTTCAAGATGTTCGGGACGTGGATCGGTTGATCCACCGTGACGATAAAGCCCATACGGTCGGGCCTTACGCAATTCAGGGTCAGCCATCTGGGCTTCGCGGCCAGCGTGGTAGCTTTGGCGCAAATTGGTCTCATAGATCACCCGCGTTCGCCAGTTGCGCCCGCCTTTATATGCCCAGCCATGCCGTTCGACGATCTGATCAAAATCCTTGCGAAAATCGGCCAGTGTTTTTCCCTGCTCGATCATATCGGAGATCGTCTTCTGGAAGTCCTCGACAATGGCCATCCGCGCAGCACCGGCAACCATGAAGGCATGATCATGCTCTCCGGCATAAATGTCGGTCCAAGCTTTGGTCGGGATCGCGATCTTGCTGCGAAAGAAGCTGATCTGCTCACCAAACGGCAGAGAACCGTATTTCACGGAAGATGCCATATGAATTACAGCCCTTCCATAATGTCATAGCGACCCGCGAGGTGAGCAGCGGCCAGGGCATCTGCCATCACATTTGCAAATCCTTCTGTGCCGAGATCGGGCAACAGCTCAACCAGCCGGTCGCGCAATTCTTCGAGACTTTCTGCGGTCTCGGCCAGTTCCCGAATTGCGTCGCTCCATGCGGCCGTTGGATCATCGTTGGTCAGGCTATCGATTTGTTTGCCTGTCGCGTCGAGATCCGCTCTGCCGCGTAATGCAGCAACATTGGTGTTTAGCTTCTGCTTTAACGCGCCAAACTGCGATGACGATTGATCGGCTGCTTTGTTGATCGAAACAAGCACCTCATCTTTTTCGTCTGCTTTGGGAATGCCGGATTTCTCATGCGCCCACCACTGCGGGATCTTCATGCCCATATCAACAAAGGTCGGCAAGGACTCTGCCAATGCCTTGTAGTCTTCAACTTCGCCGGTATCGAGCCAGAATTTTGGAGCCCGCTGTATGTCTTCGACCCCGAAGTTAAGCGCGGCCATTGGCCACAACAGGTCACGTTTGATCGTCCCGGCATATTGACGAACATCTGATGAGATCAGGCTGCCAAGGCTTCGCTCATGCACGTTGCCAAGTGCGTTGGTATTTGTGCCTTCGCCGGTACCACTGGTCAGTGTGCCCCCAAGGATGACCTTGGCCTTAGCCCGTTCACACCATGTGATCATGGTTTCGAACATATCGGCGCGACCATCAGCAGCCTCCATGAAGTCGACTGCCATGCCATCGGGAATGATCCCGGCCGCCGAACTGCCAAGGCTTACAACGGCCCGAAGCAATGCCGCTTTTTCCTTGTCCGTCGCATTGCGCGGATATTTACCCACACGCGCAGGCAGGCCATAGATTTCAAGCAACTGCGCCAGATCGCCCAGCGCATAGTTTTGAAACAGATAGGGCCATGCCAGCATACGATGAAGACCGGACCGGGCGATGTAGCCAGGGCGTGCTCGATGGCGATGCTGTACCCAACCCAATGCCCAAGGATCAGCACCCGTGGCACTCATATCCCGGATCATCAGGCGGTCCTGCTCATCGGGGTGCAGTCTGAACCAGCTATGTGGTCGCAAGGTCGGTTGTTCGATCAGCCGGTTCGCACCATCCCGACGCCATGGCACTTCAAGCATGGCAAAACCGTGACCAAGGCCAGCCCCCATATCAAGAACAAGATCCTCGACCTCGATCGAACTCAGCACTTCAGAACAAAACTCGGAAGCCTTCTTTTCAGCAGCACTTGCGTTCTCGGGTGGGGAAACTTGCCATTCAAGTTCTGCAGCCATCTGTCGACGCTTTGCCAGATCAGACCCGATCTGTGGGTCTTTTTCTTCCATGTCTTCAAACAGATCGGATTGCGCCTGCAGGTCTCCCTGTTCAGCTTCTTCAAGAATTCGATGAAGCTTTTCGGGTGTCAGACCTTTTGACGGGTGACTGGCAAACTCACGGGCCAGCAACCCGATACGGGAATCCCCGGCAGATTGTTCTTCTTCAAGCGGACGCTCTTCGCCATCCCACAAGCGTTTGATCATTGACTTAAAGCCCACGGCACGTCTCCTCAATATGCGCCAGGCGCGGCAAAACCACCGGCAAAGCTGTCGCCATCATCTTCATCATCGTCATCGCTCATCGACCGGAATGTTCCCGACCTCGGAACGGGAATGAAATCAATTTCCATGCCTTCTGCATCACTTGCACTGTCTGCCATCGCCAAGGCTATAGCGGCGTCTCCATGACGGTTTTTGTTGTCCCCGGTTTTTGCATCAGGAATTTTTGGAATGCCCTTGATGACCTGAATGGCGCGTAAATCGTCAACCACATCTCGATCACGCGGCAGTGCGATCAGATCATCTTCAAACCGCGCTTTGAATTTCGGCATGACATCGAGATACCAGCTTTGGCTGATCATGACCGCCTCGATCCGGGCGGCCCCGTAACGGTAAACAGCCTGCTCGGCAAGATATTGACCGTTGCCGCGCGCATCCAGTCGACCGGCCCGCAAACGCGGAAGTCGATCGACAATGTAAAACAGGATCTGCTCTTGCGAACGAAACGGGATATTGCGCAATTCGACCAGGAAGGGAACAACCCGCTTCAAGTCTCTTTTGATCGCCATCGGCGCAATAACTGTTAAGTCTCCTGAACGCCCGAAATCCTCACCAAACACATGCTCATCAGTCTCATTGAGAGACTTGAGCAATGGCTCAAACTGCGCTTCACACAATGCCGCAACTTCTATCTGGCGCATTTCTTCGGATAACGTGTTGAACGCATCGTCACCTTCGAACCGAATGATCGGGGCTTCATACATCCGTGACTCAATAAGGGTGCGCGAGATATACGCCCCACCACCCGATTTCGGCACACAGCCATATTCCTCAAGCGCATCCTCGCTCGACGCGGTACCAGCAAGCAGTTTGTCTTTCCAAGCCTGCTCACCCGCCGCACTCCATTCGATCCCTCGGATTTGGCAGATACGTTTGTAAAGGCCTTGCTCGCAGGCATCATCCAAAGTGATGCGATGGATGGAGTAAGGTTTCCTTCCTGCCCGTGCGTCCTGGATCAGCTCATTGAACAGGTTCTCAACCCCGTTATGGGTCGAAATAATGCGTATCTTTGATCCCCACATGGTCAGCGCGAGTGCTGCCTTAAGCACCTCGTCTAGCTGATCGTGGAAAGCCGCTTCATCGATCGTAACATTGCCCTGTCGACCACGCAGGTTGCTTGGTCGTGATGACAGCGCCTGTATCTTGAAACCGCTGGCAAACCGGATATTGAAAGTCAGAATATCCTTGTCGCCGTCGTTAAAGATTTCTTCTTCAATCGCACCGGCGGCTTTGTTGAATTGCTTTGCCCACATGGCGCACGCATCAATAAACTCGACCGCCATCTCACGGTTCGACCCAACATAGAAATGGTTGTCACCACCTGCTTTTTTGGAAGCGGCCGCAGTCAAAACAGCATCGGCAGCTTCCGCCCAGGTCAAACCAGTTCGGCGGGATTTTTCGGCAAGCTTGATCTCGCTCCGATCAGCAATCCAATCTCGCTGATAGGGCAAAAGTACGTCATCGGGACTATAAACTGCGCTGGCCATGTTTTGCTCCTGGCCTATGCAATACCAAGAATATCGCGTTTGATTGCTTCAACAGCTTCGGCCGTCATGCCGCTTGCCTTTGCAACTTTCTCGGCGACAGCAGCGGCGTCCGTCACGGTTTGCTGGCGGACTTCAGCTGCCAGCTTCTTCTGACTGACACTTGCCCGTGAAAGGTTGGCAACTGCACGGGTGATTTTTGTCAGGTCTCCAGCCGTCATCTCGACGTCAAGCTCGACCATCAATGCGAACACTTTTTCTTGCGTCAGCCTGATAAGAGCGTCATTGACTGCACCGTCATCGTCCGGCGATTCCGCCACGATTGCGCGGGCTTGGGCTGTTACTTTGCGCAATGCCCCCAAACGATGCTCAAAGTCCTGTCCCCATGCATGAAGACGGGACTTCGAGATTTCGAACCCTTCGTCAGACAACCAATCGGACAAGTCCCGATAACCCGAAAAGCCACCCCGGATCAGGCGGCTCTCCAGTTCGGAGCGCACATCATCTGGCAGAAGGTCAACTTTTGATCTTGGTGGCATGCTCACCACCATTTCTGCGGTCGAGCAATACCGGGTGGTGAGGCTACTGTGTACTCCACAACGTCGACACCATTGCCTGTCAGTTCGGCACTCCAGACAGGACCGTCCTCACCCGCAATATTGATCAGTTTTTTGTCACGCAAATAGTCGAGCTCACGACGCAAGACATTTGGCGAAATAGGGAGAGAGGCATCTCCGAGAGCCCGAAAAACCACGGTCTCGGAAACAGCCATCGGACGGCCCGCGTCGAGCACCCGCAGAATGCGCCAACGCGTTTCTTCGCGCTGGGCTTTTTCCAAATCAACCTCGTGCATAAAGCCGGTCCTTTACTTCATCGACCTTGCCCGCGAGAGCATCCATCTTGGCATCAATGCCGGTGGCCAGTCTGATCCAGTCTTCGCGCTGGACATATTTAAGCGGCAGATCCGCGATCAGTTCCCGGAACTCTCGTTCCAGCTCCCGTCGTTTGTCGGCTTCTACCCCGATCTCGTCTTTGACCGTCTCTTTGATGTCGGTCAAATCCTGCTCAATTGCCTCCAGCCGATGGTCACCGGCTTTGAGAGATCGCTCGATCAGATACTTGATAATCCCGACCAGAAACCCGCTCCAGGTCACAAAAAGCCCGGAAAGAACGCCGATGGCTTTCCAATCAATAAGCAGCTCCATCAGGCGTTCCCCTCATACGTCTTCTGGCATTCGATACAACGGCAGGCCGATGGCATAGCAACAAGTCGCGCTGCCTCGATTTGCCCTTCGCAATCCACGCAAATTGAACGCCCGGACTTGGCTGCGCGGTTGCAAACCGAACGCACAGCGCGATCGCGCAACCGGATTTCAAGCTCTTGTGCGGCGTCAATCACGTCAGGCATTCGAGCTGCTTTCATGAAGCTTTGCACGCAACGCGTCGGTTACGGCATTCAGTTCCGCCCATTCGGCGTCGGTAGGATCGCGGTTTTCGGCGATCATGTTGTCGATCGCTTCTTTGGCCTTGATCGCCATTGGCAGCCCGGCCGAGACCGCATTGCCGATCTGGATACCCAGCAGGATCAGTTGCGCAATATTCACGGCAAGGCTCCTTTCTTCGACAGGTAGTCGCTGAATTCAGTCAAGGCCGATCGCGCGGCCGAGATCGCAATGGGGATGGCCGGACTGTTATTCGCTCGAACCGCTGCCTGCGCCTCCATCAAGGCGTCATAGGCGGCAATTTCCAAACGTTTAACGATATCCGCAGTAGCCGGTTCGGTCTGCGGACTTCGGACAAACTCGGTCGCGGCAACCAGTGCTGTGTTGTAATCGGACTGGAGCGCAAAGACCGTCTGTTCCGAGGTGGCATCTTCAGCCTGCAAGGCAGTGTAGGACGCGCACGCCACAGGCCCTCCAAGTCCGATCCCGCCAAAGACAAGCAACGCGATAGCTACCGACCGGATGGTGTTTTTATTGACCTTGGCGATCACATGGCTGGCCTTGACCCGTCCATAGATCGACAGAACGGTGCCAACGACACCACCAAAGGCCAGCAGGGCCGTAACGATTTCGGTCTGCATTTCAGGTGCGATCGTGACACCGAGACTGGCGCACAACGTCGAAACCAGTGACACCAAAGCCCCGATAATGGTTTTGGACTGCCACCACTGTTTGATAGCCAACTCAGGCGCGGACATTTTCAGTCTCCTCATTGAAATCCCAAAGACCCTGCACAGAGCTGACAGCACGCAAGAAATGTTCATGCGTTCCTGCACCGGCGGGCGTGTTGTAATGCTGTTTCCAATAGGCCGCGATATCGGGCCAATCCCCGGCAGACGGCAGCGGATCGGGGGACATCCAGTATTTGAGCCGTGCAAGTGCGCAGCCGAAAAACGGGTTGCCATACAATTCATCGATCGGCTTTTCACGTCCGGGAAGGACGCGAAGACGATGGACAATATCTTCCAGCGCGCGTTTGCGCTGAACCTGTAACCAACGTTCGAAAACGTCATTTGCCGTTGCCGGTTCAATCTGGAAAAAGCCCCGTGCAGGGCCGCCGCCACGTTGGGAAACAGCCGCAAGCCCGCTTTCCGCCAAGGCAGTGCCCAAAAGCAACTGCTCAGCCGCCACGCTATTCAAACGCGGATCGACAGAACCAAGACTTGAAAGCACCGGTCGAATGACGGTGCAAAGGAATAACTTCGGGGGAAACATGACTTGCTCCAACTGTGTTGGTAGCAAGATGCGCGATCACGACGGATCGCGTGAGGGCGCAATAGTTGCGCCATCGGAGAATAATCACAGGGAATTGAAAAGGTCGGATTGGCGGGTTGGGGTTGTCCCCGTCTGCCAGTATTGAACGGTGCGGCGGCTGATCTTGAGCTTTACAGCAATCGCCTCTTGGCTCCAGCCTTGATCGTGCAGCCATGCAGCAACGATCTTTTTAGCCAGCGGGATTTCAATCCGTTCGTCGGCCAGATCCTTAACGATCTTACGCGCCGCGTCAATCCCCACAATTTTCTCAAGGATCGAACCTTCGGCTTTTTGTGGGATACGCAAGCGGGAACCGCCGCGTTCCAAGGCGATTTTCAAAGCAGCCTCGTCACCTGCAGATTCCGCGATTTGTGTTAACCCGTGGGGGAAATGTTGATCATTCATTTTCCACCTCACGTGACGGCACCCCGAAACCGGCCTCATTCTCTGAAACGCTGATTTTGTTTTGGACTTGCGTCAGGTCGGTTTCATCATACGATCCATGATCTTGCAGCGTCGTTTCACCGCGTTTGCAGTCGACGCAAGGCCATATCCATAGAAACCCGGTCCCTTCACAGGCAGGACATTCGCGGTTCGCCATCACCACACCCTTTTCTGATCGCGCCAGACCGTAACCAGGCAATGCAACCGCGCGTCATAGGTCACAATCAACCAGCGGCCATGATGGCGCACTGGAAGCCGATATCGGGACTGGCCAGCGCGCACGAAGACTGGCTCCATACGTTGAATAGCTTCTTGAAGGGATTGCGCCGCCGCTGCATTCAAGTCGATGTTGCGTGTTTTGGCCCGCTTCATCAGGTGCAGAAAACAGTGCGTGCGGTGAATATGCAGGATCTCGATATTCATTGCGCAGCACCTTTCAGCGCACGCACCTTTGCCCCCATCGCTTCAATGGCGCGGTCAGCCTGATCATCATCCAGATGGACATAGGAAATCTGGCACGGGCTCTGAACGAACTTTTCCGCCCACAGCGATAGCTGAAGCTTGTCAAGGTTCCCGTGCAGTATCTTCCATTGTGCTTCCAAAACGCGACAACGCGGACGCTCAATTTTGTCCCGCAAGCCGACAGGATACGAAGCCCAGTTGACCTTGGCCTCACGTGTCGCCCAGCTTTTAAGGGCTTCAATAACCTTATAGGCTTCTTCAGGGGCCAGGAACCTCGCGTCATCAACTTTCGCCTGACGTTTGATGAAGGCTCCCATAGCACTCTCAGACGGGTCTGAGAGCATCCCGAGATGGTAAAGAGACACCCACAAAGCTCTGATTTTCCGGGCCGTATCACTGCTAGACAGCTGCGCCCGCCCAGCACGTTTCGGTGCGCGTCGACGCGGCTTGAACCCCAGCGATTTGAAATGCTGTATCAGTTCGTCAAGCTGACGATTGCCAAGCTGCGTGCGGCTGCTTTTACCGGCGAATTTCTGCGCAATGATATCGCGGTATGCATCATCATCGAGCCCCAGCTCTTTCTTTGCGATTTCGATTTTCGCATACAGGCTGCGACGGAAAGGGTCTATCTGTTTCGTTGGTTTGCGAACGGCACTCATGATGCTTCTCCGCGCTTTGATTTTGCGATCATCCGCTCCAATGGCGAGAGCGGCAGTTTCTTTGCAACCTCATCCTTCGGCATAAAGCGGGCGAGATAGATCCGCTGCG
>TARA_R110001583_G_scaffold71924_8_pt1 | contig 61882 bp, 58 predicted proteins | sample TARA_R110001583 | Tara Oceans TARA_R110001583 (sample SAMEA4398432) | marine metagenome | biome: Polar Biome; feature: [MES] marine water layer (ENVO:01000295) within the mesopelagic zone...; material: water (ENVO:00002006), including particulate matter (ENVO:01000060) such as...... | reverse complement strand
TGTTGTATCCTGCTATTTAATTTGTAAAGACGTTAATTATACTTTTTTTTGTGGCAAAATTGGTCTGGCTACTATCATTGTCACCACTAACCAAATAAGTATCAAAATTTGCGGTAGTATTTGCTCTGTGAGCCCCACAATGGTTTCTTCCTTACTTGTACCACCAGCGTTATCTAAACCGCCAAAGGCGCCATTGTCAGTGTTAGTCATATTAATATTTGAAGTGATAAAATCTTCAAATACAGCGCCTGTTGTCATTAATCTGCTTTTAAGGACAGCATTATTTCACTTGTCGCTGTAAAAATAAGCTTGTTACATTAGTATTAATACTAATTATTTTAAAGAATAGCGCTGATGATGGTGATCAATAAATATTGTATCGGCAGTATTTATTATTACTTGCGTTGGTTTTATTAGCGTTAAATATAATCTAAGTCAAAATACTGGCATTTATCTATTATAAAGCGTCAAGTTTTTGTTGCTAAATTATAACGAATAGCTAAAATCATCGCTATATTAAAATTTATCAAATACTTACTTATGCTGCAAAGCGCAAACTATTCTAACGAAGATGGCCACAAACAAATTCTTGTGGTGGATAATGATGTGGCTAGAGCGGATCATCTGGCAACGGTATTGTCTTTTGTTGGCGAGCACTTTTTGCAATGTTCACAAGAACAAATAACGCCTTTTTTTCAAAAAAGTGAACGTTTACTAACTGTTATCCTTACGGGTGAAGTATCTTTATCGATAGTTAATGTAGTTAAAGACAACCCTACAGTGCCATTTTTATTATATGATGTTGTTGATGCAAGTGTGCTAAACAGCCATGTAAATGTTATTGGAGATATCGCTACTGTGCTTAATTATGCACAGTTAACGGAGCTAATACACCATTGCCATCATTACTATAATAAATTACCAAGAAACGGCTCTAATCTTCGCTCCAGTATTTTATTTCGTTCATTAGTTGGTACAAGTAAGGCCATGAATGAAGTTCGCTTTTTAATTGAACAAGTGGCTAAAACACCTGCTACAGTTCTGGTGTTGGGTGAGTCTGGTACGGGTAAAGAAGTAGTTGCCCGCAATATTCATAACTTATCATCACGCGCGTCAGGAACATTTGTACCTATTAACTGTGGCGCAATACCGGCTGAATTATTAGAAAGTGAACTATTTGGTCATGAGAAAGGGGCTTTTACTGGCGCTATTTCTACACGCAAAGGCCGCTTTGAACTAGCGGAAGGTGGTACGCTATTTTTAGATGAAATAGGTGATATGCCTCAGCCGATGCAAGTTAAATTATTACGGGTACTGCAAGAGCGCACTTTTGAGCGTGTTGGAGGCTCTAAAAGCATCAAAGCTGATGTACGCATTATTGCTGCTACTCACCAAAACCTTGAAGAGATGATTAAAGAAGGCAGTTTTCGTGAAGATCTTTATTATCGCTTAAATGTTTTTCCTATTGAAACGCCATCCTTGCGAGAGCGCAAAGAAGACATTCCGTTATTACTAAAAGAGTTATTGACTCGCTTTGAGCATGAGCAAGCAAAAACAGTCCGCTTTACGGAAAAAGCAATTGAATCATTAATGGAGCATTCTTGGCCAGGAAATGTTCGTGAATTATCAAACCTTATTGAACGTATGCTGATTATGTTTGGGGATCAAATTGTTGATGTTGCTGAACTGCCTCCTAAATATCAACATATTGACGTGGAGGAATATACGCCGGAATATCCTGAAGAATTACAAGAGCGGGATGCAATTAATGAATTGTTTTCAGGTTTTGATTATGACGACGATGAAGAAGATCCCCTTGAAGACGAAAGTATCAACGTAACTGAAAATAACTCAGCAACTAATATTTTACCCAATGACGGCTTAAATTTAAAAGAACATTTGGCTGACTTAGAAATCTCTCTTATTTCTCAATCTTTGGCTAAACATGATTATGTCGTGGCCAGAGCGGCAGAAACGTTAGGAATGAGAAGAACAACCTTAGTTGAAAAAATGCGTAAATATAATTTACAGAAACCAAGTTAGACGGCTGTATTTTAAATATAAAAAAAGATCAGCCAATAATTTGACAATGTTATTGTTACAGTATTGCCCCTAACTAATTGAAAATTAACAAAAAAACTATGGCATGTAAAATGCTTTAATCAAAGTGAAATAAACTCTATTTGGACTTTGGTTTTATGGCACTAGCACAGCATTTTATTGCTAACAATGGTTTTAACCCAGTTAACATTCCTTTAAATACTAGCTCTTTAGTTGGTGGTGATGCGTTACTACAAACAGAAGCGTTTCCTGGTGAATTAGCGTCTCTACGTGCCCAATTATCACAAATGAAACCGCCAAAAGATAACACTGTCAAGTTCACACAACCTCAAGAAAAATTAAGTAATACTTCACCAGACAGTTTATTAGAGTCTAATATAAAACAAGAAAAAATGGCCGATCAGCTTATTGAAATGATGCCAACTGGCTTAGTAATGCTTGATGGTAATGGCGTTGTCGTTAAAATTAATAAAGTCGCTAGAAGCTTACTTGAAGAGCCTATTTTAGGTCAGCTTTGGTTTACCGTTATTGCGCGTTCATTCAAGCCAAGAGCTGATGATTGGCATGAAGTTTCATTAAAAGATGGCCGCCGAGTTAAGTTGGAAATTGCAAGTTTAGGGGATCAACCCGGACAATTAATTATGATCACTGATTTAACCGCAACACGTTTATTACAAGATAAAGTAGGGCAAATGCAACGACTTTCATCTTTAGGTCGCATGGTATCAACGTTAGCTCATCAAATTAGAACACCACTTTCGGCAGCAATGCTTTATAGCGCTAATTTATCTAATATAAAATTATCAGAATCGGCTCGTGGCTCCTTTCAAGAAAAGTTGAGTGCACGTCTACGAGACTTAGAGCAACAAATAAATGATATGTTGTTGTTTTCTAAAAGTGGTAATGAACAAGTGGTTTCATCATTGTCAGTTAATGAATTAATTAGTGATGCTACTCAAGCAATGGATGCGTTAATAGTTAAAGCAAATACCCAAGTAAACATAAATTTGACCACGGTTGAACATCACATCTTAGGTAATAAAAACGCCTTAACTGGGGCGATACAAAATTTAGTGCACAATGCTCTACAAGCCACATCGGCAAAAAATATTGAGCAAGCAGTCATCAATATAAAAGTGTACAACAATAAAAATTCAGTATATATCAGCGTTAAAGATAATGGCCCAGGTATTAATAGTGATGATATTGAAAAGATATTCGAACCTTTTTATACCTCAAGTAGTAAAGGCACAGGGTTAGGTCTAGCGGTTGTAAAGTCTGTTGTTGAAGCGCATCAAGGCGAAGTTAATTACTTAAGCCAACCAGGTGAGGGTGCGCACTTTTGTATAAAGTTACCTATGCTAGGGCAAGTAGAAACTTTATCAATTAATAAAAAAAGCAGTCAGGAGAAGTAAAATGAACCTTCATAAAATACTCGTTGTTGAAGATGATGATGGTTTGCGCGAGGCATTAATTGATACCCTTACGTTAGCAAATTATCAATGCATTGAAGCGGACTCTGGAGAAACTGCTTTATTATTATTGAAAAATCATGCGATTGATTTAGTGGTAAGTGATGTGCAAATGGGAGGTATGTCAGGTTTATCTTTATTAAAAAACATTAAAAATCAGCAGTCTAATTTACCTGTATTATTAATGACTGCTTATGGAACCATCGATGATGCTGTTCAGGCGATGAAAGGTGGAGCTTGTAACTATATCGCGAAACCATTTGCTCCTGAAGTATTATTGAATATGGTTAGTCAATATATTCCACCATTACAAGTGAATAAAAATAACCCTATAGTTGCGGATAAACAGAGTATTGAATTACTAAATTTAGCCCGTAAAGTTGCCACCACAGAAGCATCAGTGATGGTGCTTGGTCCAAGTGGCTCAGGTAAAGAGGTATTAGCGCAATACGTACATAATAATTCGCCACGTGCTAAGCAACCTTTTGTTGCCATTAACTGTGCTGCTATTCCAGAAAACATGTTAGAAGCGACTTTATTTGGTTATGAAAAAGGCGCATTTACCGGCGCAATTCAAGCGTGTCCCGGAAAATTTGAACAAGCGCAAGGTGGTACAATTTTACTTGATGAAATAACTGAAATGGACTTAAGCCTACAAGCTAAAATTTTGCGGGTGTTACAAGAGCGAGAAGTTGAGCGGTTAGGCGGCAGAAAAACCATTCATCTTGATGTGCGTGTTATTGCGACAAGTAACCGTAACCTTAAAGAAGCCGTGAGCAAAGGCGACTTTAGAGAAGATTTATACTATCGGTTAAATGTTTTTCCACTTACGTGGCTACCTTTAGCTGAACGTGTTGATGATATTCTACCTCTAGCCAAACATTTAGTGACTTGTTATTGTCAAAAAAGTGGCGAACCCATCGCAGAGTTTAGCCCTTCTGCCCGCAGTAAATTAAATGCTTATAATTGGCCTGGTAATGTTCGTGAACTTGATAATGTTATTCAACGAGCACTTATTTTACATAGTAATAAAATTATTGATGCCAGTGATTTGATGATTGAAAACTTTGAAACAGCCAGTGTTAATCAAGTTGAACAACAAGTGATAACAGACGATAAGCTAGGCAGTGAATTAAAAATACAAGAACATCAAATAATATTAGATACCTTACAGGCATGCCATGGCAGCAGGAAAGATGTAGCTGAACGCTTGGGTATTAGTCCGCGAACTTTACGTTATAAAATAGCGAGAATGCGCGATTGTGGTATTCAAATCCCCGCTTAAATACATTAATATAGTTGAGTTGCATACTTTGCAAATCAACTATTTTAATGTGATTCACTAATTTATTTACGGCATTTATTTATTTTTTAGCAACTGACCACGTTACCCATCCAAACCACCCCTCATTTTCTTTATCATTGACTTATCGACATTTTCATTGATTGGCACCATGCTTGCAGTATCACTTGTTATAGGTAGTTATTATTGCTTTTTAGCAAAAAATTGACACAAGTGAGCGCATCATGGATATCAAAACTAATTCTTTATTTGCACAAATGCAAAGTATGTCAATGCAAGCCTCGGGTAATAAACTACCCGCTGTTGGTGGTGATATACCTGGTATGTCAGGCGCAAATCCTATAGGAAAAGTTAATGAGTCTAGTAATGACTTTGGTAACTTATTAACGGATGCGTTAAAAACAGTTAATGAGTTAGCACAAGATAGCGGCGCTAAAAAAACCGCATTTGAAATGGGTGACCGTAGCGTTACCTTGGCAGAAGTTATGATTGCTTCAAGCAAGTCTGGCATTGCATTAGATGCGACAATACAGGTGCGTAATAAATTTGTAGAAGCATATAAAGAAATAATGAGCATGCCAGTATAAAAAGCTATGAATAATAAATAGCTAATCGATAATTAAAAATAAATAAAGTAGTAAGCGGAGAAGTTAAGTGGCTAACACAAATTCAATGGTAGCAACTGATAGCAGTGAAATGATTGCCAGTGATTCTGGCGATAATAGTGCTATAGAAGAGCAAAAATCAGGTTTTTCAGCGAAATTAGGTAATGTTGATATATTACGTCAGCTCACCCTAGTGGTAGCGTTATCAATTTGTTTAGCCATTGCTGTATTCGTGATAATACTCGCTAATGAACCCGATTATCGCTTTTTATCCAAATTACCCACTGAGCAGTTAATTAAAACGCTAGATTTTCTTGATGCGAATCAAGTAGATTATCAACAAGAAAATAATACTATTTCTGTACCAACAAGTGAATATCAAAACGTTAAATTACTTTTAGCCCGTGAAGGTTTAACAAACGAACCCACACAAGGTAATGATATTCTTATGAAAGACATGGGGTTTGGTGTCAGTCAGCGCATGGAAAGAGAACGATTAAAATATGGTAGAGAATTACAAATAGCGAAAACGATTGAACAATTACAAAGTATTTCTCGCGCTAAGGTGTTACTCGCTATTCCAAAAGAAAATATTTTTGCCCGCCGTGAAAAAAATCCTTCTGCTACTGTGGTATTAACGCTGCAACGTGGCCGGTTATTATCTGCTGAGGAAGTGGACGCCGTAGTTGATATTATCGCATCATCAGTTCAAGGGTTAAGTCCTAATCGTGTCACCGTAACCGATCAAAATGGTCGACTACTAAATTCAGGTAGTCAAAATTCTATCTCGTCACGCTCACGTAATGAATTTGATCTTGAGCAAAAACGTGAACAAGAATATATGGATAAAATCGATACTATTCTGATCCCCGTGGTGGGTTTAGGTAATTACACCGCGCAAGTTGATGTTATTATGGATTTTACTCGCACAGAAGAAACCGCACGTCGTTATAATTCAGATTTACCCGCGTTGCGCAGTGAAATGAAAGTTGAAAACAATACTATTGGCGGTGCGTTAGGAGGCATTCCAGGCGCATTATCCAATCAACCGCCGATAGAGTCGAGTATTCCTGAAGATGCAACTGCGTCAAAAAAACGCGCAATGCCGAGCACAAAACATAGCGAATCAACTAAAAACTATGAACTTGACGAAGCGATTAGTCACACAAAACAGCAAGGTGCTGTTGTTCGTCGTGTCAGTGTTTCAGTCGCGCTTGATTACGTCAATAGCCCGACACCAGCTCCGGTAACAACTGATGGTGTACTTGAAGAAGGCACCGCTGCTATAGCCGCTAAAGAGCCTAGAAGTGTTGCCGAAATTGCCGTTATACGCAGATTATTACAGGGGAGTATTGGTTTTGATCTTCAACGTGGTGATGTGTTGGAAGTTGTTACCATCCCTTTTACTCGCTCAGACTTCGGTGCTTTAAAAGAAGTGCCAATGTGGGAGCAACCTTGGTTTATAAAAGTACTTAAGTTGGTGATGGGTGCGGTAGTGATTATCGTTTTAATTGTCGCGGTTGTTCGTCCTATGTTAAAACGTTTAATATACCCTGATAGAACACCAGAAGACTATGGCGACAAATCTCTTGATAGTCATATAGACTTAGGTGATGAAACTATGGATATGCTTACCTCTGAATTTGATGCAGGTAATGTTGGTTTTGCACCGGATGGCAGTTTACAATTACCTGATCTTCACCGTGATGAAGACGTACTAAAAGCGGTTCGAGCACTCGTAGCTAATGAACCAGAATTATCGTCGCAAGTAGTTAAAAGTTGGTTGAACGAAGATGAGTGATGAAACAGAAGTGGGTGAACTATCCGCAGCGCCATCAGGCTTTGATGTTGGGAAATTAGACGGCGCAGAAAAAGCGGCCATTTTATTACTTAGCTTGTCAGAAGAAGATGCTGCGCAAATTTTAAAACATCTTGAGCCAAAACAAGTACAACAAGTCGGCATGGTAATGGCCGGAATGGAAGACTTTACTCAAGAAAAAATTACCGCTGTGCACAAACAGTTTATTCATGAAATTCAAAATTTCTCTACTATTGGTTTTCAAAGTGAAGAATTTGTTCGTAAAGCCTTAACCGCTGCTTTAGGTGAAGATAAAGCCGGTCACTTAATTGATCAAATTGTGATGGGTGGTGGTGCTAAAGGTTTAGATTCATTGAAATGGATGGATTCTAAACAAGTAGCAAATATCATTCGTAACGAACATCCCCAAATTCAAACCATTGTATTATCGTATTTAGAAGCCGAGCAATCTGCTGAAATTATGGGGCAATTCCCTGAAAAAGTTCGTTTAGATTTAATGATGCGTATTGCCAACTTAGAAGAAGTTCAACCGGCGGCATTACAGGAATTAAATGAGATAATGGAAAAACAGTTTGCCGGACAAGCAGGCGCACAAGCTGCTAAAATGGGTGGTTTGAAAGCTGCAGCTGATATAATGAATTACTTAGACACTAACGTTGAAGGTCTGTTGATGGATTCTATTCGTGAAAGTGATGAAGAAATGAGTCAACAAATTCAAGATTTAATGTTTGTATTTGAAAACTTAGTCGATGTTGATGACAGAGGCATGCAAGCAATACTGCGTGAAGTACAGCAAGATGCCTTAATGAAAGCAATTAAAGGTACAGATGATGCGCTGAAAGAGAAAATTCTTGGTAATATGTCTAAGCGCGCTGCCGAAATGTTGGTAGATGATCTTGAAGCCATGGGACCGGTACGTATTAGCGAAGTTGAAGCAGCACAAAAAGAAATCCTTTCAGTTGCCCGTCGATTATCTGACGCCGGAGAAATTATGCTCGGCGGTGGTGGTGGTGGTGATGAGTTCTTATAATATTTTTTATCGGTTGGATTGCTCCGACCAAATAAGGTTTTAGCAAATGAGTAAAGCGCCAGCACTTATTATTAAAGCAGATCAACAAGATGATCTGGATGTATGGTCGTTGCCTAATGTGCAATCGAAGCCTATTACAGAGCAAGTGGGCCATACTAATGCTTTTGGTAAAAAAGCAAACTGGCAGTATGAACCACCAGAAGAAGACGTTATAGCGCCTGAGCCTTTAACGGCAGAAGACATTGAAGAAATCAGGCAGGCGGCTCATGAAGAAGGTTTTAATCAAGGTAAAGAAGAAGGTTTTGCTAAAGGTTATGAAGAGGGGAAAACGCAAGGGCTAACTGAAGGGACTGCTGAGGGGGTAGAGGAAGGTAAAGAGAAAGGCTTGGCACAAGGTGAAGACGCAATTGCTACTTTAAGTGAAAGGTGGGAAAGCTTAATTGAACAGCTGAATAAACCCCTTGCTAGCGTTGAAAAAAACATTGAAGATCAATTATTAAATTTAGTTATTCAACTAACTGAAGCAGTCGTTTTACAAGAAGCAAAAACTAATCCTGATATTTTAATAGCGGCCATTGCCACAGGTATTAAAGCCTTACCGAGTAATGAAGCTAACACAAAAATTTATTTGCATCCTGATGACATTAAGCACGTTGAACAGCAATTTGGTGAACAACACATCAGAGAAAGTGGTTGGCGCTTATTGCCTGCACCACAAGTATCACCAGGTAGCTGCCAAATAGAAAATAGTACCTCAAATATTGATTTACAGATGAAATCGCGCCTTAAGCAAGTATTGGAATCTTTCTTGCAGGATGCTTTACATCAGTAACATTTCTGCTCATCCAGAGCTTGTCGTACTTCGACTGAGCGTGAGGAACGACCCTCCGGTTCATACTGAGCGTGAGGAACGAACAGTCGAAGTATCGAAGTATCGAAGTATCAAAATGACAAAACACCAAAGTACTAGCGTAAATTTAGGAATAAGACCAACATGGTAGATAGTCTGCGCATCAGCGAACGATTGAAAAACTGTCAAAATTTTATCCACCCCTTTAAAGGACCAGTGGCCGGACGTTTGGTGCGTGTTGTTGGTTTAACATTGGAAGCGGTAGGCGTAAAAGCACATATCGGTAGCCAATGTTTGGTTGAAACTAATCATGGAGACTTACTGGCTGAAGTGGTGGGTTTTGCTCAAGAGATAACCTATTTAATGCCTGAAGAAAGTTTACGCGGTGTACTACCAGGTGCGCGGGTATTACCTGTATCAACTAAATTACATCTACCCCTCTCGATGAGTTTGTTGGGTCGGGTGATAAATGGCATAGGAAAACCGCTTGACGGAAAAGGCCCCATTAAATCTGATGATGAATACCAACCTGATCATAGCCCTATAAATCCTTTGTCTCGGCGCGCAATTACTGAGCCCCTTGATGTGGGTGTACGTGCTATTAACAGCTTTATTACGGTTGGTAAAGGTCAGCGAATGGGATTGTTTGCCGGCTCAGGTGTCGGTAAAAGTGTATTGATGGGCATGATGACTCGCGGTACAACAGCAGATATTATTGTGGTTGGTCTTGTGGGAGAGCGTGGTCGAGAAGTTAAAGAATTTATTGAAGAAATATTAGGTGAAGAGGGACGAGCTCGTTCTGTAGTGGTTGCTGCACCGGCAGATAACTCACCATTAATGCGCTTAAAAGGTTGTGAATCAGCGGTACAAATTAGCGAATACTTTCGTGATAAAGGTTTTAACGTTCTATTATTGCTTGATTCTTTAACACGTTATGCGCAAGCTCAACGTGAAATAGCACTTGCTGTTGGCGAGCCTCCGGCAACTAAAGGTTACCCACCTTCAGTATTTTCTAAATTACCTCAACTAGTTGAACGAGCCGGTAATGGCGGAGAAGGGCAAGGTTCAATTACCGCATTTTACACGGTATTAACAGAAGGTGATGATTTACAAGATCCTATTGCTGATGCTGCGCGTGCTATTTTGGATGGCCACATTGTACTATCTCGAGAATTAGCTGATTCAGGTCATTATCCTGCTGTAGATATTGAAGGCTCAATTTCTCGGGTAATGCCAATGGTCACAAGTAAAGAACACCAAGATCTTGCACGGCAATTAAAGCAAATTTATTCAGTCTATCAACAAAATAAAGATCTCATCGCTATTGGCGCTTACACGCGAGGTAATGATCCAAGAATAGATCAAGCGATCAATGTTTTACCCGTCATTAACTTTTTCTTGCAACAGCAAATGCAAGAAGTTATCTCGTATGATTTGAGCTTACAGCAATTACAAGAAATTATTGCGGCGGCTACTGCAAATAGTCAAACGAATGCAAACTAAAATTGACTAGCGAAAGTTGAGTTAATGTAGAAGTATTAAAACGGTATTATTGAATAGAGTTTTTTAGATAGATAATTGGTTAGAGAGAATTTTTAGATAAATATGTATAAAGTACTTAGGGAATATCATTATGGCTGGCAATAAAAATAAGCAACTCGAAACGTTACTAAAATTTGAGCAATCTAAAGAAGAAATTGCGTCGAATACGTTAAGAAATGCTGAAAATGATTATCAGCAAAACTTAATTCGATTGCAAAGTGTTGCCGATTATCGCTTAGAATATATGAAGCGCTTAAGCCAACGAACAAGTGTTGGTTTAGATGGTGCCACTTACAATCATTATCATGCCTTTATCAGTAAACTTGATTACGCTTCTGAGCAAGTAAAAGTGGCTATGCAACAAGCAAAAGCCTTAGTTGAGCAAAGTAAAACGTTATGGTTTAAACAAAGACAAAAAGTACAGGCTGTTGAAATGCTTGCAAAGAAGCGTAGCCTTGCTTTAGCTAAAGTTGAAAGTAAAAAAGAGCAAGCCATGTTTGATGAAATTGCCACACAACAATTTGTACGACGTAAATAGAGTTATTACGAGTATATTTATAACGGTAACGGAACGATTATTGCTTGTTTGATAAGTGATAGAAAGTAAAAACCATTCTAGTTAAATGAATGTATAACTATTTACTGATTATAGTGATTGGAATTATTATGCCACAACTCAATATTTCACCTGTTAATGTCTCAAAAAATATCGAATTAAAGGACGACTCAGCGCCTTTTGAATCGACTACATCAAAAGATGATTTTTCAAAGTACATTGACCTTCACCTTACTAAAAATAAGGAAGCTAAGAATAACAGTAACGTTGATAGTGTTAAATCAGAGGTTGATTTAGCTAAAAAGAGTAACGCTCCAACAGAGGCTACGCTTGAGACTAAACAGCCAAATGACTTGGCTAAAGATAGTGATAAAAATGACAAAAAAGACTCAGTTACTCTTGTGCAAAAGATTGCCGCCCCCGGCAACAAAGGTCAAATCAAATCAAATGAAACCGACCAAAAAGCTTTACTTGAATCAGAACAATTAATGTTATTTTTGACTAAAGCGGATAACACTTTAATCAATCAGTCAGTTGACACTTCTCCAATCTCTTCACCTGAACAAACATCAGTAGATCAAAATGCTCAATATGAAGCAGAGCTTTTATTAAGCTCCAGTAATTTAGTCGCTGATTTATCGGCGGTTGCAAAAGCGATAGGTAAAGATCAAGTGGGGGTAACATCACCAGCAATACGGTCTAAACAGGTAGACTCTGCTGAAGAGTTACTTCTTAGCCACGCGGCTATAAAAGGTAAAGAAAGTGCTAGCGTTAAATTACCTGTTGAGTCAATTATTGAGGGTGAAACTAAAGATAATACGCCAGTTGAAGTAACCACAACTTTAGTTAAACCTACACAAAATAAATCCATGTTATCTGAGTTATCTGAACCGAGTATGGAATCAAAAACTGAAGCTAGAGCTAAATCAAAAACATTACAACAGACGCGAAATCAGGGCCTAACTTCAGAGGCATTAGTAGATAATGCTTTAGTGACTCAAAATAGTAAAGCTGAAGTACTTAGCCGTAGCCAATTAGCTGAAAATGAGAAGATAAACACGAATGTAGCAAGCCAATCTATTAATAATCAAGCGAAACCTGACGCCGTTAAATCACTTGAAAATGCAGTTGAGGGAATAGAAAAGCAGGTCAATACGTCAAAGCAAACTCAACCTGAGAACAGAACAAGCGTGCCCGATCCTCAGTTAACGAAAAGTCAAATAACACAAAGTAGTGAATCAACACAAAATAGTGAAGTAAATAAGTCTAATGAAAAAGCAACTCAAGCAGCCGTTACTCTTAATAAAAATACTTTAGCGAGTAATCAATCGACCACAGGTAATTTAAGCCCTGATGAGGCGAACATAACACAAACTAAACAAGACGATAAAGCCCAATTGGCGGCATCGTTAGCGGAAAAAAATCAACAAAAATTAGTCGCTCAGCCAGAAGTTCCAAACAAAGATACAGTATTTGTTGAAGAGAAAGACATTACTAATACTAAAGTAGCTCCCTCGGCTAATCGACATTTGACCGATGTTAGCGGTAACGTAACCCAAACACCGCAACATATAATAGAGCAACAATCGGCTGAAATGTTAAATCCTAATGTGGCAACAGAAGTCACGCAAAGTCAAAAAACTAACGGACAACTGCATCAAGAAACTATTTCATTGTTTCGTAAAGACTTTACTGAGGCTGTTAAAGATAAAGTGATGTTAATGGTTTCGCAGAAACTGCAACGCTTTGATATAACCCTTGACCCGCCTGAGTTGGGTAATATGCAAGTGAGGGTTAATTTACAAGGTGAGCAAGCAGTGGTGAGTTTCCTTGTGCAAAGTCAACAAACAAAAGATGCATTAGAGCAAAATATGTATAAATTGAGAGAGTCGTTAGCAGAACAAGGCGTAGATGTTGGTGATGCTAATGTGGAACAGCAATCACAACAATCAGCCAATGACGAAGGATCTCTAGCGGGTAACACTAGTCAAATTAAAGGTGAAGTAGATAATATGGCAGGGGCGAATGATGTGGTATCTCATACGTTATCAGCACAAATGCTTGATTCTTCAACAACGAGTGTTGATTATTATGCATAAGTGGTCATAAAAGTAGAGAAATTAAGCTAAATGCTATTAAGTTGATGAAACACATTGGCTAGAATGCTTATCAAGGATATTATCTAACGATAATATTTAGCAATCTAGACTAAAGCGCATTATAAAGGGTACTTATGGCTGATGAAAAAGGCAAAGCAAAAGGCGAAGAAGCTGATTTAGAGATAGATGGTGCGGGTAAAAAGAAAAAAATGATTATTATCATTGCCGCCGTCGTTATTTTACTTGCTGCAGCTGGCGGTGGATATTTCTTTTTTATAGCAGGCGATAGTGCTACCACAGAGCAACTTGATTCAGCATTAGATACTGGGTCCTCTGGCTCAGAAAGTAAGAGTGAATCTCAAGGTGCCCAAGTGGGTAATGCGCTTTATGTCCCTATGCCTAGGCCCTTTCGCTTTAACGTGCCTGGCGCTGTTCGTGATCGTTTTGTCGAAATCCGCGTGCAGTTATTAGTACGAGATGGTGGAAATGAAGAAAATGCTAAAATGCATGTACCATTGATTGAAAGCACGTTATTAGGTGTTTTTTCCCAAGCAAATGGTGATGATTTATCTACTAGTGCAGGGAAAGAAGCATTAAAACAACAATCATTGGCAGAAGTTCAAAAAATGATGATGGATATTGTAGGTGATAAAACGGTGGAAAAAGTTTTATTTACTGGTTTTGTAATGCAATAACAAAGTGTTGAGTTTCGAACGTTAAGTTTAGATAAATGGCTGAATAAATAAGTAATCAATAAAATTAGGTAAAAAAGAGAATGACCAGTGAGTGATTTACTATCGCAAGACGAAATTGATGCGCTATTACATGGTGTTGATGATGTTGAAGAAGAAGAGATTGTAGAAGAGGATACCGAGCGAAAAGACGGTAGCTCTGATTATGATTTTTCTTCACAAGACCGTATTGTCCGTGGTCGCATGCCGACCTTGGAAATGGTTAACGAACGTTTTGCTCGTCACATGCGTATTAGTTTGTTTAATATGATGCGACGTACGGCAGAAGTGTCGATAAACGGTATTCAAATGATTAAGTTTGGTGAGTACATTCATACACTGTTTGTACCAACAAGTTTAAATATGGTGCGTTTTCGTCCTTTAAAGGGCACAGCATTAATTACCATGGAAGCGCGTTTAGTCTTTATTTTAGTGGATAATTTTTTTGGTGGAGATGGTCGTTATCACGCTAAAATAGAAGGTCGAGAATTTACCCCAACAGAACGTCGCATCATTCAAATGTTATTGAAGTTAATATTTGAAGATTATAAAGAAGCATGGTCTCCGGTAATGGATGTTTCTTTTGAATACCTTGACTCAGAAGTAAATCCCTCCATGGCTAATATTGTTAGCCCTACAGAAGTGGTTGTTATCAGTTCTTTTCATATTGAACTGGATGGCGGTGGCGGTGATTTTCATGTTGCCCTACCTTACTCCATGCTTGAACCGATTAGAGAACTACTTGATGCCGGTGTACAAAGTGATAAAGAAGATACCGACATGCGTTGGTCTAAAGCACTTCGTGACGAAATTATGGATGTATCCGTTAATATTAACACTAAGTTTTTAGAGGTTAATTTACCGTTAAGTCAGGTAATGGAGCTACGAGCTGGTGATATTATCCCGATAGATATGCCTGAACATATTACGGTATTAATTGAAGATCTACCAAGTTTTAGGGCTAAGTTAGGCCGTAGTCGAGATAATGTTGCACTGAAGATTGAGTCAAGAATAGGACGTCCTGAATCGGTTAAATCAGAGTTGACCATACTAACTAAGGGCGGTAAACGCCTTGACAGTGATGCAGAGTTGCAACTGTTAGAAGATGATTTTTAAATTAGTCAAAGTGTGGTTTTTAGTAAATAAAACCGATTGATATATATTAATAATGTATACATATTAACAGTAAAAATTGAGAGTTGAGGCAAATCGGTATGAGTAATGATAATGATGAAGATCTAAGTATGTGGGATGAAGCGTTGGATGAACAAGCTGAAGCTGCGGCAAAAGGATCACAAGCTGAAACAGTTGAATTAGAAGAGTTAACTGAAGACGATACCGCCATTACAGGTGAAGAGAAACGCCGTCTTGATAGTATTTTAGATATTCCTGTTACCATTTCTATGGAGGTGGGACGTAGTAATATTAGTATTAGAAACCTATTACAACTTAATCAGGGCTCGGTAGTAGAGCTTGATAGAGTGGCAGGAGAAGCGTTAGATGTTCTTGTTAATGGCACGCTAATCGCCCATGGTGAAGTGGTGGTGGTTAACGACAAATTTGGTATCCGTTTAACCGACGTTATTAGCCAAATTGAACGTATTAAAAAATTAAAGTAATGATTAAGTCCTTATGCTCCTTAGCTATTTTATTATTGTGCTTCCTAACAACAATTTCGTATGCTCAAGAAGCGCTTATTGAAAATAAAAATGAAATAACCAAGCAGTCAGTTGAAAAACCTCTAGCTGATCCGTTACTTGTTAACCAAGATCCTGAAGTGGGTAAGCATGTGATGGCAAATACCGATGCCGGTAGCATGATTTTGTCTTTATTGATGGTGTTAGCATTAATTGGTATTAGTGCTTTTGTGCTGAAGCGCTTTAACGTGACTCAACAACATAATGGTCAACTAAAAGTGGTTGCAAGTTTATCATTGGGCGTTAAAGAGCGACTTGTTGTTGCACAAGTAGGTGAACAACAGTTAGTGTTGGGTGTTACAGCACAGCAAATAACCTTACTTAAAAGTCTTGAAGAGCCTATTAACTCTAATAACGCTGAGAATACATCAGCGTTAGCTGGAAATGTATTAGCTTTTTTAAAAAAAACTAATTTTAATACTAAAAAGACATAATAAATCACCATGAAAAAAATAGCGTTGTTAGCTTTACTCACATTAATCGCATCTACCTTAAGTTTTGGCGCTTTTTCGGCGGAAGATTTGTCGATGACGGCATTAACATTAAGCACCAATGCCGACGGCTCTCAAGAGTATTCAGTTACTCTGCAAATTTTAATCTTTATGACCGCACTGAGCTTTATACCCGCTGCGGTGATAATGATGACGTCTTTTACCCGTATTGTGGTCGTCATGGCGATATTACGACAAGCTTTTGGTTTACAACAAACGCCGTCAAATCAGGTGATTATTGGTTTAACGTTGTTTATGACACTATTTATTATGACGCCAGTCTATAATCAAATAGATGAGAGTGCTATTCAACCTTATTTATCTGAACAATTAACATCAGTAGAAGCGATAAATAAAGGTAAAGTGCCATTGCGTGCTTTTATGTTAGAACAAACACGTCTAAAAGATTTGGATACATTAGCATCAATGGCGGGCCTAGAAACTGTTGATAAACCAACTGATTTACCTATGACCGTCATTATTCCCGCTTTTATTATTAGTGAATTAAAAACAGCTTTTCAAATAGGCTTTATATTATTCATCCCTTTTTTGATTATTGATTTAGTGGTGGCCAGTATTTTAATGGCTATGGGTATGATGATGTTATCGCCAATGATTGTTTCTTTACCGTTTAAGTTAATGTTATTTGTGTTAGTGGATGGTTGGAATTTAGTTATTGGTACCATTGCCACCAGCTATGGTATGGGCGGGTAGAAAATATTAACTTGTATAGTTGGTTCACCTAAAGATTTAACAACGAATGTATTTAGGTGAAGCGATCAATAAGTAAGCACTAAATAAGAGAAAGTAAGATGGGACCAGAAGTCTTTGTTGACATATTAAGGGATGCTTTACTGCTAGTGATCATGCTAGTGAGTGCGGTGATTTTACCTAGCTTATTTATTGGTTTAATTGTTGCTGTTTTCCAAGCAGCAACCTCAATTAATGAACAAACCTTAAGCTTTCTACCTCGTTTGATCGTCACTCTATTGGCCATTATTTATGGTGGGCATTGGGGCGTACAAAAACTTATGGAATATACTTTTCGGTTAATTGCCAGCATTCCAAGTGTGGTGAGCTAGTGGAGTTTACAGAGCCAGTTATTAATCAATACCTGGCTGATTTTATGCTGCCTTTTACCCGCGTTTCGGCCCTAATTATGACCATGATAGGTTTTGGGGCTCGCACGATACCTACCCGAATTAAATTGTTTTTATGTGTAACCGTTACCATTGCGATTATGCCGGCAATTCCGCCAACCAACATTGAAAATTTATTATCACTGAACACCACAATTTTAATCGCCCAGCAGACTATTATTGGTGTTATGTTAGGATTTATGACCATTATGGTGGTGAACACTTTTACTTTAGCTGGGCAAATTATCGCAATGCAATCAGGGTTAGGTTTTGCTTCCTTAGTTGACCCCGCCAGTGGTATGAATGTACCTGCTGTTGGCCAATTCTTTTTGATCTTATCCACTTTACTGTTTTGGGTTATGGATGGACATTTAGCCTATTTACAGTTTATTACCGCGAGTTTTGATACTTTTCCTATTGGTAGTGAATACTTTATTAGTCTTAAATATAAAGAAATTGTGTTGTGGGGCGGGTGGATGTTTACCACTGCATTGTCTTTAGCACTGGCACCTTTAACGGCTATGTTATTGATTAACTTTTCTTTTGGTGTGATGACACGTGCTGCTCCCCAGCTAAATATTTTTGCTATTGGTTTCCCTATTACCATGATGGCAGGCTTATTGATCATGTGGTTAACATTTGGTAATTTCCTAACGCATTTCGAACTACAATGGCAGCGTGCGCTTGATTTTAGTTGTTATTTGATAGACTGCAAAGGGCCTTGATTGGAGGTTCTTTATTAAAGGTCCTTATCTAGAGAGAAGAATCTATGGCTGAGTCAGATAGTGGTGAAAAAACCGAAGAACCAACGGCAAAAAAACTAACCGATGCCAGAAAAAAAGGTCAGATAGCGCGTTCAAAAGACTTAGGTACAATGTTTGTCTTAGTGGGCAGTGCATTTGCTATGATGCTAATGGGCAGTTCATTGGTAGAAGGCATGTCTCTTATGATGAAGCGCTTGTTTAGCTTAAGCCGTCGTGAAGTAATGGATGTTAATGCCATTTTTAATGTTATTAGCCATAGTGTTAGTTTTGTTATCGTGCCAATGTTATGGATTTTTTTTATTATCACTATTGCCGCTTTTATCGGTAATACCCTGCTGGGTGGTATGAGCTTTTCCTGGGAAGCTATGGCGCCTAAAGCAAGTAGATTATCGCCTCTTGCAGGCTTTAAACGTATGTTTGGGGTACAAGCTGCGGTTGAGTTGATTAAATCAATTCTGAAGTTTTTTGTGGTGTTTATTGTTGCTTATTTATTGCTGTCAGGGTTGTTTGAGCAAATCTTAGGGTTAAGTTTAGAAGCGGTGCCGACTAACTTTGGTCATGCTGTTACTATGTTGCTATGGATGTTCTTAGCCTTAGCATTATCTATTGGTATTATCGCGGTTATTGATGCGCCTTATCAGGTTTGGAATCATACGCGGCAACTTAAAATGACGAAGCAAGAAATTAAAGATGAGCATAAAAACACTGAAGGTAATCCTGAAGTAAAAGGTCGTATTAAGCGTACACAGTATGAAATGTCACAACGTAGAATGATGGGCGAAGTACCTAATTCTGATGTGGTTATTACCAATCCTACGCATTATAGTATTGCGCTAAAATATGACGCTGATGTAGGTGGTGCGCCAAGGTTAGTGGCAAAAGGTATTGATGAAATGGCGATGCACATTCGAACCATAGCTAAAGAAAATGGTGTTGAAATTATTCAGTCGGCCGCTTTGGCTCGCTCACTTTATTATACCGCGGAAATTGATCAAGATATTCCCGAAGAGTTATATGCCGCAGTGGCACAAGTATTGGCCTTTATTTTTCAACTTAATGAACATAAAAAAGGTCGCGCTAAAAAACCTATTCCTATTGCCAAAGAACTGCCTATCCCTGAAGAGTTTAAATACTAAAAAAGTAGTGGGATAAGATAACAGTATGGTCAGTATTTCGACGTTTGAAATTGATTTCGAACAAATATATCATAACCGCTCTTTTTGGTATAGCTTTTGCAATTTAAGTGTCAGCGTCAAAAAATTATCATCAAGAGCTAGTAGTCATTAATGCAATTATCCGCTTATTTTAATCAATTCGATAAAAAGAAACTAACCCATATTACTGGGTTAGGCACACCTGTGTTAGTCATGGCTGCTCTGGGTATGGTTATTTTACCTATGCCGGCATGGCTACTTGATTTACTATTCTCTTTTAATATTGCCTTATCCTTAGTCGTTCTGCTCATTACTGTTTATACTTTGAAGCCACTGGAATTTGGTTCATTTCCGTCTGTTATTCTTATTGCCACTATTTTGCGGCTAGCCCTTAACGTTGCCAGTACCCGAGTCGTATTATTAGAAGGCCACGAAGGAACCGACGCCGCAGGGAAGGTGATTGAAGCGTTTGGCTCTGTGGTTATTGGGGGGAATTATGCTGTTGGTTTAGTTGTTTTCTTGATCTTAATTATCATCAACTTTGTTGTGGTAACTAAAGGTGCAGGGCGAATAGCTGAAGTAACCGCACGCTTTACACTTGATGCTATGCCTGGAAAACAAATGGCAATTGATGCCGATTTAAATGCGGGCTTTATTAACCAAGAACAAGCGAAAGAACGCCGGACTGAAGTTACCAGTGAAGCAGATTTTTATGGCTCAATGGACGGTGCTAGTAAGTTTGTTAAAGGCGATGCTATTGCGGGAATATTGATTTTATTTATCAATGTGGTTGGTGGCTTAATTATTGGTATGGTTCAGCATGACTTAAGCTTTGATAGTGCTGTTGAGATTTATACTTTACTGACTATTGGTGACGGTTTAGTCGCACAAATTCCCAGTTTATTACTATCGGTTGCTACTGCTATTGTGGTAACACGTCAAAATACTGCTCAAGATATGGGCGAGCAAGTAAGCTCTCAGCTTGGCCAAGAAAAATCACTATATATTGCTTCGGGTGTCATGTTTGTTATGGGCGTGATACCAGGGATGCCACATTTTGTATTCTTGTTATTTTCAGCTATCATTGCCGGTACTGCCTATTTAGGTAGTCAGCGCAAAGAGGATAAAGTGATAGCGTTGGAAAAAATAGCACAAGAAGAACAAGTACAAACTCAGCAAAAAGAAGAAGAAGTAAAAGAGCTTGATTGGGATGATGTTAATCATGTTGATGTGATAGGTTTAGAAATAGGCTATCGCTTAATTCCTTTGGTTGATAAAGCTCAAGGGGGAGAATTACTGAGCCGTATAAAAGGCGTACGTAAAAAATTATCGCAAGAATTCGGTTTTTTAGTACCCGCGGTGCATATTCGTGATAATTTAGATTTAGATCCCAACAGTTATCAAATTTCATTAATGGGCGTTACGGTTGGTAGTGCTGAAATTCGCCATGATCAAGAGTTAGCCATTAATCCGGGACAAGTATTTGGTAAATTAGACGGTGTCGCGACAAAAGATCCTGCTTTTGGTCTAGATGCTATTTGGATTAATCAAAATCAACGCGAGCAAGCACAAACGCTTGGCTATACCGTAGTTGATTCTGCAACAGTTTTAGCGACCCATTTAAGTCAAATTTTGACCAACAATGCGGCGCAACTATTAGGGCATGAAGAAGTTCAAAACTTACTTGATATGCTTGCTAAAACGTATCCAAAACTTGTCGAAGGTTTTATTCCTGAAACGTTAACGCTAGGCACAGTCGTTAAAGTACTGCAAAGTTTGATGAATGAAGGGGTTGCTGTTAGAGATATGCGTTCTATTGTACAAACTCTGGTAGAATATGGCCCTAAGAGTCAAGATGCAGAAGTATTAACTGCTGCAGTGCGTATTAGTTTACGCAAATTTATCATTCAAGATTTAGTAGGTACGACAGTTGAAGTACCTGTCATAACTTTGGCGCCTGAGTTGGAACAAATGTTGCACCAGTCAATGCAAATGGCTGGAGATGACGGCGCAGGTATTGAACCCGGTTTAGCTGAACGCTTACAAAAATCCTTAACAGATGGGGCGCAACAGCAAGAAATGTCGGGTGATACTCCAATATTATTAACGTCAGGGATTTTACGAACAGTGTTAGCTAAATTTGTTAAATACACTATTCCTAGTTTACGTGTAATTTCTTACCAAGAAATTCCTGATGACAAACAAATTAAAATTGTTAGTGCCATAGGGCAGTAATTAATAGGGCAGTAATTGTAAGTAACGAGCAAGATAGGTGATGAGTGAGAAGTCAACGATATTCGAGTAACGAGCGAAATATGTTACCAGTATTAACCGTTGAACTTCATTACTTCAAACGACTAATTCGTTACTAATAGAGAGGTTAATTGTGAAAATTAGACGTTTTGTTGCCAAAGATATGCGTAGCGCATTAGCACAAATTAAAGACGAATTAGGTGCTGATGCAGTAATTATGTCTAATAAAAAAATTCCAGAGGGTGTTGAGTTAATGGCCGCTATTGATTATAGCCAACCATTACCTAACGCCGTACCTAATATTAAAGATGAGAAAGCTGTTAAGCGTGAAGTGTCAAATGATGTTGTTAATATTGGCGACTCCTCTGAACCGAAATTAAATGAAACAAATACAAGTAGCTCGCAATCGTCTCATTACGCTTCAAGTGCTAAGGCTCCAGCAGATAGTTTGTCAGCATTACTTAACCGTCAAGTTCAGCAAAGTGCTGTGGTAGAAAATCAACAGAACATCACTAAAACAAGCACTCAACAATCAATAAAGCATGACAATGACGATGATATTGAAGATCAATTACGCAGTTTTACCCAAAGGTTAAGCCATTCAAAACCAGACGGAACTATTCCTGCTCCCTATGATTCATCTACCGAAGCAGAGATACCAAACACATCAATGCCAGAAGAACATACGTCACTTGAAGCTGAGCATATGGCAAAAAAATTATTAGCTAGTCAAGCTGCTGAGCAGCAGGTTAGTCCGGATGCCAATGTAAGCCAACAAGATTTTGATAAAATACAGCAAGAAATGGCGTCTATTAGGCAGTTACTTGAACATCAAGTATCTGGTTTAATGTGGCAAGATATGGCACAAAAAGATCCCCAACGTGCGGTATTAGTCACGCGTTTATTAGCATTGGGCTTAAATGAACAAATAGCCGACCAAATTGCAGGTTATGTACCAACACAAACCCATGAAGCCCAAGCTTGGCAACAGGCTACAAAATTGATTAGTGAACAAATTAACACCACTCAAAACGATATTATTTATCGGGGAGGGGTTGTTGCTTTAGTGGGTCCTACAGGCGTAGGGAAAACCACTACTATCGCAAAGCTTGCCGCTCGTTTTGCACAAATACATGGTCATGAACAGGTAGCGCTAATTTCTACCGACACCTATCGAATCGCAGGTTTTGAACAATTAGCCACTTATGGAAAAATAATTGGTTGCCAAGTGAAACTAGCTAAAGATAGCCAAGCGTTAGATGTATTATTACAGCAATACGCCAAAAAGAAATTAATTTTAATTGATACGGCAGGTATGGGACAGCGAGATATTCGTTTAGCTGAAAACCTTGCTAATTTAGTGTCAAATACACGATTTAGAATTCGTAATTATTTAGTATTAGCAGCCAATAGTCAGCAACAAGTCATGCAGGAGAATGTTGATCGCTTTAAAAAAGTCCCATTATCAGGATGTATTTATACTAAACTTGATGAAAGTGTTAGTATTGGCGAAATTATTACAACTTCAATTCAAAATGGCTTACCAATAGGGTATCTTACTGACGGTCAAAGAGTTCCAGAAGATATTAAGGTTGCAAATGCTGAAAAATTGGTTACGCTTGCAGACAAAATGGCAATGAAGTCAGCAAAAAATAATACTAGTTTTATGCAGCCAACAGCTCCGGCTGTCGTTATCCCCGATTTTTCGTAATTGAAGTAATATAAGTAGTAATATAAGAAGTAATAAATGGCAGATCAAGCGAGCGGTTTAAGAAAAATGCAGGACTTAAATAAAGTTAAGGTAATAGCAGTTTCCGGTGGTAAAGGCGGCGTTGGTAAAACCAATGTATCGTTGAATACCGCTATTGCATTGGGCCAACTAGGTAAACGAGTCTTAGTGCTAGATGCCGACTTAGGCTTAGCAAACGTTGATGTTATGTTAGGCCTTCGTGTTAAACGAAACCTTTCTCACGTCTTATCAGGCGAATGTGAGCTTGATGATATTATTATCACGGGCCCCTGTAATATTAAAATAATTCCAGCGACTTCCGGCTCCCAGTCCATGGTGGATTTAACACCATCAGAACATGCGGGTTTAATTCGTGCATTTAGTGAAATGCAAACCAAATTTGATGTACTCATTGTTGATACTGCTGCAGGTATTTCAGACATGGTGCTTAGTTTTACTCGAGCAGCACAAGATGTAATGCTTGTCGTTTGTGATGAACCCACTTCTATCACAGATTGTTATGCTTTAATGAAATTATTGAACCGTGATCACGGTGTGTTCAAATTTAAAATTATAGCCAATATGGTTCGTAGTCCCAAAGAAGGGCAGCAACTGTTTTCCAAGCTTACTAAGGTTACAGACAGGTTTTTGGATGTCGCGCTTGAATTAGTCGCGGTAGTCCCTTTTGATGAAAACATTCGAAAGTCAGTACGTAAGCAACAAGCTATTGTAGAAGCTTATCCTGAATCACCGGCGGCAAAAGCATTTAAGGGCTTAGCCAGTAACATTGTTAACTGGCCCATACCGAAACAAGCATCTGGGCATTTAGAGTTTTTTATTGAACAGTTACTAGATTATTAATAATACTTTTTAACTAAAAAAGTATGACAAAATATTTAGTGAATTTACCTCATCTAAGTGAGAATGGTAACACGTGGTAAAAGTTAGTACCTATAACAATCAAATTGATAAATCGGCTTTGCTCGAGCGGCATACGGTATTAGTCAAACGAATAGCCTATCATTTATTGGCTCGCTTACCTGCAAGTGTTCTTGTTGATGATTTAATTCAGTCGGGCATGATTGGATTATTTGAAGCCGCTAATAATTTTGACAACACCAAAGGCGCTAGCTTTGAAACCTTTGCTGGTATTCGTATTCGTGGGGCAATGTTAGATGAAATGCGCCGTGGTGACTGGACTCCTCGCTCAGTACATAAAAATAGCCGCACGATCAGTGAAGCAATTAAGCAATTAGAAGCTGAATTTGGTCGTGATGTTACCGACATAGAAGTGGCTGAACAGCTTGAATTGTCATTGAATGAATACCATCAAATATTAAACGAGGTTAGCACGGGTAAAATACTGGGTATTGATGACCTAGGTATTAGTGAAGATGCGCTTAAATTTGCTGATAGTTGTCATGGCGATGATCCATATCAAAACATTGAGCATAGTGCCTTTAAAAAAGGCCTTAGTGAGTGTATTAGCACTTTACCAGAGCGAGAAGCTTTAGTACTGTCCCTATATTACGATGAAGAACTAAACTTACGTGAAATTGGTCAAATACTTGATGTGAGTGAGTCACGTGTTAGCCAAATACACAGTCAAGCAATGCATAGATTAAAAGCGCGTATGCAATCTTGGCAAAATTGAGTAAGATAACAACTAAGTCAATAAATTAAAAAGTAACTATAAATTAAGATGATAATGAACAAAAATATTGAATGTTTTGCCGGAGGGTGCCTTGGATAAAAATATGAAAGTGCTTGTAGTTGATGATTTTTCAACCATGAGACGTATAGTGAAGAATTTGTTGCGCGATTTGGGCTTTACAAATATTCAAGAAGCAGATGATGGTAGTACCGCTTTACCTATGCTTCAAAATGGTGATTTTGATTTTGTGGTAACGGATTGGAATATGCCAGGAATGCAAGGTATAGATTTGTTAAAAGCTATACGTGCTGATTCTACTCTAGCTCACATCCCTGTGTTATTGATTACGGCAGAGGCGAAAAAAGAGCAAATCATTATGGCTGCTCAAGCAGGTGTAAATGGCTATATTGTGAAACCATTTACAGCAGGAACGCTCAAAAATAAAATTGATAAAATTTTTGAACGTCTAGGTTAATCTTGAATTTTATTAAGCAACCATTGTAATGCTTAATAAAATTTTCCTTTGTTACACGTATAAGGGATTTGCATGAATATAGCAATGGTAGGTAGTGTTTCTTTAGCACAGGCTAAATCGTTGGTTGAATTGTTGGAAAACGGTCAGCAGGATAAAGCAAATGCGTTGATTGCCGAGATTCAAAACCCAATTAATTCTGAATTATTTGCTGAGATAGGTAAATTGACACGTCAATTACATGACTCTTTAAATAATTTTCAACTTGATTCTCGCTTAAATGATTTAGCTACGGCAGATATTCCAGATGCTAAAGAACGTTTAAGTTTTGTTATTACGCTTACTGAAGAAGCGGCGAATAAAACGATGGATGTTGTCGAGTCCATTTTTCCTATCGTTGATAATCTTGCCGAACAAGTTCGTGACGTTAATCCGTTGTGGACTAAGCTAATGAATAATGAAATAAATTTAGATGAATTCAAAGGATTATGTGCTGATATCGATACTTTGTTAACAACAACAGGTAAAGAAACTCAGCGTATTCACAGTTTAATGACTGATGTGTTAATGGCGCAGGATTTTCAAGATTTAACTGGCCAAGTTATACGTAAAGTTATTGACCTAGTCCATGAAGTTGAAGAAAGTTTGATTGCTATGTTAACCGCTTTTGGTATTACAGCAGAACAGCCAAAAGAAAGTGTATTACCTAAGATAGGTGATAACTTGGTTGAAGGACCAATAGTTAACAAAGAAAATAGAAATGATGTTGTTGAAGATCAAGATGATGTTGATGATCTTTTATCAAGTTTAGGGTTTTAACGGGAGTTAATGAATGTCTTTTGAAGCCGATGAAGAAATTCTACAAGATTTTTTAGTCGAAGCAGGTGAAATACTGGAGCTACTTTCTGAGCAATTAGTTGAGCTTGAGAATGATATTGATAATGCGGATTTACTGAATGCGATATTTCGTGGATTTCATACAGTAAAAGGTGGCGCTGGTTTTCTTGCTTTACATGAGCTTGTTGACGTGTGCCATGGCGCTGAAAATATTTTTGATTTACTGCGTAACGGTCAGCGTTCTGTTAATGCTGAGCTGATGGATACTATTTTATCAGCGCTTGATACAGTTAATGATATGTTTGCTTTAGTGCAAAATAAAGAACCATTAGTTGCTGCTGAGGCCAATTTATTAGCAGAACTAAAACGTTTAAGCGTACCTGAAGATCAAGAAGTTATTGTACCGGTTCAACCAATAACTCCGGCAGTAGATATTACTGTAGCGGATGACACTAATTCGTCTGACGAAATGAGTGACGATGAGTTTGAGCGTCTACTCGATGAATTACATGGTGGTGGTAGTCCTTCTTCAGCTAAGGCTGAAATAGCCTCAGATGTTAGTTCTAGTATGAATAATAGTGATGATATTTCTGATGATGAATTTGAATCGTTATTAGATGAATTACATGGCCAAGGTGCTTTTTCAGCCGATATTAGTCAATCGAATACTAAATCAGATAACAAATCAGATAACATCTCGAGCGGGTCTTCAGATGAAATTAATGATGATGAATTTGAGAACTTACTTGATGAGTTACATGGTAAAGGTAATGCACCTAAACCAGGAGTAACTTCCTCAACGCCACAACCAACACCTAATAAACAAAAATCTGTGGCGGCAAAATCAGCCTCTAAATCAGTACCAAAACAGGTAGCTAAGCCGGCATCAAAAGCTGAACCAGCCACTAAAAAAGTTTCTCAACCAGCCGCCCCTCAAGGCGAAACAACCGTACGCGTTGATACTAAACGACTTGATATAATCATGAATATGGTTGGTGAGTTAGTACTAGTTAGAAATCGCTTAACCAGTTTAGGGTTAATTTCTAATGATGAAAACTTAAATAAAGCCGTATCAAATTTAGATGCCGTTACTACTGACTTACAGGGCGCGGTCATGAAAACCCGCATGCAACCGATTAAAAAAGTATTTGGTCGTTTTCCCCGGGTAGTTCGAGATTTGGCACGTAGTTTAGATAAAGACATAGTGCTTATTCTGGAAGGTGAAGAAACCGATTTAGATAAAAATCTGGTAGAAGCGCTAGCCGATCCTTTAGTGCATTTAGTAAGAAACTCCGTTGATCATGGCATTGAAAAGCCTGATGTTCGTGAAGCTATGGGCAAACCTCGCCAAGGTAGTGTGGTTTTATCTGCCTCTCAAGAAGGTGATCATATTCTGTTAACCATTAAAGACGATGGTGCGGGTATGGATGCTGAAAAACTAAAAAGCATTGCAGTTGACCGCGGTGTACTTGATGCAGAAGCTGCAGCAAGAATGCCAGACAAAGAAGCGTTTAGTTTGATTTTTGCTCCAGGCTTTTCTACTAAAACCGAAATTTCTGAAGTGTCAGGCCGTGGGGTTGGCATGGACGTGGTGAAAACTAAAATCACCCAATTAAATGGTACTGTTAATATAGACTCAGAAATGGGGGTTGGTACTATTTTAGAAATTAAGGTGCCATTAACCTTAGCTATATTACCCACTTTAATGGTTGTTGTAGGCGAACAAACGTTCGCTTTATCTCTTGCTGCAGTCAATGAAATTTTCCATTTAGATTTAACTAAAACAAATAGTGTTGATGGCCAACTCACGATTATTGTTCGTGAAAAAGCCATTCCTTTATTTTATTTAGATCAATGGCTAGTGAGAAATTATAAAGATAAACCGCGTGACAAAGGTCATGTTGTTATTGTACAGCTGGGAAATCAGCAAATAGCATTTGTTGTTGATAGATTAATAGGACAAGAAGAAGTGGTTATTAAACCACTTGATCGATTATTACACGGAACGCCTGGCATGGCGGGGGCAACTATAACAAGTGATGGTGGCATCGCTTTAATTATAGATATACCTAGTCTGTTGAGGTTTTATGCTAAAAAATCACCATTTAATAAAAAATTACGTTGATAGTTTTTTGGTGAAACATACTCAAACCTTCACATAGATTGAGTATGAATATTTAAAGTTGAGGAAATAGATGACCTACAAGGTACTCGTTGTTGATGATTCAAGTTTTTTTAGGCGACGAGTCACCGATATATTAAACAAAGATCCGCAGTTAAACGTTATTGATGTTGCTGTAAATGGTCAAGAAGCAGTGGAAAAAGCGATTTTGCTTAAACCCGATGTGATTACCATGGATATAGAAATGCCTGTGTTAAATGGTATTGATGCGGTAAAAAAAATAATGGCGCAATCTCCAACGGCTATTTTAATGTTCTCTTCTTTAACCCATCAAGGTGCTAAGTCGACTATAGAGGCTTTAGAAGCTGGTGCATTAGACTTTCTTCCAAAAAAGTTTAGCGATATTGCACAAAATAGTGACGAAGCAGGGAGCTTGTTACGACAACGTGTTGCCCAACTGGCTAAAAAGCGGGGATTAACTAGGCGCAGCTTATCACCAAGTACTCCTCCAAGGGCTAGCCGAATTCTTAGCAATAGAACTGCGAGTAGCCAACCCCCCCTTAATACTAGAAAACCATTAGCCTCTATGGAGTCTAAGTCTGCTGAAGCCCATAGTGTCAAACCAATTACATCTCCACTGATAAAGGCGTCAGGGAAAACGTATAAATTATTGGCGATAGGTACCTCTACAGGCGGTCCTGTGGCACTACAAAAAATACTAACCCAATTACCAAAAGATTTTCCTTTGCCCATCATTATGATCCAGCATATGCCGGCAACCTTTACTAATGCTTTTGCAAGTCGGTTAGATTCATTGTGCAAAATTAATGTTAAAGAAGCCAGTGATGGTGATGTCCTCAAAGCCGGTTGTGCTTACTTAGCGCCAGGTGGACGTCAAATGCTTATAACTGGTACAGAAAATGCAGCTAAAATCAAAATAATTGATGATAATTCAGCAAAAATTACCTTTAAACCTTGTGTTGATGTGAGCTTTGGCTCAGCGGCAAAAGTATTTTCCGCTAATGTCTTAGGTATTATTTTAACGGGAATGGGTGCTGATGGACGAGAGGGGTCTCGAATGTTAAAAACTAGAGGTGCAACAATTTGGGCGCAAGATGAGCAAACTTGTGTGGTATATGGCATGCCACAAGCCGTTACGGTAGCGGGTATTTCTCAGCTATCTTTACCGCTAGAAACTATATCAAGCGCTATACTTAAGGAAATAAAACATGGATAGATTAAGTGTTGCCGGCCTCGTGGTTGCAATATTTGCTATCTATGTAGGATTCGCTTTAGACGGTGGCTCTATCGCTACGCTGTTTGAGTTACCTGCTTTTATTATTGTGGTTGGTGGTACATTAGGCGCTGTTATGTTGCAGTCATCAAGTAGCCAATTCTTTCATGCTTTTTCATTATTAAAATGGGTGTTTTTACCACCACGTTACGATATTGAACAAGGAATAGAGGATGTTGTCTATTGGGCTGAAAAATCACGAGAATCAGGCTATTTAGCACTTGAAAATATTGCTCTTGATGTAGAAGATATTTACACCCAAAAAGGGTTGAACTTATTAGTAGATGGCGTTGATCTTGATAATTTAAGAGTCTCTTTAGAGTTAGATTTAGACATTTACCGAGAACACAACTTGCGCTCGGCCAATGTATTTGAATCGATGGGTGGCTATAGCCCAACCATTGGTATATTAGGAGCGGTATTAGGGTTAATTCATGCCATGAGTAACTTAACTGAGCCCTCTTTACTTGGGCAAGGTATTGCCACCGCTTTCATTGCAACTATATATGGAGTTGGTTTTGCTAATTTGATTTATTTACCCATTGCGAATAAAATTAGAGCGATTATCCATCAACAAACTATGTATCGTGAAATGATTTTGGAAGGTTTGGTTTCTATTGCTGATGGCGAAAATCCACACGCAATCGAAAATAAATTATCAGCTTTTAGGCTAGAACAGTGAGTCGGTCTCGCAAAAGAAGACATTATGTAGAACATGAAAATGTTCATCGTTGGCTAGTTTCTTATGCCGATTATATGACCTTACTCTTTGCGTTATTTGTTGTACTTTATGCGATGGCGATGGTTAATGATGAACCATTTGAAACGATTACCGAATCAGTGGGTCGTGTATTTCAGGCCAATAATGAACAGCCTAAAAATCGTGGCCATGGCGATGATATTCTCAATGTAAATACCAGTAAAACAAATAAAAGATTATATGGCAATGGCCTACTTGACGTTGCTGGGCCACAACTGTTGGAAGGTGAGCAAAGCTTATCAAATATATCTCATTCTCAGGTGGGTACTAACTTAACGTCATTAGAAGAAGAGTTACATACAGCACTTTATGAATTAGTAGAGTCAGGTTATGCGCAGTTACAAGTTGATGGTGACTGGCTTGAAATAGAACTTAATAGTGGTTTGTTATTTCCCAGTGGCTCGTCTTCTATTACTAATTCAGCAACCAATATTCTAGCTGTTATTTATGATGTCCTTGATGAAGTCACTAACTTTGTGCGAGTAAGAGGTTATACTGACAACCAAGCGATAAATACTGAAATTTTTTCATCGAATTGGGAATTATCTGTTTATAGAGCGACAGCTGTTTTGCGGGTTTTAGATGATTTGGGCATGAACCCTGCTCGAATGGCTATTGAAGGATATGGACAATACTACCCCAGTGCTGATAATGCTACAGCCCAAGGGCGAGCCAAAAATAGAAAAGTAGTGGTAGCCATCTCAAAATATGGTTTAGAAAAATCGAATTTATTAAATACACCCACAATTAGTGTCAAAGATGTTGAAGCAATAACAAAAATTATCGAGCCAGGTGAGCAGAGTGATGAAATTAAAGTAATTCGCTTAGACAATGGTGGTATTCGTATCACAACCCGAGGCGAAAGTGAGAATACGTCAACAAAACAAAGTAATAGTTCTACCCGTAATCAAGAAAATGATGATAATGAACGTTAAATAAGTATTAGGAATAACTATTGGAAGTTTGGACGGTAGCAAATCAGAAAGGTGGTGTAGGCAAAACCACAACATCTATCGCGTTAGCTGGACTGTTAGCTGAGTGTGGTAAAAAAGTGTTGTTAGTTGATACTGATCCCCACGCATCGTTGAGTTATTATTTTGGTATCGAATCTGAAGATTTAGAATTGAGCGTATATGACTTATTTATCCAAGTCTCTTCAACTGAACAAATTTTGCAAAGTTTATGCCCGACACAATATAGTAATATCGATATATTACCTGCCACTATGGGACTAGCCACGTTAGACCGTTCACTAGGATTAAAAGGTGGTATGGGCTTAGTATTAAAAAAAGCGATGGGGAAAATTTCAGAATATTATGATTATGTTTTGATGGATTGCCCACCGGTATTAGGTGTACTGATGGTGAATGCCTTAGCCGCAGCAGATAGAATTATTGTACCAGTGCAAACTGAGTTTTTAGCATTAAAAGGCTTAGATCGAATGATTAAAACCATGGATTTAATGCAAGGAGAGCAAGAAAAACCTTTCCGCTATATTATAGTCCCGACAATGTTTGATAAACGTACTAAAGCGTCCATTATCGCTTATCAGCAGTTACAGGATACTTATAAAGAAAAAGTTTGGCCTGGGGTTATTCCTATTGATACTAATTTTAGAAATGCCAGCGTTTCACAAAAGGTTCCTTCACATTTTGCTGCAAATTCTCGCGGAGTTTTTGCTTATAAAAGTCTATTAGATTATTTAATAAAATCAGCTTAAGAAGTCAAAAAATGGCAAAACCATTAGCAGCAAGTAAAAAAGTGATGAAAAATTATCTGTCTGAATTAATGACGGATGAGCCCCTGATGCAAAAGACGGTGCAAAATAGTACAGAAACTAGTGTGACTAATAGTACGGTTGAGAATAAACGTTTAGAAGCGTTACTGAAAAATGTTAATTCAAACCTTAATGTTAAAGAAACTGAATTCGTCACACAAAAAAGTGCTAATGAACCTCTAGACAATAAAAGGGTTACTGTACCTAACACCACAAAAAATATAGTCGAAACGAATTTAGTTACGCAAAAAAGTCAGGGTGACTTTAGTGTTAAATCTCAAAAATTATATCGCCAAGGTGATTTTCAAGCACTCTATTTTGATGTTGGAGGCTTAACGTTAGCTGTGCCTTTGATTGAGTTGGGTGGAATTCATCAAGTGGATAAAATAACGTCGTTAATAGGAAAACCTGAATGGTTTAAAGGCGTAATGCTGTATAGAGACGAAAAAATTAATGTTGTTGATACTGCATTATGGGTAATGCCGGAAAAATGTGATGAAAAGTTAAAAAAATCTCTGAACTATCAGTATATTATTATGCTGAATAAAAGTGGTTGGGGTTTATCCGCTGAAAACTTAATTGATACAGTTATTTTAAAACAAGAAGATGTTAAATGGATAGATTCTCCTTCTAAGAGGCCTTGGCTTGCGGGTTTGGTAAAAGATAAAATGTGTGCCTTACTTGATATTGATTCATTAATTCAATTACTCAATGATGGTAGCGGAATTAATGAAGTTGATTCATAATACTCCTAACGGCACTTTATAAATAATTTGAGAGGCAAGTAGTATGTCTGATGAAAGACGAAGTTCTAATAATAAAATGACTGAAAATGATGAAGTACTTCAATGGGTAACATTTAAGCTTGAAAATGAAATTTACGGCATCAATGTTATGCAAGTACAGGAAGTTTTACGCTATAGTGAAATAGCACCCGTACCTGGAGCACCACTTTATGTGCTTGGTATTATTAATTTACGTGGTAATGTTGTTACCGTTATTGATACTCGTTCTCGTTTTGGGCTTGAATCTTGTGATGTAACTGATAATACCCGTGTAGTCGTTATCGAATCTGAAAAACAAGTTATTGGTATATTGGTTGATAGTGTTGCAGAAGTGGTCTATTTAAAAGCATCTGATATAGATGTTGCACCTAATGTGGGTAATGAAGAAAGTACGCAATTTATTCAAGGGGTTTCTAACCGTGACGGTGAATTACTTATTTTGGTTGATTTAGATAAATTACTCTCAGACGATGAGTGGGATGAACTAAAACAATTTTAAAGCACTTATGATCAACATCACTTTTTATTTAAGTTATGTAATCTCGTTTTAATTTGATTTTAATTTAGTGCCTTTGTGTTTTGTATGTTTTATTGAATGACTAAGCCTAAACCTATGTCTTTGTTAGCTTTGCCTATTATTGCCGTTGTTGCACTTATTCTAAGTATTTTATGTCTTGTTGTAGTGTTGATTTTATCAATGAGACATAAAGCTCAGGTCACTCTGCTTGGATCTCAATATCAAGCTCAAGAGTTAATTCTTAATAATTTACAACGAGTCAATGAGCAATTGAATGTTGATATTGGCAAGTTGCACAAACAAGATGAACAAATAACAACAGAGAGTATACAAATATCTAAACAACTTGAGCATCGTATTAAAACGTTACAAACGCAAATTAATAATCAAGATGACGTTATTTCTCAATTACAAACTGATAAAGGTGATGACAAATTTTATACTCGGGCAATAAAATTAGCCAAAAAAGGCGCCGATATTGATGAAATAGCTACTGAGTGTGAATTGCCTTACGCAGAAGCAGAAATGCTAATTTCTGTTTATCAAAAGAAAACACCCTCTTAGTTTTTCGATTGACGATGTATTGAGTTTATTTTATGTTAAACTTGATGATTACTAAAATTTATTTTTAAATAGCCATAGGAAGGAATTAGGCTCCGTGAATTTACCTTTATTTCAATGTTCCCGTATACTTGTATTACTATCGGTTTTGTTACTATCTGCTTGCTCTGCAACGCCTAAGGGTGAAGGTATTAATGATTCTAGAGATCCTTTAGAAATTATTAACAGGCCTTTTTGGACTTTTACTTGGGATTATGCAGATAAATATGTCGCTAAACCCGCATCACAATTATATACCACTTATACTCCGCCATTTTTACGTACGGGCCTATATAATATAGCGCTTAATTTAAATGAACCCTCAAGTGCTATTAACAGCCTTTTACAGTTAAAGTTTACCAACGCAGCAAAAAGTACTGGTCGGTTTGTTTTAAATTCAACCGTCGGCTTATTAGGTTTTTATGATCCTGCGAGTGATTTTGATTGGTCGGTAGAGCAAGAAGAGTTTGGCGAAGTACTAGGTAGTTATGGTGTTAGTGATGGACCTTACCTTGTTATTCCCGCACTAGGACCTAGCTCAGTCAGAGAAGAAGTAGGTGATTATGTTGATGGTTTATATTGGCCATTACTTGTCATGGATTTCTGGCCAAATATTGTCCGTTTAAGTGTGCTTGGTTTAGAAAAAAGAGCCTCGATTCGTGATCAAGAACAGCTAGTAGTCGAATCTACAGATGCTTACGAATTTATTAAAAATGCTTACTTTCAGAATATGAACTACCGTTTATATGATGGTAATCCACCTATCGTCATTGATAAAGATCAAGAGGCTGAAATTGATGCCTTGTTAGAAGAATTTGATGAAATGGATTAGGGTTTACTGAATATATTTAAGCAAAGTCGATAAACATGTACCGAAGTTAGGCACAATTTGTTAGAATTGCGCAAATTTTTTACTCATGTCAAATTTAATCTTTGGCATCACTATTTTGGAAGTATTTAGATGAATATCATTGAAGGTTCATTTGAGGCAAAAGGCAAAAAATTTGCCATTGTTGTGTCACGTTTTAATCACTTTATTGTTGATAGTTTATTAGAAGGTGCTGTTGATGCACTTAAGCGCCACGGCAGTGTTGCTGATGAAGATATTACTATTGTTCGTGTTCCCGGTGCTTATGAGCTGCCATTAGCGGCAAAAAAAGTTGCGGAAAAAGGTGAGTATGACGCCATTATTGCTATTGGCGCTGTTATTCGAGGTGGTACTCCTCATTTTGATTTCGTTGCAGGTGAATGTAATAAAGGTTTGGCACAAGTGTGTTTAGACTCAGGAATTCCGGTTTCCTTTGGTGTTATTACCACAGATTCAATAGAACAAGCTATTGAACGTGCGGGAACCAAAGCAGGTAACAAAGGCGCTGAAGCGGCTCTTGGTGCTTTAGAAATGGTTAACGTTTTAGCTCAACTGTAGGATATTTATTGTGAAACCTTCACCTAGAAGAAAAGCACGTGAACTTGCCTTTCAAGCGGTATTTTCATGGCAAATGAGTCAAAATTCAGTTAACGATATCGAAGTTAATTTTATAACTGATAATAGTAAACGTCGATTTGATGTAGAGTACTTTCAACTATTACTTCGTGGTGTTACAAGCAATGTAAAAGAATTAGACCTTGCTATCTCGCCGTATGTTGATCGTCCTCTTAATGATATTGATCATGTTGAAAAAGCTATTTTACGCGTCGCTATTTTTGAATTGAGTGATTGTAAAGATGTTCCTTATCGAGTGGTTATCAACGAGGCAATTGAATTAGCCAAATTATTTGCAGCTGATGACAGTCATAAATTTGTTAATGGTGTGTTAGATAAAGCCGTCAAATTAATTCGTCCGCAAGATTAACCGCAGTCTATTTGTAGTATATGAAAGAATTTGAGCTGATAAAACACTTTTTTACCGCGCAAGCAGTCAAAAGAAAAGATGTACTACTCGGTATTGGTGATGACTGTGCTGTTGTCGCTAGTACAGAGAACCAAGATATTGTGGTGACTACAGACACCTTAGTTGCCGGAGTCCATTTTCCTTTGGAAACTTCGCCTAGGGCTATCGGCCATAAAGCGGTGGCGGTTAACTTGTCTGATATAGCAGCAATGGGAGCTAAACCAAGTTGGTTGTCTCTTGCTATCACTTTACCTGAAGTCGACAATGATTGGCTTGCTGAGTTTAGTGCAGGTGTGTTTGAGTTATGTGAATATTATAATGTACAGCTTATTGGTGGTGACACCACACAAGGCCCATTAAGTATTACTATTACAGCGCAAGGTTTAACACCTGAAGGTAAGTATTTATCTCGTTCGGGTGCTAAAGCAGGTGATTGGCTTTATGTTACCGGTGAATTGGGTGATGCGGCGCTAGCTTTGCAACACTATAAAAAGCAAGTCACTGTCAGTAGCGAGTTTGTTGATAAAATAAGAGCTAAGTTAGATTACCCTAAGCCTCGTGTCTTAGCCGGGCAATCTTTACGCGAGTATGCATCCGCTGCGATTGATCTCTCAGATGGCTTACTTGCTGACTTAGGGCATATCTGTCAAGCCTCTAATGTGGGTGCTAATATTGTTCTTGATGCTATTCCATTATCTGACATTATGAATAAAACCTTACTATTTGATGATGCAGTTAATCTTGCCCTTAGTGGTGGTGATGATTACGAGTTATTATTTACTGTCTCTGAACATAATAAAGTGGGTATGGAAACTGCTTTATCTCATGCGGGTACACCTGTTACCTGTATAGGGCAAGTCAATGCATCACAAACCATTTCAACCACGTTAAATAATAAACCTGTACCCATTAAATGTAGTGGTTTCGAACATTTTTCTACAACATAATAATCTAAGATCATAACCTAAGCCATTTTTACAATAATTTATGAAAAATACCAATAACAAACCTGCTTTTGATTTAACACAACCGGTGCAATTTTTAGCCTTAGGGTTTGGTAGTGGCTTGGCGCCTAAAGCCCCTGGAACTTTCGGCACCTTAGCTGCTATTCCACTGTTTTTATTGTTAACAATGTTAATGCCAACACCATTACCTTATGCTATTGCTGTGATTGTTATGGGTTTTGCTGGTATTTATATTTGCGGTAAAGCTGCCGATGATTTAGGCGTTCACGATCATCCTGCTATTGTTTGGGATGAGTTCATTGGCTTTTTCATTACCATGTTTATGGTGCCGGTCAGTTGGCAGTCAATTCTTGTCGGTTTTATACTTTTTAGAATATTTGATATTTTTAAGCCTTGGCCAATCTCTTTTATTGATAAAAATATGACAGGGGGCTCAGGTATTATGTTTGATGATGTACTTGCTGGATTTTTTGCTTTAGCCATTATGCAGCTAATTTTTTAGTTATTTGTTAATCATTTCTCCTTTCTTTGCTATTTATTGATTTCTATCAATAGTCTTTTTGCTTTTTTTAAGTTACTTTTAGGTCTGAGGTAAAAAAAATGCTTTATAAGGTTGTTTTTTATTTTTCTACCCTCAACTATTTATTAGGGCAGTGAGCATTTAATGGAAATGCTCTAATTTCTAGCTTATCGTACTTGTTTAAAGTAATTGTTAAAAGGAATACCAATGAAAATAAATCTTTCTGGTCACCACGTAGAAGTTTCGGACTCAATTAGAGAACATATTGAGGAAAAATTTACTAAAATAGCTAATCATTTTCCAACATTAATCGCCTTAGACGTTATTATTTCAAAAGAACATAATACGCATCAAGTTGAATTAATAACTAATTATGAAGGTGGCCGAATAACAGCTAAAGGCTCAGATAGCGTTATGTTTCCTGCTATTTCCACAGCAGCTAAAAAACTTGATGCCGCACTAAAACATCGTAAAGGCCAATTAAAAGCAAATTTACATGAGAAGCCAATTAGTACCGCTCCAGAAATTGCTCATGAAAAAGTACAAGAAATGAATTTAGGATAGACGTTAAAACTCGTTAATTTTATTTGAAAGCTGTGAATTTATTCACAGCTTTTTTTGTCCTTAGAAATTGTTCTCCCTAGCTACAATAAGAGCAATCAATGTCCTGCCTCTAAACCTTTTAATTCTTGCCCAATGATCCATTCATTACTTCATTCGTATTACGAATATTTGCTGTTTTTTAATCATCTTGTGTAATAATTAAAAAACAAGTATTTCATATTCTGCTGAATTTGGCATATTAACACATCATGTATCTCAATAAGGATTTTCCCTATATGCTTAATCCGTTACTTCAACACCATAAATTTATCAAAATAACGTTAATAACGTTATTTTTACTAAACCTTTTTTCTTGTTCTGAACCAGTAAAGCAAAGCAAAGCACCCCCACCGGCTGTTTCTATTTATAAAGTAACTGTAGAAGATATAGGCAGACACCGAGAGTTTGTTGCTCGCACACAAGCTTTTAAAGAGGCTAGGTTGCGAGCCCGTGCTGAGGGTGAATTAATAGCGCGTCATTTTAGAGAAGGGGCTATGGTTGAAAAAGGTCAATTGTTATTGAAAATTGACCCAGCAAATTATGAAGCATTACTTACTCAGGCGAAAGCTGATTTAGCAAGCAAAGTCTCAGGTGAAGACAATGCCATTCGTAATTTAAAACGTGCAAAAGATTTAATTGGTGATGGTTATATTTCGCAATCAGATTTTGATCGATTAACTACCGAAGAATCACAAGCAAAAGCCTCAGTAAAAGTAGGGCAATCGGCGTTAAAACGAGCCGAGTTAGATTTAAGTTATACCACTATTTTAGCGCCATTTACTGGACGCATTGGCAAGGTAAATTATAATGTTGGCAATATTGTTGGTCCAACAAGTGATGCATTAGCAACTCTCACAGTGACTGATCCTATTTATGTTAGTTTTCAAGTAGAAGAAGAGTTGTATCTAAATTATTTACAAGAACATAAAGATGCTGAAGAGCCAAGTGATGTTCAAATTGATTTTAATCTTCGTTTACCTAATGACACTCTTTATGATGAACCAGGGCAACTAGATTTTGCTGGGACTAAAATTGAGCAAGGTATGGGAACCGTGGAATTAAGAGCAGTATTTGCTAACCCTAACGGTATTATTTTACCTGGTTTATTTGTCACGCTCATCACAGAAAGTCAGCAGAAAGAAACGATGTCTATGATCCCACAAGCGGCTGTGCAAGCAAATCAGCAAGGCAAGTTTGTGCTTGTCGTTGATCAGTCAAATACGGTTAAGCAACGTCATGTGATTTTAGGTCGAAGAATTAACGCTATGTGGATAGTGGAAGAGGGACTTGAAGCCGGTGAACAAGTTATTATTGAAGGTTTGCAAAAGGTCAGGGTCGGTGTGACCGTTAATCCGGTTTTAAAAGTGGTGAATGCTTTAACAGGTACCATGACTGTGCAAACAGATGAAACTCCAACTTCAACCATCAAGCAGTAGTGAAGGAACCGTTCTATGATCAGTAAAACTTTTATAAATCGTCCTAAATTTGCTTTTGTCATTTCTATTGTGATTTCTTTAGCCGGCCTTATTGCTATGGGCATATTACCGGTAAATATGTATCCGGAGATCACACCTCCACAAGTCCAAATTTCAGCCGTTTACCCAGGTGCAAGTGCACAAGTTGTTGAAGAGTCAGTGATACGACCTATTGAAGAGCAAATTAACGGCGTAGAAGACATGATGTATATAGATTCATCTGCTTCTAATAATGGTAGTGCTGTTATTACCGTCTATTTTAAAGTTGGTACGGATGGTGATATTGCCCAAGTTAATGTGCAAAACCGTGTTGCTTTAGCGACAAGTTCCTTGCCCGCTGAGGTGACTCGACAAGGGGTTAATGTTAAGAAAAAATCTAGCTCAATGTTGATGGGGATCACGCTGTTTTCAGAACAAGCAGGCATTGATCAATTATTTTTGAGTAACTATGCGAGTAATTACTTAACTGAGCCGCTAGGGCGAATTAAAGGTGTGGCTTCTGCAGAGGTAATGGGCGCAATGACCTATAGCATGCGTATCTGGTTGAACCCTGATCGTATGTCATCGCTTAACGTGACAGTTAATGAAATAAAACAAGCGCTGACCGAACAAAATATGATTGTTGCGGCAGGTAAATTCGGTGCGAGTCCATCGTTACCTAATCAGCAATTTGAATATTCTATACAAGCGCAAGGGCGTCTTAAAACCCCTGAAGAATTTGGTCAAACGATAATCCGCGCCAATGAAAGTGGTAATTTTGTTCGTCTTACTGATATTGCACGTATTGAGCTTGGTGCTGAAGACTATTCGACTAAAGCACGTTTCAATGGCAATGACACCGCCTTTGTCGTTATATATCAATTGCCCGATGCGAATGCCACAGAGGTTGCTGAACTAGTGAAAGCTAAAATGCTGACCTTGGCTGAGCGTTTTCCTGAGGGCTTAAAATATGGGGTTCCTTATGACACCACAGAGTTCATTTATCGCTCTATGGAAGAAGTTAAAGTCACCCTGTTTCAAGCGGTAGGCTTAGTTATTTTAGTGGTATTTCTCTTCCTGCAAAATTGGCGAGCAACCATTATTCCAACACTAGCGATACCTGTTTCCCTCATCGGTACCTTTGCTTTTATGTTATTGATGGGATATTCCATCAACACGATAACCTTGTTTGGTTTAGTGTTAGCGATAGGCATTGTTGTTGATGATGCCATTATTGTTATTGAGAATGTTGAGCGTATTTTAAAAGAAGATAAATTACCGATAAAAGAAGCGGTAACTAAAGCGATGGAGCAAGTGTCAGGGCCAATTATTGCCACTACCTTGGTATTGTTAGCGGTATTTGTACCCGTTGGCTTTATGCCAGGAATTACCGGTGAGCTTTATAAACAATTTTCTATGACGATTTCTTTTGCCGTCATTATTTCTTCTATCAATGCCCTGACATTGAGTCCTGCTCTGTGTACGGTATTATTATCAGAAAAAAATATTAAGCCCATTCAATGGCTACAACCAATGGAACGTTTAATTGAGCGGATGACCGGTAGTTATACTAAAACGGTAAGCTTTTTATTAAAACGTGTTGCACGAGTAGGTTTATTTGTCGGTATTATTTTTATCAGTGCAGGTTGGTTAACCAGTGCAGTACCCACGGCATTTTTACCTGCTGAAGATCAAGGCTATTTATTTGTTGATATTCAATTGCCTGACGCCTCATCAAGTAATAGAACACAAGCAGTTATGGATAAAATAGTTCCTATAATTATGAGTGACCCAGCGGTTAAGGACATTATTACCGTAGGGGGATCTTCCTTACTAGGTGGCCCCGGCTCAAATAATGGTTTAGCAATAATACTGCTTAAAGATTGGGATGACCGAACGACACCTGAATTAGGTTTGAAGCAAATTATCCCTAGGCTAATGGGAAAGTTATGGTCAATGCCTGAAGCACAAATTATGGTTTTTAACCCACCACCTATTCCTGGATTAGGCACTAGTTCAGGATTTGACTTTCAGTTACAAGATAATGAAGGTCGAGATCCCGCATTACTTGCCCAAGTAATGAATGGCCTTATTTATGAAGCTAATCAACGGCCTGAATTAAGTCGAGTCTTTAGTACTTATCGGGCTAATGTTCCGCAATATTTTCTAGAAGTTGATCGTAATAAAGCCAAAGCACAGGGTGTTGCGCTTTCTGATATTTTTGTTACTTTGCAAGCACAACTTGGCTCATTATATATTAATGACTTTAGTCAGTTTGGACGTACTTACAAAGTGACTATTCAAGCGCAAACTAAATACCGTAAAGATCCATCAGATCTACGTCATTACACTGTTCGTAATACCGACAATGACATGGTGCCATTAACGACTCTAGCAAAACTAACCCCTATTTTAGGACCAACAACGATTAAACATTTCAACCTCTATCGAAGTGCAAGTATTACAGGGCAAGCTGCACCAGGGTATTCGTCGGGACAAGCAATTTCGGTAATGGAAGAATTGGCTGAAAATCTACCACAGGGCTATATTTATGAGTGGTCAGGGCAGTCTAAACAGGAACTTGAAGCGGGTGATTTAGCCCCCGTATTGTTTGCTTTAGCCATTTTGTTTGTTTATTTATTCTTAGTTGCTCAGTATGAAAGTTGGACTATTCCTTTTTCTGTTATAGCTGCCGTTCCCTTAGCTTTATTTGGCTCTATGTTGACTTTATATACGCTTGGTATGGCCAATAATATTTATGCACAAGTCGGTTTAGTTTTACTCATCGGTTTGTCCACCAAAACAGCAATACTTATCGTTGAATTTGCTATGGAAGAGCGTGCTGCAGGTAAGAGTATTTTTGATGCGGCAGTTAATGCGGCTAAAATGCGTTTTCGTGCGGTATTAATGACCGCATTATCCTTTATACTGGGTGTTTTACCATTAGTTTTTGCCAGTGGCGCCGGTGCTGGCAGTCGTATTTCATTAGGGGTAACGGTACTTGCAGGTATGTTAGCGGCAACCCTCTTTGGTACTTTGTTAGTGCCGTATTTTTATATGGTTGTGCAACGTATACGTGAGAAAGTCAAAGGTGAGACCGTTGAATAATCGTGTCAATCAACGAGTACTCAGTCGCTAGGTCATTATAAAAAAGTAGGTGCATGCAGGGTTCGAGTTAATGAATTTAAACCACTTGTTGAGTTTCTATTGGGTTTTGCTCTTCTAGCTTTGCGCGCTCCGCTTTAGAAATATAGCGGGGCTTATTACTGGTATGTAATTTAGCATTCGCTTTTTTAAGCTTCTTATTTAGCGTATCATTTATCTTCTTTTTACGGTTCATCTTAAGTTTCTCTTTTAGTTAAAGTTATGATTTCTCATCGGTGCTACTGAGCGATTAATGTAATAAACATCAGTGGAATATAGGGATATATAACAGTTGGTTTCAGGGCGTTTTTTATGTATTCCATGACCAAGCCGGCAGCGTTTGGACGGTTATCAGACCACTGGCAGTAAAATTGAAATGCGAGTAAATTGTTTTCAGGGAGTGCCCGTTCAATTAATTCAATTCTATCACTGGCTCTGGCTTGATAAGTTCTCCAAATACCCTCTTGTAACCATAAAACAGCTAATATTAATATAATGACACTACTTTCTTGGTGTAAAACTAACGAAAATGAAGTCACAGCCACAGAAAATAATTTAATGATTAAGGCATACTGTTCATAACGCTCATGGCTACTATGTAATGCTTGCCATTCTTTTACTAAAAGGGCATTAGATTCTATTGTCATTGGACGTTATTAAACTAGGGGTAGACGGTATTTGCTGTTATTATGCGCCCATTCACTTTCCCTTGAAAGTTTTATATCCTAATTCTGAAAATATAGAGGCATCCACCTTGAGCACTCCAATCAATAATGACAAAGCTGCATTAGCTTTTTCTTCATTAAACATACATCAAGATTTATTGAAAAATTTATCTTCGCTTGGCTATCAGGAAATGACGCCTATTCAAGCCATGAGTTTACCTGAAATGTTAGTAGGCAAAGATGTTATTGCTCAAGGAAAAACTGGCTCGGGTAAAACAGCTGCTTTTGGCTTAGCGTTACTTGAAAAGCTAGAAGTAAAGCGTTTTCGTATTCAGTCTATGGTGTTATGCCCAACGCGTGAATTGGCTGATCAAGTAGCTAAAGAAATACGTAAACTTGCACGTGCGGTTCATAATATTAAGGTGTTAACCTTGTGTGGCGGTACTCCTTTTGGTCCGCAAATAGGCTCGTTAGAACACGGTGCTCATATTATTGTAGGCACGCCAGGACGCATTGAAGAACACGTTATTAAAGGCACACTTAAATTAGACGATTTGAATTTATTAATACTTGATGAAGCGGATCGTATGCTCGAAATGGGTTTTGAAGCCGCGCTTGATAATATCATTGAGCGAACTCCCCTTGACCGTCAAACGTTGTTATTTAGTGCAACCTTTCCAAAACAAATCCAAACGATCAGCGAAAGTATTATGACTGATCCCGTGATAGTGAAAGTTAGCGCGAGTGAAGATCAATCTAATATTAGTCAGCGATTTTTTCATGTTGAAAATGATAGTCAGCGATTTTCAGCATTACGTTTATTGTTACTCGATAATCCTGTTGAATCGACTGCCATCTTTTGTAATACCAAAAAAGAAACGCAAGCCGTGTGTAATGCTTTGCATGATGATGGTTTTAGCGTGCTAGCTTTACACGGTGATTTAGAACAAAAAGATAGAGATCAAACGTTATTACGCTTCGCTAATAAAAGTGTGGCAGTTTTAGTTGCCACAGATGTTGCTGCCCGTGGTTTAGATATAGATGCGCTTGATTTGGTTTTTAATTATCATATTGCCCATGACAGCGAAATACATATTCATCGTATTGGTCGTACGGGAAGAGCTGGTGCCCAAGGTTTGGCTATATCCTTATATAGTGATAAAGAGACTTATAAAGTTGGTTTAATCGAAGATGAATTTGATCAAACTATCACACCTGAGTTATTACCTTCTACCGATGTCCTAAAAAATGCTAGGCATCAGGCTAAAATGGCGACTATTCAGATTGACGGTGGTAAAAAACAAAAAGTTCGTCCAGGCGATATTTTGGGTGCACTAACTGCCAAAAGTTCAAATGCTGGCGCAGAAATTAGTGGTAAAGACATTGGCAAAATCAACGTACTTGATATTAAAGCTTACGTCGCAGTAGATAAAAAAGTACTTAAGTTAGCATTACGAAAACTAACCGACGGTAAAATGAAAGGTCGTAGCTTTAAAGTGCGCCATTTAACGGTATAAAATAATTTACCATCGATTCATGCTTTACGATAAATTTAAATTTTGTTAGAACAATATCAAAAGCTACTCACCCAAAATGTGCTTTGTGAAGACAAAGCACAACATAGTGCGGTGCAAGCGTTAGCGCAATTATCTGAACAGCTAGTGTTAGCTGAGCATGATAGGTTCAAAAATAAAAAATCATCATTTGATCTTTTGTCAAAAATCACCAGAAATAAAAATAAATCCGTTATTCGAGGCCTGTATTTTTATGGCCGAGTAGGGCGTGGTAAAACCATGTTAATGGATTTATTTTACGAGAATATCCCATTAAAGCAGAAAAAACGTATTCACTTTCATCGTTTTATGGAAAGTATTCATCAAGAGCTAAATCAGTTATCGTTAACAAAGTCATCGATAGATAATCCGCTTGCACATATTGCCAATCGTTGGGCAAGTGAGATTAGTTTACTTTGTTTTGATGAGTTTTTTGTTAGTGATATTGGTGATGCAATGTTACTTTCAGGCTTATTTGAAGCGCTATTTTGCTCAGGGGTAACGCTTGTCACGACTTCTAACTCTCAACCGGAGCAACTGTACCGTAATGGTTTACAGCGGGAACGATTTTTACCTACCATTAATCTCATTAATCAATTTTGTCATGTGATCTCTATTGATGGTGATATTGACCATCGATTAACCAATTATAATCTCTATTATAAAAACTATTATTTTAGTTATCAAAAGGGTGAACAGTTATTAGCTGATCGCTTCGCACAACTCTGTGCTGTTAAAGCGACTAGTGCTAAAGATGTTATGCTGCAAAAAAATGCTTCAAATAATGATTCCCCCCAAAGAATCGCTTCAAAAAGAATAACCATTAACCATCGTGAAATTAGCTATATAGATAAAACGAGCAAACACATTTGGTTTGATTTTTTTGATCTATGTTCAGGCCCTCGCAGTCAGCGAGATTATATGCAATTAGCCGATCTATTTGATACCGTTTTAATCAGTAATGTACCGCTGTTTAGTGGCAAACTTATACCGGCAGTATTCTCTGGTGTTGAAGACAGTTATCAGCGAAGCGGTGTCTTGATGGGTAACTTACGACAATTAGACGATGAAGCTCGACGCTTTATCGCCTTAGTTGATGAGTTTTATGATCGAAAAATTCAATTAATTGTTTGTGCAGACGGCGATATAACCGATCTTTATCAAGGGCAGCAACTTAGTTTTGAGTTTCAACGTTGTCAGTCTCGGTTATTTGAAATGCAAAACGCTTAACGGCCATAAAACACAAAGACACTATTTTTTGGTTTTTTTAACCAAAAAAGTAGTTTTAAATTCACTACTGTATTCTTATTATTTCTATTTTATTGATAATTAAGAGAAATAAACTTGGCATTACTTTTGTAATAACAATGTCAGTTTAAAGCTCTCATTAATAAAATTACTCAATAAGGCTATTGTCATGCTTAATTCATTTAGATTAAATAAAAAAACACCAAAAATCCTGTCAGCGGTAGTGGCACTTTCAATTTTTTCTTCGGTAAACCTTTATGCTCAAGACGCTTGCAATATTGAACTTGATGCGGGTTTGACGCTAAATGACACAACGCTTGAGTTTTTTAACGCCGCACAAGACTCTGAACATAATAAGCAAATCCTCTATAAAATTGATAATGATCAACGCTTGATTGTTCACGGGCAGGGAATTGCTTTAAATGACCATCAACAAGCCTTAGTGACGCAGTATGCGATGAGTATTCGCGCTATGGTGCCGCAGATTAGAACTATTGCTATTGAAGGGGTAGATCTTGCGCTAGAGGGAGTTAACTTAGCTTTCAATGAATTGTTAGGTGAAGACAACACTGTTGGTGCAAAATTAACACAAGAGCTTTCTACACTCCGAGACGAGGTCGCCACTCGTTTTACCGCAGAGCACGGCATTACCATTAATGAAAATAGTGTCAATAATGAGGGTTTTACCGGTGAAGACATTCTGGGTAAAGAATTTGAACAACGTATTAAAAGCGCAGTAGAAACTGCTGTAATAAATTCAATGGGAAGTTTATTAATTACTATGGGTCAGGAAATGCTTTTTTCCGGCGGAGACACTAATGCCTTTGAAACACGCATGGACAATTTTGGTGATAGCATTGCTGATGAGATGGAGTTAAGAGCTGAAAAAATCAAGCTAAAAGCAGATGCGTTATGCTTAGCGATTGTGGATATTGATCAATTAGAAGAAAAATTAAAAACCAGTATTGTAGCGCTTGCCAATATTAATGTTGTTTCAGCTTCATTCAAGAAAGAAGATGATAAAAGTAGGATGTAAAATAACTAAATAATTTAATAGAATATTTAGTAGTGTTATCATTGACTAGCCTTCTATTTATTTTATATTTAACTCTTCATGCACGCAGTTCATCGGTTACACCAATTTAGAAAAAGTCTTAGTACAACAACGTATAAATCACGAGGACAGCGAGTTATTCGCTGTGATTTGTGCCGTTTATCGACAAAGTTTTGTATTTGTACCATAGCCCCTAAAAATGGCTCCGTGAAAACTAATGCAGGTTTTTTGCTGCTGATGTATGACACTGAAGTATTAAAACCTAGTAATACGGGCAAGTTAATTGCAGACTTAATTCCCGATACTTTTGCTTTTTTATGGTCACGCACCACCGAAAATACTGAGATGCAAGCAGTACTTGATGATGAGCAGTGGCAGCCTTTTGTCGTTTTTCCGCAGGAATACGCCGAAGATAACCGCCAAGTTCACTCGAATACAGTGATATGTGAGCAAGGCAAAAAGCCGTTATTTATTATGCTTGATGGGAGTTGGCGTGAAGCAAAAAAAATGTTCCGAAAAAGCCCTTATTTGAATAAATTTCCTTTGGTCTCTTTCGATCCAAAAATGCTATTTGATAATACGGCATCTCCGGTAGGCTCTGAATCGCGTTACACGGTTAGAAAAACTGAATTAGAGCATCAATTTTCCACAGCAGAAGTGGCCGCAAGAGTGCTTGAAATGTTTGGTGAAAAAGACAATGGGCATTTACTTGATTTATGGTTCGATGTTTTTAATTATCAATACCAAAAGAGTGTTTGTCAGCGTAATAAAGGTAATCCAAACGCGATTGAAAATTATCAGCAGTTTTTAAGTGAAAAAACAGTAGAGTAACTATAAATAAAGTAGAAAATGATAAGTAACGAAAATACAGATTGTTATTTTCGCTACTCGTCACTTATTATTCGTTGCTAGAAAATTACTTCATGCTAATCGTAGAATGAATTTCAGAGCCATCTTGATGATCTGGTTCAAACCAACGAGCGGTCACAGATTTTGTAAAAGTCCAAAAGCTGATTACTTGTTTGCCGTTAGGTCCTAAATCGCCTAACTTAGAGCCGCGTGAACCGGTAAAACTGAAATAGGCTACAGGTACAGGAATGGGTACATTAATACCGACTTGACCTACATCTATATCATTTTCAAACTTACGTGCAGCCCAACCAGAAGAAGTAAATAAAGACGTACCATTACCATTTGGATTGGCATTAATTATTTCAATCGCTTGATCTAATGTTTCAGCTTCTAATACGCATAGTGCAGGGCCAAAAATTTCTTGTGTGTAAATATCCATATCAGTCGTTACATTAGTAAATAACGTTGGTCCAACAAAATTACCGTTTGGATAACCTTCAACTTCACAATTTCTACCATCAATAAGCATGGTAGCGCCTTGCTCAACACCTGAATCTAACAAACTAATAATACGGGCTTTAGCTTGTGGTGATACAACCGGACCTAAATCTGCATCACGTTGCGTGCCAGGGCCAATTTTCATTTGCTTTGCTCGTTCAACAATTTCAGGTAGCCAGTTTTTCGCTTCACCGACTAGAATTGTTACTGGATTAGCCATACAGCGCTGTCCTGCTGCACCAAAAGCTGAGCCAAGTAAATCATTGATAGCGCGATCTTTATTCGCATCTGGCATGATAACCATATGGTTTTTTGCACCCATCATTGATTGGGCACGCTTACCATGTTTAGTGGCATGGTTATAAACGTGTGTACCAACGCCAGTTGAACCAATGAATGAAACCGCTTTTACTGGCTCAGCTTCAATTAATTGATTAACGACATCAGGACCACCATGAACAACATTCAATACACCAGCAGGGATACCGGCTTTAAGTGCTAACTCAACAAGAAGAATTGTTGAAGAAGGCGCTTGCTCTGAAGGTTTTAAAATAAACGTATTACCACAGGCAATAGCTGGCGGAAACATAAACGATGGTAGCATCAATGGAAAGTTGAATGCTGTAATACCTAAACCAACGCCAAGTGGTTTATTCAATGTATATGTATCAACACCCGTTGCGGCGTTATTGGCCATTTCACCCAATTGTAAGCGGGTAATTGAACAAGCATTTTCAATCGCTTCTAATGAACGTCCTACTTCGCCTTCAGCGTCAGGTAGTGTTTTACCATGTTCTAAAGTAACTAACTCAGCAAGTTCTTGAGTATTATCTCTAACCAGTTGTTGGAAATTTAACATAATACGCATACGGTTGGTCAAGGAAACCTTTGACCAAGACTTGAATGCTTCTGCTGAGTTGGCTACGGCTGCAGCAACTTCTTCTTTGGTTGCCATAGGCACACGTGCAACAACTTCTTGAGTTGCTGGGTTTAAAACATCTAACCAAGTATCGGTGGTTGAACGAACTTTTTCACCATTAATGATCAGTGGAATTTCTTTTATTGTCATGACAAGCCTTAAATAGATGTGAATATAGTTGCGGTTAAAATAGTCTTTTATCCATAATTCAGCAATACGTAAAAATGCAGCATGCATTGCATTTTTGCATTTTAGTGTCTGTATTGCTAATATGAGGAAATGAACTGGGACGATATTAAATTATTTTTAGAAGTTGCTCGCAGTGAGCGTCTATCCATTGCCGCCAAGCGGTTAAACCTTGATGCCTCAACTTTGTCGCGCCGCCTACACAAACTGGAAGAAAGTTTAACGACTAAGCTTTTCGAGCGGACTGTTGATGGTCATGTGCTAACGCCTGATGGCACTAAACTGTTACAATATGCTAGGCGAATGGAACTTGACGCTGGGCAAGCTTTTAATGACATAAAAGAGCAGAAAAGTGTTAACAGTGGTCGAGTTCGCATAGGCGTAACTGAAGCGTTTGGCAGTTTTTTTATTTCCCCTCATTTAATGCCACTCAAGCAAGAATTTCCTAATATACAAATTGAATTAGTACATTTTGCCCGAGATGTAAAAATTAGTCGTAATGAAGCTGATATCGCTATAGCGGTTGAAAAACCCAAAAATACTTCGACCATTATTACCAAACTTTGTGATTATCAATTGCAGCTATATGGCCATGCAAGTTATCTTGAAAGTATTAATAACCAAGTTGAGTTATCTCAGCTAGCTAATTATCAATGGGTAAGCTACGTAGATAATTTATTATTTACCGAACAATTGTCTTATCTAAAAGAGCTTAGCGTTAAATTACGCGTGGATATTGTGCCTAGTTTTCAAAGTACCAGTATTACCAGCCAATATAGAGCGATAAAAAGTGGCTTAGGAATCGGCATTTTGCCTTGCTTTTTAGCGGAGCAAGATGCTAGCTTAGTTAAATTATGCATTAACGATATTAAATTAGTGCGTAGCTTTTATCTTGTTACTCATCCAGAAAGTAAACGCTTATCGCAAGTGAATACGGTGTGGGAGTATTTGAAACAATTAGCACAACAAAAAACGCAGTTACTCATGCCTAAATAACGATGGGCATCAATGAAATAATAAAATTAATAATGTATAGGTCAAAATGGATAACTTAAATCAATCATTAGAGAAAAGTGATCAGGCGAGTCAAAATAAAGCGTCGTGGCCATTGATAGCTTTTATTATTGTAGCTATTATTGCTATCGGCGTCGCATGGCAATTTACGGGTGAAAAATCTGAAGCAGTTGTTATTGATAAGACCGTTCTTATTGTTGAAGAAGTGCCTAAAATAGTAGAGATATTGCCTGAACCGGTTGTTGAAATAGCTGAAGTTGTTGTTGTTGAAGAAAAAATCATTGAACCCGTAAAGGATCCTTTGCCTTTATTAGATGATAGTGACGATTGGTTAAAGTTAAAATTGCCTGAAATCACTTGGCGTAAAGAACTACTTAAACTTATTATTGACGAAGACATGATCAGACGTTTTGTTGTTTTTACTGATAACTTCGCTCAAGGTATTGTTGCTTATGAACATAGCCCTTTTATTCTTCCTAAGGCTAAATTCACACCTGCAATTGATAGTGTTAGTTTTCAAAAACCTGTTCAGAAATCAGAACAAACTTCCTCAGATAGCTCTTTACCCGTTAAGCAAAATGTCTGGCAATGGAATGAAAGTTCAAGCAGACGCTTTAGCTTATATGTTGATTTATTAAGATCAATGGACAGTGAAACCTTAGTTCAATGGTATAGTGAAATTAAGCCTTTAATTAATGAGGCATATAGTGAGCTAGGTTATGAAGATGATTTTACTAATACTTTGCAAGATGCCATAACAAGGGTATTAGATATGGAGTTACCCAAATCATCCATGACATTAATACAACCGAGCGTTATGTATAAATTTGCAGATGCGGAACTTGAAGCCTTACCTGATACTGATAAGTTATTACTTCGCTTAGGTAAAGACAATTTGTTAGTGATGAAATCTGTATTGCTAGAGCTACATGAGAAATTAGCTCAGCAAAAAAATGGCGTTAATTAACGACGTTAATAGATAACGTTAATTTATCAAGGTGAGTCAGGCCGACTTACCTACTATCTCAATCTAATTTAAAAATATATTCCAGTCTATTAATGGTGTTTTTTGTTTTTGGCTTATCTATGCTTAATGTATTAGGTGGTAAGTGATAAGTATACCTCCTCGAAAGCTAACCTGCTTTTTGTGGTCGAAATTAAATAAGTAAAATTTAAGGTGAATTTTACTCTATTTGTGTAAAAAATATTCAAGCAGTGAAGTGTTCATCAAAAATAGCGAACTAGTGCTTGCATCCTAACGTATGATTAGCCATAATTCGCGCCGCTAGCCAAGGAATAGATATTTAATTTTTTTGGTTAGACTCATTATGGTGGCCTTTTCGGTCCCCTCGCAATGATACTCTGTGAACTCGGCCAGGTCTGGAAGGAAGCAACCGTAGCAGACGACTCATGTGCCGAGGTGTGGCTGATTAGGCTGCCACCCAATCTTTATTTTTCAATGACTTACGCAATCTTTTAGCACTTTGCTAGATGGACCGTCACATAGACTATAAAAACATTCCTCATTCATACACCCGTAATACTGTTTATTACTACCGAAATAATCCCGTTTAGAATAAATTGAACTGATTGAACTGATTGAACTGGTTATAGCTTTTGGTGAAAGCCAATAATGTTCGTTAATAAAATAATATAACCGTTTAGCATTATTTTTTGTGTCGCTAATTAGTCAGCTAGCAATCTATAAATTAGCCCTATTAGGATGTCTGAGTAAATTAGAGTCTTTGCGACTCTTTATTTAAGATAAAGAGCATTCATTAGAAGTAAAAATTATTTGCTCATCCCACGATTAATTTTCATAAACTCCAACGCTTTGCTAATGGCTTTTTTTACTTTATCTTCCATTTCAAAACGCTCTGAAGCGGGTAGGTAAAAAGCCATATCTACTTCGTGACGAATATAGCGAGTTGGCAGCTGATTTAGAACTACACAGGTTAAATCTGCTAAAAAATCATCATCAAATTTTTCATCAAATTTACTTAAAGTAAAGTAATGCATGACTAGTTTTTCATAGTAATTATGAATGTCATCAGAAATGTTCATATATATCCTTCAAAATCAGTATTCATCATTCTGGTGGTTTTTAAGCCAGAATTTTGGGTGTTTAGCAAGATATCATCGATGTAGACACTACAAGGACGATACAAAATATTCTTTAGGAAGAATGAAAAAAATAACATTAGTATAAGCAAAATGCTAATATTTATATTGCCATTGGTATAACTAACGTTTCTCTGCTAGCTCAATATCTCGTTCGATTGTAGAAATAGCCTTACGGCAACGGCCAAGGCGTTGGTGTAGTGTTAATACTTCAATAGATAGCTTTTCACTTTCATGTTTTTTACATTCTAACCTTTGCCGCTCCTTTTCCATGAGCATATCCATTAGTCGTCGCTCAAATACATGATGCTCCGTTAATTTTTGGTAAAGTTGGTGGCTATTTAATACTAATTGTTTAGCCAAATCTCGATATTTATTGGCCTGTTTAGCTTTTGCTTTCTTAATTATTACTTTTTTATTCGCATCAAAACTTAGTTTTGCTGCTTGATGAATAGTTGAGTTAGCCTGTAACGCATTTGATATTGCTGATATTTGTTGTTCTAAGTGCGCTAATAATGCTCTGGATAACTCAATTTTATTTGCTGCTACTAATCGTGTAAATTCAGCTAACCTTCGCTCAATTTCCTCTACATAAGGTAGATAACGATCACTTTGACTGAAAAATAACGCAGGGGAAAATAAATTATTGTTTTCGATTAATCGATGAGATTTATTTTGAGTATTGTTGGTATCAATTTGCTTCGCTTGTATAGCTAAACGCATTAATACCTCCGTCAAACGTTCGATTGAATTCACTTAATATCCTGTAAGACTCAATAGCAAATATAGCTGTTATCTTAACGTTATTCTCGGTAAATATCTGTAAAACTTGTTTGTTTTCACCTCAAATTGATATATTTCAAACTGAAATTACATGATGTTAACATTTGAAATGGGTTTTTCGTAATATTATCTTTACGAAAAAGAAGTGTCCAACATTAATATGATGATATAAATTGGCTTTTTTTCTTTATTTTTCTATATGAGATTAATGTCAAATAACTATTAAATTCAATTGCTAAAAGCGAAAGTTTTGTTCAACAAAGTTTATTTTTTGTTAAATTATGTTATTTAGTTGTAAATTTTATTGTATAAAATTATAAGATTAAAAATAATCCGATCATAAAAACACACTCATTTTGTTTATTAGTATAATTAAATCAGTATATTGCGAGTATTATTTTTTTTATTTATATGTTACATTATGTGTCCATTTGTTAAAAAAATGTACAAATAGATGTGAATGGTATTGACGATGGATGCTAATTCCGTCTAATATCGTTGTTGACAGATCAGGTCTAGTGGCCCGTTCAAATAAGTTTACGAGGCAATATAGTCTTGAAGCTAAAGTATATAAATAATAACCAATCACGAATGTGATCCAGGGAGTAAACATGTATAACAATAGCAAAGTAGCTAAGAGCATCCGCTTAGCACTAATGATAGGTGCAGCTGCGACTGTATCTGTTTCAACATCAGCTTTTTCTGCTGATGAAATGGTAGAAGAGACAATAGAGCGTATTCAAGTTACGGGTTCAAGTATTAAAAGAACCGATATGGAAGGTGCATTGCCTATCGTAACTGTTTCGGCTGAAGATATAGCAAGATCAGGGGTGACTTCAGTCCCAGACCTTATTGCTACGCTTCCTGCTATGCAAGGTTTTACTACTTCATCTGATTCTGTTGGCGGCGGTGGCGGTGGCGTGAATTCTGCGGCTTTACGTGGCTTAGGTGACCAATATACTTTGGTGTTATTAAATGGCCGTCGTATGGCATCTTCTGATACTGGTGGAGTAATAGATCTAAACCAAATTCCTCTTGCTGCGATAAAGCGAGTTGAAGTATTAATGGATGGTGCTTCTGCATTATATGGTTCAGATGCCATTGCTGGTGTTGTTAACTTTATATTAAAAGATGACGCACAAGAAACAACGTTTGATTTACGTATGGATAAACCTACTGAAAAAGGTGCTGAAGGCTTCAATTTTAGTATCAGTACCGGATTTGGTGATTTAGGATCGGATGGCTTTAACGTAATGTTTGCTTACAGCCATGATGAACAAGATTCTCTTAAATCGGTAGATCGTGATTTTGCGAAAACCGGTATTTTAGATTTTACTCACAATGATAACGATTACACGTTAACTCGAGGTTCACCGAATGCTGGTCCAGCTAACGCATACCTTGAATTTAGACAGTATAATACTGATGACACTATTAAGTATCTAAATAAATTAGATGATGATGGTGAAAAAATTGATGGCGTATTCACTGATGTTGAAGATGTCAGAAAGCGTTCATTTAACCCAATTCGTGAAACTACTGGTGCTTGTGGTGCCTTTAGTGCTCCTTCAGAATCAACATGTATTTTTGATTTTACCAGTACCTTAGAGATATTCCCAGAAACAAGCCGTGACAATGTCTTTTTACAGGGCATTGCTGAAGTTTCTGATTCAATAGAGTTATATTCAAGCGTTGCTTGGTCTTCATTTCAAATGACCACTAAAATTGCACCGTACCCAACAGGTAGCTTTCCTCTTGGCCTAACATCTCAACTTGTTGCCGATGAAGTATTACCTCACTTAACCGACGATGAAGCAGCGGCATTAGCAGCTGATCCAGATTATTTACAGAGCGTTGTCGGTCGTTGGCGTGTTCTACCAGGCGGTAACCGTACTGATGAATGGGATACAGAAACTATTAACTTTACTACAGGCTTACGTGGTGATATTAATGATATCAGTTACGATGTTGCTGTTACGTATGCGAGTGCAACACGTGATCAAAACCGTATAACTGGCTATCCAATTGAAGCAACATTTTTACCCTTGATTCAATCGGGCGATGTTAATGTGTTTGATGAATTTGCTAACTTGTCTGACGAACAAAATCAGATGGTAAAAGACACTATGTATAGTGGTGGCTGGGAATCAACTGATACAAGTTTACTCTCTTTCGAGGGCACAGCATCTACTATGGTTGCTGAATTACCCGCAGGTGACATGTATATTGGTGTCGGTGGTGACTACCGCGAGCAAGAATTTACTCGTCGTCGCTCTCAAGCTAATTCAGATGCCATTATCTTATTTGAAGCCCCTACGGCAGAATTTGACTTGTCTCGCGAAACATACGGTATGTTTGTTGAAGCCGTTGTTCCTGTATGGGATACGTTAGAGTTAACTGCGGCATTACGTTATGATAATGTTGGTGCTGTTACAGATCATGACCGTGCTGATTTAGTGGTTAACAAAGATGTTGATGATACAACGTATAAAATTAGTGCAAGCTATCGTCCAAATGACGAATGGCTATTAAGGGCTTCGTTTGGTACTGGTTTTAAAGCCGCGACGATGAAAGAAATTGGTTCGCCACGTGAAGATTTTGGTGTTACATCAGGTTCGTTTGATTGTCCAGAGGGTTTAAGAGGCGATCTTGTGTCGCTTTGTCAACCCGAATCTTTCCAGTATCAAGTCTGGTTAGAAGGTAACGCAGACTTAAAACCTGAAACATCAGAACAAATGTCAGCAGGTTTTGTGTATGCACCAACGAATGACTTTAGCTTTGGTATGGATTATTGGAGTGTTGATCTTGAAGACCAGGTTACTCGTTTAGAAGAAGCGCAAATTTTTGGTGATGCGGTTAAATATGATCGATTCTTTACAACTAAACCAAACTTAGGCACCGGTGGTGACGATTTAGCCATTACCCAAGCGGCAATAAATATCGGTAAATCTGAAAACAGTGGTATTGACTGGGCACTGAACATGAATACTGAGTTCAGCTTTGGTACTTTAGCAACCTCTTTCAGAGGAACTTATGTAACTGAAAGCAGAAGTCTTCGATCAGGAACTACTGATCAATGGGATAGTAGTTTAGGTAGATTTGGCACAGATGATGCTGTTGTCTTTGATGTGCAAGCACAATTTAATAACACCTTAACAATGGGCGACTTTGAACATTCAGTAAACATCAGTTACAGAAGTGGTTATGAAGATCAACTTGCAACTAGTTCAGACTGTAATGTTCGTTTAGCCAGTGATATTGAAGAATGTGCTCCAGATATTCAACTATACATAGAATCGTATTGGAAAGTTGATTATCTAACGCGTTATAACATTAGTGATAGTGGACAAGTATTTTTTGGTATCACTAACTTGTTAGATAAACAGCCGCCATTATCATTGCGTAACTCAGGTGCTGGCCATCAGGTTGGTTTTGATCCTCGTTACACAGATGTTAAAGGTCGTACATTATATCTAGGTGGTAAATATACTTTCTAGAAAATACGTTATCTAATTTTAATTAGAAGATATTTTAAAAAGCCATACTTTAAAAAAGTGTGGCTTTTTTGTTTGCCCAGCGAAGCTGGCAAACCCGACTATCAACACTGTGTTTAATAGGGTCAATTTAAATCAAAAGCGGTAATTGATTGCGAAGGGGGGAAGTGATTTATAAATCACTTAATAGTGGTGAAATGTATATCGGGTCTACGAGTTACCAATAAGGTAAGGTCTCCTTGATTGGCTAAGGTTAAAACCAAGGCTGAGGATGGAACTGGGCACGGGGAGTAATTATTTCTCTTTATTAGAGATAAATAAAGCCGTTAAGTACATTGCAATAACAGAGAAGAAAATTTCTCTCGCTAGAAGGCTTAACGCGATAATGAAACAAACCTAATCGATGTAAAGGAAGCCAAAAAAAGGTGATGTGAGACAATAATTTGAGAGTTTATTTTAGTCTTTATGGGCGCATGTTATCACTGCAAGCACTCTATATGGCTTACAAACAAGTGAAAAAGAATCGAGGCGCTGCTGGTATTGACGGGCAGAGCGTAGACGACTTTACACAAAATTTGGAAAAAGAACTCAATAACTTATTGCTTGAGCTAAAGGAGAAGCGATACCAAGCGCAACCGGTAAAACATGTTGAAATCGATAAAGACGATGGCGGTAAACGATTACTAGGTATACCTACAGTTCGAGACCGAATTGTTCAACAATGTTTATCGAATATCATGACACCGATTTTGACCCGCACTTTCATCCATCAAGTTATGGCTATCGAGTGGTACGAAGCTGTCATCAAGCCATCAGCAAAGCGACGCTATTTATACGCAGGTATAATAAACGTCATGTCGTTGATATGGACCTGTCGAAATGTTTTGATATGCTTGACCATGACTTAATCATTAAGTTTGTGCGAAAACGTATAACAGACGGCAGTACCTTAAACTTGATTGATATGTTTCTCAAAAGTGGCGTTATGAATGGCTCACATTGGCAAAAGAGCGAATTAGGCAGCCCGCAGGGCGGGGTGAACAGTCGTTATTAGCCAATATCTACTTAGATGAGTTCGATCAAGGAATGAAGACGCGACAGCACCGAATAGTGGGATATGCAGATGATATCTTAATCTTCTGCACCTCAAAAACAGGGGCAGAAAACGCATTAAAAGTGGCAAGTAATCTTTTAGAAGTACCACTAAAATTTAAAGTTAATGAGCGAAAAACCCATATAGCGCACAGCGATACGGGGGTAAAATTCTTGGGTGTAGTTATTTATACTAACAGCACTAGTATGCAAGAAAAGAAGCTCAAAGCATTTAAATTAAAGGTAAAGCAACTCACTAAGCGTAATGGAGGATGCAATTTAGCGACGGTGCTAACAAGACTAAATCCAGTGCTGAGGGGGTTTGTAAACCACTTCAAAATAGCCAGTATCACCAGTAAAATCAAAGGACTGGCAGGTTTGGTGAGGCGAAGGTTAAGGGCGACACAACTAACCTTGTGGAAAACTGCGAGTAAATCACACCGTAGATTAAAGCAACTAAAGTATAAACCGCCCTTTAAGCGGATAAAGATGAAATCATGGTGTAATAGTAGTTCACCTTTAGCGCATTATGCTATGCCTAACAGTTGGTTTGACGGTATTGGTCTGTATAAAATAGATAAAGTAAAAACAGGCGTTATTGCTTCTTATTATTAGTAGTAATGATAAGAAATAGTAAATTGCAGGAGCCGTATACGAGGTCCGTACGTACGGTTCTGTGAGAAGAATGAGACAGGAGCCTCACCCTATTCGATGTAATTGGAAATTTTCATCTATTAAATATAAACTTTTTTCGAATAATTTTTGTTAAATATTCAAATAAATTTGACTTAGTACGAAAGAATTAGTAAAACAGACGGTAACAAAATATTTAAGTCATTATTAGGCTGTTTTGTACAAGTAATAATCAAAAAAGACCATGATAGGTAAATGAGACATTTTAGAGTCAGTTGTTTCAATTTTTCACATGATATTTTTTATTTATTACTAAAAAGTAAAAAAATCTTTATTACTATCAACTTGACAGCTTGTTTGTCATTTGGGAGTATTGATTAGTTGTATATAAAAAGCTAAACATAATAAAAACGACAGATTTTTATATTTGCGGTAACAAAAATTTTTTTTGTTATCAAAATTTAAATAGCAATTGGTTGGGAACTATGTCCAAAGTAAGTAAGAAAAGCCTTATCGCCACGGCGATGATTGGCGCACTAGCATTAGCAGGTAGTAATATAGCTGCTGCAAATGCATTAACAGATCTTCAAAAAGCTGAAGCTAAAATATTTAAACAGTCAGCTAAATCACAAACCAAAATCAACACTATATACGAGCAAACACAAGATCTTCTTGCTGAATATCGTAATACTGTAGATGAAGGTGACGTGCTACGCGGTTATAACGACCACGTACAACGTATGGTTGACGATCAAAAAGCGAATCTTGCATCATTGCAAAAGCAAATTAATGGTATCGATAAAATCAAACAAGGTGTTGTACCATTAATGTACAAAATGATAGACACTTTAGAATCGTTTATTGATTTAGATGTACCAATGAATATTGAACGTCGTAAAGAGCGTGTAGCTAATTTACGTGACGTGATGACTAACTCAAACGTAACAACGTCTGAGCAGTTTCGTTTAGTACTTGAAGCTTATGAGATTGAAGCGGGTTACGGTAGTATTTTTGACGCCTACCAAGCTGAAATTGATTTTGGTGGCACGACATTAACTGCTGACTTCGTTCATATGGGACGTATTGCATTTGTTGCTCAATCATTAGATGGTAAACACTCTTGGTTATGGAATAACCAAAATCGTGCATGGGAAGAGTTAGGTGATGAATACTTGAAACCTATTAAAGATGCTGTCGCAATGGCGCGTAAGCAACTTCCAATGGATCTAGCTAAATTACCAGTATTTGCAGCAGGAGCAAAATAATGAAAAAAATTATTAATTTTGTAATACTAGCCGCAATAATGAGTGCTGGCATAGTAACAACGACACAAGCAAATCAGTTAGATGATTTACTTAAGCAAGTTAAATCTGATCGTGTATCAGAAGCTAAGCTTGATAAAAAACGTGAAGCTGAATTTAAAAGTGCTCGCAGCGACAAGCAAGCGTTATTAAATAAAGCGAAAAAAGAATTAGCTAACCAAGAAGCACGTAACACTCGGTTAACTAAAGAATATGCATCGAATGAAATCAAGTTAGCGCAAAAAGAACTTGAATTAGACAATGCTACCGGTACGTTAGGTGAAATGTTTGGTGTTTCTCGTGCAGCTGCTGCAGGTGCATACGGCCAAATAGCAACATCAATCGTCAGTGCTGAATTTCCAGGTCGCGGCGAAACGTTAAATCGTATTGCTAACGCAAAAGCTATTCCTGCATTAGAAGATCTTGAAGAGTTATGGTTTGCCTTACAAACTGAAATGACTGAATCAGGTAAGATTTCTAAATTCAGTGTTGAAGTAACTAACCTAGATGGGTCTAAATCGACTGAAAGTATTACACGAGTTGGTACATTTAACTTAGTATCAGATCAAGGTTACTTAACTTATAACGATGAAGTAGGCCAAGTACAGCCTTTACCTAAGCAACCAGCAGGTTATATTGCTGAAACGGCTTCAGACTTCTTTAACAGTGACTCAGGTTACAGTGCTCTTTTCGTGGATCCTTCTCGTGGTGGTATTTTATCACTTGAAACACGTAAGAAAACAGTTGAAGAGTTCTTCCACGAAGGTAAAGAAGTTGGTTACGCTATCACGGTTCTTTTAATTATTGGTTGTATCATTGCGCTTGAACGCTTAATTGTTCTAGGTAGCATGAGCTCTAAAATTAAAGCGCAAGAGAAAAATCTTGATACGCCAAATACAAATAACCCACTAGGTCGTTTACTTCAAATTTACCATGACAACAAGTCAGTTGATGCTGAAACACTAGAGCTGAAACTTGATGAAGGTATTTTACGCGAAACTCCTCAAGTAGACCGTGGTATTAACTTAATCAAAATGTTTGCTGCTATTGCCCCATTAATGGGTCTATTAGGTACAGTTATCGGTATGATTATGACTTTCCAAACTATTACCTTATTTGGTACTGGTGACCCGAAAATTATGGCTGGTAATATCTCACTAGCATTAGTTACAACCGCATTAGGTTTGATTTGTGCATTGCCACTTATTCTTATCCATTCAGTTGTTGCGGGTAAAGCGAAGAGCGTTTTACAAAAACTAGATGAACAAAGTGCAGGTTTAATAGCTGCGATTGCTGAGAAGGAGTCTAAATAATGTTATTCCTGATAGAGCTTTGGGAATCTGTCAGGGGTTTTGTTGCGACTGGCGGTAACGTACTTTACGTTGTTGCCTTTGCACTCTTATTGATGTGGATTATGATGATAGAACGTTATTGGTTTTTATCATCTACCTACCCAGCAATGAAAAAAGATATTATTGCTCGTTGGGATGCACGTCAAGACACAACGTCTTGGTATGCACATCGTATTAGAGAAACTTGGATTTCCGAAGCAAACGAACTGCTTGAACAGCGTATGATTACCATCAGAACATTAGTGGCAATGTGTCCATTAATTGGTTTGTTGGGAACGGTTACCGGTATGATTGGTGTGTTTGAAACTATGGCACAACAAGGTACAGGTAACCCACGTCTAATGGCCGCAGGTATATCGCAAGCTACTATTCCGACAATGGCGGGTATGGTAGCAGCACTATCTGGTGTGTTTTTTAGTTCAAGAC
>TARA_R110001583_G_scaffold15005_5_pt1 | contig 61982 bp, 68 predicted proteins | sample TARA_R110001583 | Tara Oceans TARA_R110001583 (sample SAMEA4398432) | marine metagenome | biome: Polar Biome; feature: [MES] marine water layer (ENVO:01000295) within the mesopelagic zone...; material: water (ENVO:00002006), including particulate matter (ENVO:01000060) such as...... | reverse complement strand
GAATTGCTTCACCTAAAATGTGGGGAGTCTTCCTAATTTTGGGAAAGCTTCTCGCTGAAGTAGTTGGGAATAGTAGATACTGCCTGAATTATTCTGGTTCTATAACAAAGGATACAAAAAAAAACCTCGTTTAAAACGAGGCTTTGATTTGTTATCTATTAAAATTTTCTGAGTTCTGTCAATAATCATGAGAATTATTTAATTTTCACATCATCACATCATCACATCATCACATCATCAAATTATCTGTGGTAACGTAACCATTTCCAAATTTCCTTGTAAGAAACTTTTTTACCATACATTAGAATTCCTGTACGATAAATTTTTGCAGCTACCCAAGTCACAAATATGAATGATGCAACCAATAATCCCATTGATAATAGCAACTCCCATAAAGGAACACCAAATGGAATACGTACTAACATCACAATAGGTGAGGTTAGTGGTATTATTGATCCCCAGAATGCTAAACTGCCCTCTGGATTTTTAGCAACAGCCATTCCAATATATAATGCCAGAACTAGTGGTAATGATATTGGTAACATGAATTGTTGTGTCTCAGTTTCGTTATCAACTGCTGAACCAACGGCCGCAAACAAGGCAGAATACAATAAGTAACCAGCTAGGAAGAAGAAGATGAAACCTCCAAGAATACCCGTGATATAAGACATGTCGAAAGTTCCAAGAACATCTTGCATCATATTCAGTTGAGCCTGATTTATTGTTTGTCCGGTGCTCGGCAATTGACTTATCGATGAAGCTTCTTGTATGCTTGAAGCATCTATCCCTGGTAAGAAAATCGCACTACCAATGATAATAATCGCACCAGTTAAGATGACCCACATCAAGAATTGAGTTAAACCCACCATAGCCACACCTACAATCTTACCCATCATCAACTGGAAAGGTTTAACTGATGAAATGATTACTTCGATAATTCGATTACTCTTCTCTTCAATAACACCTCGCATCACCTGAACACCATACATGAAAATAAACATGTAGATAATGAAACTCATGGCAAAACCCAGTACCATTGCTATTTCAGTTGAACTTTGTTTAATCTCGCCGTCATCACCAAATTTAATGGTCTTTACTAATATTGGTGTTTTCGTTGCAGCTAATTTTTGCTCTAAATCTGGCATGTTAGCTTCCGCAATAATTTTCGAACGTTTTATTGTTTCGATGTGATTACGAATTTGTGAACCAACTTCTGATTTAACTTCTATGGTCACTTGCTTAAACGAAAACAGTTCGGTCGATTGTGATTCTAGAATGTCTGTTGGGATTTTAAGAAGTGCATAATAACTTCTGGTATCCAACATTTCCTTAGCATCTTCAAAACTGGTGTTCTTTAAGTATTCGAAGGTGGTGAAATCTGTTGATTCTACGGGATTTACCAATTCTGACTCATTGATAACACCAATGGTTCTTCTTTCGGTATCGTCTTTCATATTCAACCAGACAACAAAAGCCATTATTGCTGCAAAAAAGACAGGTGTAAGAAAGGTTAGAAGAAGGAAAGATTTCTTTTTAACTCGGGATAAATATTCTCGTTGAATAATGATTAATATCTTGTTCATTGTATTTATCTATAAATCCGAAGGTTTCGGAATGAAATTGAATTGTTTAACTGTGATGGGAAAGTTATTATTCCATATCGATACTTAGATTTTTTTCATTAACCACTCGAATAAAAATATCGTTCATGCTAGGAATAATTTCATTGAATGCAATAATCTCGACATGAGGTAAAAGTTGACCTAATAATTGATTTGAACTTGTTCCGTTGTTTAATTTCAATTTCAAGGATTCAAATTCTTTACCTGATTTATGTTCTAGTATCTCAACATCCTTAGGTAAATTCGCTTTGATTTTTTCTAGCTCCCCTGTGAAAGAAATATTGTAGGTATGAGTGCGATACTGCTTTTTAATATCTTCGAAAGAACCATCAAGAATTTTTTCGGCCTTATGAATTAAGGCAATATGATCGCATATTTCTTCAACTGAACCCATATTGTGAGTTGAGAAAATAATGGTACATCCTTTATCGCGAAGTTCAAGGATTTCACTCTTTAGAAGATTGGCATTAATTGGGTCAAAACCACTAAATGGCTCATCAAAAATCAAAAGCTTAGGTTCGTGAAGGATGGTTGTGATGAACTGGATCTTTTGTGCCATTCCTTTTGAAAGTTCTTCCACTTTCTTGTCCCACCATTCAAGAATATCAAACTTTTTGAACCATGCCTGAAGTTTGGCAGTGGCATCTTTCTTGCTCATACCTTTTAGTTGAGCTAAGTAGATCGACTGTTCCCCAACCTTCATTTTCTTATAGAGACCACGCTCTTCTGGTAAGTAGCCAATGTGGTGTACATGCTCTTCCTTTAAAGGTTCTCCATTAAAAAATATTTCGCCAGAATCTGGACCCGTAATTTGATTGATAATACGTATTAAAGTGGTTTTACCTGCACCATTGGGGCCAAGTAAACCAAATATACTTCCTTCGGGAACAGATATGCTCACGCCTTTTAATGCCGTGTGTCCAGCATACTGTTTTACTATGTTTTTTGCTTCGAAAAACGCCATATTTAAATAATATTTAAGGGGTTTTGAATTTGTGATAGTTAGTTTAAAATCGTCAACTTATTTATTAGTCTACAAAATACTTAAAAGTTACAGCTGTTTAATATAAAATCGATATAAAAGTGAAAAGATGTGATAATGTCATTAAAAATCAAGACAAAAAAAATCCCTCAGATTAATCTGAGGGATTAGCAATATGATATCTTTTTTACTCAAAAAAGGTTTTTACTTTTTTGAAAAAGCTTTTTTCTTGTGAACTTGGGTTCGGTGTAAATGATTCTGATTCTTTAAGTTTTTCAAGTATCTTCTGCTCATCCTTACTTACTTTGTTTGGAACCCAAACATTTATCTTTACAAGTAAATCACCACGTCCATAACCATTGATATCAGGTAAACCTTTTCCGCGTAAGCGAAGGATTTTACCTGGTTGAGTACCACCATCGATTTTAACTTTTACTTTATTCTCGATAGTTGGAATTTCAACAGCAGTTCCTAAAATTGAATCGGGAATGCTAATGAATAAGTTATATAATAAATCGTTCTCGTCACGAACAAGATCTTCATGCTCTTCTTCATGAACTAAGATTAATAAGTCACCATTTACACCTCCACGACGAGCTGCATTACCACGTCCGCTTACTGATAGTTGCATACCTTCAGCTACACCAGCAGGGATATTTATTGTGATTACTTCGTCATCTTTAACAATACCTTCACCAGCACACGATTTACACTTGTTGGTGATGATTTTTCCTTCGCCGTTACATGATGGACAAACTGCACTAGTTTGCATCTGACCTAGGATGGTATTTTGAATACGAGTTACCTGACCACTACCTTTACACTGTGTACAAGTATCATGTGAAGAACCACCTTCAGCACCCGAACCATTACAATCGTGACATTCGACATGCTTTTTAACTTTAATCTTCTTTTCAACGCCATTGGCAATTTCTTGAAGCGTAAGCTTTACCTTAACTCTAAGGTTGCTTCCACGATTCACACGTTGTGAACTACGTCCACCGCCACCGAAACCTCCAAAGAAAGATCCGCCAGATCCGCCACCGAAAATATCACCAAAATGAGAGAAGATATCGTCCATATTCATGCCGCCACCGCCGAAACCACCTCCAGCTGCACCACTCATACCTGCATGTCCGTATTGATCGTAACGCTGACGTTTTTGCTCATTGCTTAAAACCTCATACGCCTCAGCTGCTTCTTTAAACTTTTCTTCAGCTTCTTTATTATCAGGGTTTTTATCAGGGTGAAATTGTATAGCTTTCTTGCGATAAGCCTTTTTTAGCTCAGGTCCTGTAGCATTGTTCGATACGCCAAGTACTTCGTAGTAATCTCTTTTCGACATCTTATTTCAGATTTGTTTGTTTAATATTATTCTCCAACGACTACTTTCGAAAAGCGAATCACCTTATCGTTAAGGAAATATCCTTTTTCAACACAATCAACAACTTTACCTTTTAACTTTTTACTAGGTGCAGGGATTTTGGTAATAGCTTCGTGCAAATCTGTATTAAAATCAAGATATTTAGTTTCAATTTCTTTCACGCCTTGTTGCGTCATGAAATCTTTGAAGTTTGTATGTATTAAGTGAATACCTTCTTTAATACCATCGATATCAGAAGAATCATCTACTGATTTTAAAGCACGTTCGAAGTTATCCATAACAGGAAGAACATTAACTAAGATTCTTTCACCTGCAGATTTATTTAGCTCCATTTTTTCCTTTAAAGTACGTTTACGGTAGTTATCGAACTCAGCCGATAATCTCATGTACTTATCTGTAACTTCTTGAAGCTTGGTTTCAAGTTCTGTCATCTCGTCAGCTATCTGCTCTTTTTTAGACTTCTTCTTTTCAGTCTTCTCTTCCTTCTCAGATACTTTCTCTTCAGTTTCAGGAGTAACAGTATCTTTTACTTCTAAATCTTCTTTGCTTTTATCTTTTGTCATCTCTTTATTTTTCTAATAAATCCCAAATTACTTTGGGTTTTTAATCTCATATCTTTGCCAGCAGTAATGAATTATTGTATTGTTTTTCTCACTGCTAAAATAACAGGCATCTCAATTACAAATTGTTTGCCAATGCTCAGTTTTCCGACAAATTGGCACAAAGTTAAAACTTGTCGGTTAAGTTTACAGATTTTTGAAGTAATTAATGCAATTTTTCATGACACGACTTGTATAATTGGATTGCTTTCAGACATTAGCAATGTGTGAGCATAAAAAAAGAGCTGTTCATTTTAAGAACAACTCTTGTTATATTTTATTCAGTTTAGAATCTATTTCTTTAGGTAGTGTTGTAGTACCAATTCCAATTTTTCACCTCTCAGATCTTTTGCTAAAATAGTGCCATTTTCATCGATTAAGAAATTCGATGGAATTGAATTGATACCAAATTTAACAGCTGTAGGAGAGTACCATCCTTTTAATTCACTAACGTGGTAATCCCAAACGAGCTCATCTTTCTTTATGGCATTTTTCCAGCTATTAACTTTCTTGTCTAAAGAAAAGCTAAGAACAGTAAAACCCTTACCATTTTTGAAGTCTTGATCTTTGAATTTGTTGTAAACTGTCACAACCCAAGGATTTTCATCACGACAAGGTCCACACCAAGATGCCCAAAAATCAACTAAAACAAGTTTGCCTTTAAGGTCACTTAGATTGATCGTTTTACCGTCTGGAGATTTAGCTGAAATTTCAGGAATTTTATCTCCAACGTTTAAGCCTTCTTTTACATCCTTACCTTTTTCTCCAGCTAAAGCTGAAAAAGACAATACAAGAAGTGTAATTAGTATACCTAGATTTAATTTTTTCATAGCGAACATCTTTATTTAAAGCCTTTGCAAACGCAATACTTCATGGTTTATTATGAGATTAAAACTAGTTAATAGTTTTTATTTAGACTGTTAATGAATAGTTAATTATCAATTCTCTTGATTTTTGCTCCAATTGCATTAAGTCTAAGGTCTATATTTTCATAACCTCTATCAATTTGATCAATATTCTGAATTGTACTTGTTCCTTCCGCTGAAATGGCCGCAATTAAAAGTGAAACTCCAGCTCTAATGTCAGGTGAAACCATTTTAGTCGCTCTCAGCTTAGTTTCTTGGTTAAGACCAATAACTGTTGCTCTGTGCGGATCACATAGAATAATCTGAGCGCCCATGTCAATCAATTTATCCGTAAAGAATAAACGAGATTCGAACATCTTTTGATGAATAAGAACACTTCCTTTAGCTTGAGTAGCTACTACAAGGATAATACTTAAAAGGTCTGGGGTTAAGCCAGGCCAAGGTGCATCAGCGATGGTTAGAATTGAACCATCCATAAAATTTTCTATTGTATAACTCTCTTGTTTTGGAATGTAAATATCATCTCCAATAATTTCGAGTTTAATACCCAGTTTTTTGAATGTATCAGGAATAACTCCGAGTTCTTTGTAGGCTACATTCTTAATTGTAATTTCAGATTTAGTCATAGCTGCTAGGCCAATGAAACTACCAATTTCAATCATATCAGGTAGGATACGATGTTCGCAACCAGAAAGGCTTTTAACACCTTCCACATAGATTAGGTTAGAGCCTATACCTGTAATTTTGGCTCCCATTGAATTCAACATCTTACATAGTTGTTGAATGTAAGGTTCACAGGCAGCATTATAAATAGTTGTTGTTCCCTCAGCAAGTACAGCTGCCATAATGATATTAGCAGTACCCGTAACCGATGCTTCATCAAGCAACATGTAAGTTCCTTTCAAATGAGGCGCTTCCAATCGGTAAAATTTATCGCCTTGCTTGTATTTAAAGTCAGCACCTAATTTTTGAAAGCCAATAAAGTGAGTATCCAATCTGCGACGTCCAATTTTATCGCCACCTGGCTTTGGGATATAAGCTTTTCCGAAACGAGCCAACAAGGGGCCAATAATCATGATTGAACCTCGAAGAGAAGAACCTTTTTTAGCAAACTCATCTGTGTTTAAGTATTCAAGGTTGATTTCTTTGGCTTCGAAACAATAAGTGTTCTTAGTCTCTTGAGTTACGCTTACACCTAATGATGCTAGTAATTCAATCAGACGGTTAACATCAAGTATGTTTGGAATATTGTGAATTCTAACTTTTTCGGATGTTAGGAGAGTGGCGCATAAAATTTGTAAAGCTTCATTTTTTGCTCCTTGTGGGTGTAATTCACCTTTTAGTGTGGTGCCACCAGTTATTTCGAATGTGCTCATTTATTTTATCATTAGATGTTATGACGGATAATCTTGCTAAACATTGCTTGTGATTTGACGTTTAATAGGTCATGGAACAATTACTATGTTTCAAATTCTAGCCTAAAGATAATGAAAATGACTTTTAAAACTGAAGTTGGGAAAGAGTAAATTCAGAAAATATGAATATCAAATTAGGCACAAAAAAAACCGGAAGTTATCCGGTTTATATATGTTGAGAAAATCAATAAGATTATTTCTTCTTAACGAATTTTCTAGTGTCAGTCTTTGGGAATGTTTTCTTCTTATTCTTTGTCTGAAAATCTTTATCGTGAATTTCTCTCAGTCTCATATTTTCAGGAATAGTAAGTTTTCCTCCAGATATATCAACAATATCTTTGAAAATTTTCTGATCAGCAACGCCATCTTTATTCCAATTGGAATATGATTTCTTCATATGATTAGCAATCATCAAGATTAAAGCTGATTTTTCTTTTTCATCTTCAAGTTCAATTGCTTTCTGAACCATAGATTCGATGATTTTACCGTAATGGCGAAATCTAATTCTATGATTGTTGTATGGAAGAATTTCTGGCTTCTCAGCTAATTTTTCTTTCGTAGGCAATTCATATGGTGAATCGATATCGAAATTAAAATCTGTCATGATAGCTAAATGATCCCAAAGCTTATGTCTGAAATCACTAACGTCTCTAAGGTGTGGGTACATGTTACCCATGATAGAAATAATAGTTTTAGCAGCTTTATTTCTTTCGTCTCTATCCTCGATTTTCATGGCAAAATCGACCATCATTTGAACGTTTCTGCCATATTCAGGGAGTAATAACTTTACCCTATTTGAATTGTAATCCATTTATTTGTTGTTGTGTTTTAACTGAGATGTGTTGTCTTCAGCTATCACTTATTTTGTGGGAAAGCTTATTGATGTAATTTCAATAAGTCTTTAATTTCATTTTCACCCTAAAATATTATTGATTTTTAGACGTGTTTTGAAGAACACAATAATACTAAAAAAAACGAAGATAAATCAGTTAATATTTGAGATCTGAGCTTTTTATTATCTTAAATTGAAGTTGCAGTCGATAATAAAGCTGTATCCGATTTGGTGAGTTTATTCACGGAATGACTTAGAACTCAATGCAAATGTACTGCATTTCTTCTTTCAATGCAAATTGAACACCAATTAGCCTTTATTATTAGGTTTCGTAATACTTTATTATACGATTTTTAACTTGGCAAATTTTAATAACAGTTGTTTCTGTCCTACGTTCTGAAAAAATACTGTTGCTTTTATGTTTGGTGCGTCACCTTCTAAATGTAAAACTTTACCTTTCCCGAATCGTTGATGCTCAATGTGCATTCCTGCTTGAATTTGACTAGCATCTGACGCTTCAAAATTATTACTTTCCTCATTATTATGGCTTGGTCTTAATCTAGTAGCTGATTGAGAAAGTTTTGGACGTAAACTAGGTTTCTTCTTTTGTTGGAAACTAGAATTTGTTGCTATCCGCTCGTGACTACTATCACTTTCAGCAACCCTCGATCCAAAACTACCGAACTCGGGTTCTTGCTCGTATGTGAAATCGATATATTTAGAATCAATTTCCTTTAAAAAACGACTTGGACGAGGATAACTCATATCGCCCCATTTATATCGTGCTTTAGCAAACGATAAAGTAACTTTATTCTGAGCTCTGGTTAGTGCAACATAAAATAAACGACGCTCTTCTTCTAAATCTTGAGATGAGCCTGTAGATAGTTTTGATGGAAATAATTCTTCTTCCATTCCCACGACATAGAGATAAGGGAATTCTAGACCTTTCGATGAATGAATTGTCATCATCGTAACCTTATTTCTGTCTTCATCTTTTTCATTGTCATGATCTGTCAGTAAAGCAACATCTTCCAGATAATTTGCCAACTTATTTTCACGTCCCTCTTCAAGTGCAATTTGTGTGAAATCTTGGATTGCATTTAAAAGCTCCTGAATATTTTCATGACGAGAAACCCCTTCCGGTGATCTATCGTTATAGAGTTCCTTAATAATACCTGTTTCTGATGAAACACGACTTGCTAAATCGAAAGCTGATTCATGATCAATTTTCATGGCAAATCCGTTTACCAAAGTCGCAAACTTCATTAGCTTACTAATAGTACCAGCATTTAAACCGTATGGACGTTCATTTAAACCACAGACGATGTTCCAAATGCTTTGACCAGTGCTAGAAGCTGCTTCTTGCAGTTTACTAACTGTAGTTGCACCAATACCTCTTTTGGGGTAATTAATGGTACGTTTAATTGCTTCCTCGTCGTTTGGATTAACTGCCATTCTGAAGTATGAAAGTAAATCCTTAATTTCTTTACGTTGATAAAAAGAAAGCCCACCATAAATCTTATATGGCAGATTCAATTTCCTTAACGATTCTTCAAAAAGTCGAGACTGGGCGTTGGTTCTATATAGAATGGCAAAATCTTCAAACTTAAGACGATTTCGCATCTTAGTCTCAAAAATATCATTAGCAATTATATAACCTTCTTCATGATCAGTCATTGCTTTAATGACCTTTATATTTTCGCCACCTTCTTTTTCAGAAAATGATTCTTTTTTAATCTGATCCTTATTGTTCTTGATAACAGAGTTAGCCGCATTTACAATAATCTGCGTAGAACGGTAGTTTTGTTCAAGTTTGAATAACTGATAGTTTGGGTAATCGTTTCTGAAGTTGAGTATGTTCTCAATTTTAGCTCCTCGAAATGAATAGATACTTTGCGCATCATCACCAACCACACTTACATTTTTGTGCTGCTCGGCTAGTTTCTTAACAATTAAATATTGTGAGTAGTTGGTATCTTGGTACTCATCTACCAATATATATTTAAACTTGTTTTGATACTTTGTTAAAACTTCTGGTGAGTTTTTGAAAAGAATATTTGTTTGTAAAAGTAAATCATCAAAATCCATGGCATTCGCCTGACGACAACGATGACTATAGCGTTTGTAAATTTCAGCAGTCAATGGTCTTCGGTTCGAGGCATCAATTTCTTGTGCAGCCGAATTTTGAGAGTAGGCCATTGCTGTTACAAGATTGTTTTTTGCTGATGAAATACGATTAAGTACATCATTAGCTTTATAAACCTTGTCATCTAGTTTCATTTCTTTAATAATGCTACGGAGTAAGTTTTTGGAATCTTGAGTGTCGTAGATTGTAAAGTTTGAATCGAAACCTAAGTGTTCGGCCTCGTAACGTAAAATTTTTGCAAAAGTAGAGTGGAATGTTCCCATCCAAAGAGATTGTGCTTGTTCTGAACCGACAATACGACCGATACGCTCTTTCATTTCGCGAGCCGCCTTATTGGTAAAAGTAAGAGCCAATATGGTATATGGACGTACACCTTTATTTAATAAATGAGCAATACGGTAAGTTAAAACACGGGTTTTCCCTGATCCAGCACCAGCAATTACTAGCGATGGTCCATCCGTTTTCTCAACTGCTTCACGTTGTACTGGGTTTAGGTCGTTTAAATAATCCATATGCTTATACTCTATTTTTCAATTCCAAAATACTAGCCCAAAAGTATAAAATTGCCAACTTAGTCGCATACATATTTCTGTAAATATCTTACTCATTTTATAAATCTGTGCTTTGATATCATAAATACGACATTATTTATTTAATATTGTAAATCAAGTATTGTAAAAAAATAAGAAACATATGAGACTAATGGTTTTAGCTATTTCAAATAAACTCCGATTGTTTTTCGGAATTCTTCTAGCCTTAATTTTATGCCAATCAACAATTCAAGCTCAAATAACGGCTCCTTCATCGAGTTGTAATTCTACTACAGCTTATACAGAAGTAGATCAGGATGCTATTTTTGTTTTTCGTGATGATGCTAATTCTGGTGTAGGAGAGTTGAAAGCTTTTTCGCCTGATGGAACTTCTGGATGGGATTTCACTTGGACAAAATGGGATTCTGCAACAAAAATCTTTTCCATACCAACGCATATTGATAATGGTGTTGGTGAATCTACTATTAATAATTTAGCAGATGGCAGATATAAGGTGGAGATTCAAAAGGGGCTAGTTAATGTTCGATTTATTGCATGGGTTTTTAATCAAACTAAGCCAAGCTTGGTTTTCGATGCTAAAGATTGTGATGGTGTTGCTTTTAAATCAGCTTTCTTAGTTCACCAATACCCAGACATAAATACTCCTAATACTCTAAATGTAAGTACATCTTTTGTTTTTTCCTTTCAAAGAGATAATATAGAACTTCAGCGGTTAACACTAGATGATTACGATGGTTTACCAAAAAGTTTCTTTGATGATCAGGCATTCGCGAACGAAGCTGATTATAAGATGATTGTGACTGATGAGTGCGGTTTTGAATATGCGTCAGATATAAAATCTGAAAAAACATATGTCGTTGATGCAACTTTCACTCTCGACCCTACTACTGGAGAAGCTCCTTTAGAAGTGTCTTTTGAAACTGATAATGCTAATGCGACAGATTATCAATGGTTTTTCTATCAAGATGAAGCTAGAATTGATGGTGCTGTACCAACTCAAGATAGTTTGCTTGTTGATGTCAAAGCTGGAAGTGATGAAACTTATACATATCTACATCCTGGTAAATATCTTGTGAAATTAATTGCGACCAATAACGATGACTCTATGAATTGCGTAGATGTTTTTACATCAAATGAAATTACGGTAGAAGGTTCAATCTTTGAAGTGCCAAATGTATTTACACCTAATGGAGATGGAGCTAATGACGAGTTTCGATTAAGATTGTATTCTGTAAAATCGTATTCTGTTAAAATATTTAACCGATGGGGAAGATTAGTTCATGAATTTCAAGAATCTGATGTGTCTGCAGGTATGGCAGATAGAAAAAGTTCTAAAGGTTGGGATGGAAAGATAAATGGGAAGCTTGCTTCGCCAGGAACTTATTTTTATGTGGTAGAAGCTGAAGGTAGAGAAGAAGAAGGCAGACATTACACCGAAAAAGGATCGTTGACTTTATTACATGATAAATAATCGATCTATTATAATATAAAGAAAGCCGACAAACTCATTTGAGTCTGTCGGCTTTTCTTTGTTAAGACATTTGATTAAGCTTCTGCCATTTCTTCTTCGTAAGCAGCCAGTAATTCTTTTTGAACATCATTTGGTACTTTATCGTACTCAGCAAATTTCATCGAGAATTGAGCTCGTCCACCAGTTAGAGAACTAAGTGATGTTGAATAACGATCCATCTCCTTAAGAGGTACTTTAGCTAGAATTTTCTGGAACCCTTTTTCTGCTTCCATACCCATAATCATAGCACGGCGAGTTTGAAGATCACTCATCACATCACCCATTCTATCTTCAGGAACTAAAATTTCAATATTATAAATAGGTTCAAGAATCTTTGGTGCTGCATTTTTAAATGCCTCACTAAAAGCATGACGCCCTGCAAGCCTAAATGAGATTTCATTTGAATCTACAGCGTGCATCTTACCATCGTATACTGTTACTCGAATGTCACGTGCATAGGATCCTGTTAATGGACCTTCATCCATTTTTTCCATTATCCCTTTCATAATACCAGGAAGGAAACGTGTGTCAATAACACCACCAACAATACAATTACAGAAAACTAATTTTCCACCCCAATCAAGATCGACAATTTCTGTTCCTCTAAGATTGACCTTAAATTCCTTACCATTTACTTTAAATGAAGTAGGATCAGGCATACCCTCGTAATAAGGTTCGATGATTAAGTATACCTCACCAAATTGACCTGAACCACCTGATTGTTTTCTATGACGGTAGTCGGCAGCTGCTTGTTTGGTAATGGTCTCGCGATATTGAATTTTTGGAGATTTAAACTCAATTTCCATTTTATCATTATGCTTTAATCTCCATTTAAGTGTATTTAAATGGAATTCACCTTGACTGTGAAGAAGTATCTGTTTAAGTTCTTTCGAGTATTCAATTAGTATAGTTGGATCCTCTTCATGCATGCGATGAAGTAATTCACCTAAACGCTCATCATCTGCTTCGTCAAGTGCATTAACAGCAGTTCTGTATTTTGGTTCAGGAAAATCAATATCCTTATATATGAAGTCACAATCCTTACAGTTTAAGGTGTGATTGTTTTTTGTGTTTTTAAGTTTTACTGTAGCACCAATATCACCAGCTACAAGTTCTGAAACTTTCTCGCGATGGCGACCTGCAACAACATATAACTGAGAAAGGCGTTCTTTAGTACCATTATTAATATTCGTTAAGTCGTCTCCCTCTTTAATCTTACCAGAAATTACTTTGAAGTAATTTACCTCACCAATATGAGGTTCAATAGATGTTTTAAAAACGAATAAAGAAGTAGGAGCATTTGAATCACATTTTGCTTCTCGACCACTCACGGTTGGAATCGCAGGCATCTCAGTAACGAAAGGTACAATGTTGCCAATAAATTCCATTAGTCGTCTTACACCCATGTCTTTTTTAGCAGAAACACAGAAAACAGGATAAAGATCGCAAGCAATCATCCCTTTTCTCATTCCTTCTCTCATTTCATCTTCAGTCAAACTTCCCTTGTCAAAATAAAGCTCCATTAAAGCCTCGTCATTTTCAGCTGCAGCTTCTACAAGTTCGTTATGCAACTCATTTGCTTTATCAGCTTCCGATTCTGGGATGTCAAGTATCTTTGGTTCTCCTCCATCAGGACCCCATTTGTACATTTTCATCTTCAACACATCTACAACAGCATCGAAACCAAGTCCCGCATTTACAGGATACTGAACGATAGCAATTTTGCTCCCAAAACTCACTTTGGCAGATTCTACACATTGTTCGAAATTTGCTTTCTCATGATCAAGCTGATTTATAACAAAGATCAAAGGCTTATTTCGCTTAGTCGCTCTACGACCAAGAATCTCTGTTCCTACTTCAATACCTTGTTGAGCATTAATTAGCATCAAACCAGTATCAACTACATTTAAAGCAGAAATAACGCCACCTGCAAAATCTTCAGCACCTGGCGTGTCGATAAAGTTGATTTTCTTTCCTAACCATTCTGTATACAAAACGGTAGAGAAAACAGAATTACCATGCTCATGCTCTACCGGATTATAATCAGAAACGGTGTTATTATCATCCACGTTTCCGCGTCTACTAATAACACCACCTTCGAATAACATTGCTTCAGCTAGGGTTGTTTTACCCGAGCCGGCATTGCCAATGAGAGCGATGTTCTTAACTTCATTAGATTGATAAACTTTCATACTCGAAATTTTTAATTGGGTTAAAAAATATTTCGATCAGCAGATTAGGGTAAATCTGCCTTTCTGAACTATAGGGTCTACCAATTTAACGAACTTTTCTTGTAATTCCAATAGCTGATGGTGAGATGATTAGTTTATGTTTTGAATGTAAATCGAGGTAGTATTCTCTCTGCCTTGTAAATCATGATTTCATTCTAAAGTAGAAAAGGTTATTTGTTTTTAGTCTATTTTATTTCAGGCTTAGTTGAATTTCTTCGATTAATCTATTTCTTTTTAAATCGAAGGATTTGCTTTCTAGTTCGGCTCGACTTAGGATCTGAAGAGCTTTTACGAATAGTAATCTTGACTTATCCTTATTTCCTTTCTTCTGGTATATGTCAGCTTTAAGCTTGAGAAGATTTCCATATAGATCGAGCTTGATTGAATTTGTTTCATTCTCGATATACATTAGGTCAAAGTGTTCTGAATAGAAATCATTCAGTGTTTCTAAAGCTTGGGAGTGTGAACCTTGCTCTTTAAAACCTACCGCCTTTGCAATAGCTTTACCGCTGCTTCTATCATTTGAAGAATATAGTCTTTGTTTTGGATCATGTTTATTCTTGTGTGTAAATTGTTTGTTTTCGAAGCGCAGGTATATTTTGTTTTTTATAATAGTAGAATATAAAGGCAATGGCTACAAGATTTAGACGTGTACAAAGCCAAGAACCTTCAAAGCCAAAATCACCACCATTGAATGAATTTTTTACTAGCATGTCGAATTTGAACAGGGAGTTTATATTTAGGCCACTCACATTATAATCGAACACACTTCCTTGGATAAAATTCCAAAATAAATGGAAGCTTATAGGGAATCATAGATTTCTAGTATATATATAAGTACTTCCTAAAAGAATACCTGCAACAAACAAGTCGAATATTCCGAGCCAAGTCAAATTATCATTTATGCCATGCATTAGTGTGAAAATTGAAGATGAAATAATTAAACTCCAATAAGGGTTCATTGAGTCCATTAGATTATTAAGGATGTAGCCTCTGCATAGTATCTCTTCGTTTAAAGCGACAATAATGAATAATAGAAAGCCATAGAAGAAGCCAGAAGCATTAAAATGGATACCTGTAATGGAGATGCTATTACTTATATATAATATAGCCGTTCCGATTATTATAATATTTACTGGAATAATGAATCCGCATAGTAAATCTTTGCCTTTCCCTTTCACGGAAAAACCCATTGAAGAAATCGAACGATTGTCTAAATCTCTTCTAAAAAAGATACAACGATTATAGCTCCTGCGAGTCCAGCTGCTTGAATCCAAAATTGGTATTTTAGATTTATATCATCCATGTGGAGTTGCGCAGCCATACCTCCACTTAAAACGATAGATGTTATAAATGAGAATATACCTCCAATTATTAATGTTCCTAAAAGGACTAAGGCAATTCTTAAAGCAACATGAATATTTGATAGGTTCTGTGATAGCTCGATTCTCTTGTAACATTGTAATTGTTTCTCTAATTGTTAGTATTGAGACTAAAAATAGTCTTAAAGCCTCATGATTTAATATGTCAAGTTTGTCAAATTTTTTCACAAGCACTTATACGGGTTGGGTTTTGATTCAAAGAGATGTTTGATTAATCAGATTAATAATTTTTGTGGATTTATGGTTGTGTTATTAAGAATTGACCGAAGTGTTATTTCACTTGAGAAAAAGGAAAAATCTGTGAAAACAATTGACTATCTTTGTACGCTGATTTTAAGGGTATTTTGTTGAAAATAACTAAGGGTGCTTATTGTTATTTGAAAATAATTAATACCTTTGCAACCAATTTGTTAAAATATATTTAATCACAAAGTAATTGTTAATATGCCTACAATTCAACAGTTAGTTAGAAAAGGACGTGTCAAGCTTGTCGAGAAAAGCAAGGCTCCAGCTTTGGATTCTTGTCCTCAGAGAAGAGGAGTTTGTGTTCGGGTTTACACTACTACACCTAAGAAGCCTAATTCAGCTATGCGTAAAGTAGCTCGTGTTAGATTGACAAACGGAAAAGAAGTGAATGCTTATATTCCAGGAGAAGGACATAACTTACAAGAGCACTCGATCGTATTGATTCGTGGTGGCCGTGTAAAAGACCTTCCAGGTGTAAGATATCACCTTGTTCGTGGTGCACTAGATGCTTCAGGAGTAGAAGGTCGTATGCAGCGTCGTTCTAAGTATGGTACTAAGAAGCCAAAAGCTAAAAAGTAATTAATTCTAGTTTTTAAAACTGTGAGTTAATGTTTATGTGTTGTTCTCTATTAAGTTGAGTAAATGATCGTGAGATTTTTGAAGACTGAAAAAGGCAACTACAATGGATAACTCGTAAACTAAGAAAAATGAGAAAATCAAGACCAAAAAAGAGAATCTTGTTACCGGATCCAAAATTTAATGATGTGTTGGTAACACGATTCGTAAATGACTTAATGGTTGACGGAAAGAAAAATCTATCATTCAAGATTTTTTATGCAGCGTTAGAAATCGTTAAAGAAAAAACTGAAAAGACAGGAAAATCTCCTCTTGAAGTTTGGAAGAAATCATTGGAAAATATAACTCCAGGAGTTGAAGTAAAGTCTCGCCGTGTAGGTGGTGCTACTTTTCAGGTTCCAATGGAAATTCGTCCAGAAAGAAAAGTTGCTATCTCGATTAAGAATATGATTCTTCATGCTCGTAAAAGATCAGGTAAGTCTATGGCCGATAAGTTGTCAGCTGAAATTGTAGCTGGATTCAACGAAGAAGGTGGAGCTTACAAGAAGAAGGAAGATACTCATAGAATGGCAGAGGCCAACCGTGCATTTGCTCATTTCAGATTTTAATAATTAAGATCATGGGAAAAAGAGATTTAAGATATACCAGAAATGTTGGTATTATGGCTCACATCGATGCCGGTAAAACTACAACTACAGAACGTATTTTGTATTACACTGGTGTTTCTCACAAAATTGGTGAGGTGCATGATGGAGCTGCTACTATGGACTGGATGGAGCAAGAGCAAGAGCGTGGTATTACCATTACTTCTGCTGCTACAACTTGTTCTTGGGACTACAAGGACGAAAGTTTTCATATCAACATTATTGATACCCCAGGTCACGTTGACTTTACTGTAGAGGTAGAGCGTTCTTTGCGTGTACTTGATGGTGCGGTTGCATGTTTTTGTGCAGTAGGTGGTGTTGAGGCTCAGTCTGAGACAGTTTGGAGACAAGCTAATAAATATAAAGTCCCTCGTATGGGTTTTGTGAACAAGATGGACCGTTCTGGTGCTGACTTTTTCAAAGCTGTACGTGAGGTTAAGGAAAAGCTTGGTGCTAATCCTGTACCTATTCAGATTCCAATCGGAACAGAAGAGAAGTTTTGTGGTGTAGTCGATTTGATTACCATGCAAGCTTGTATCTGGTTCGAGGATGAGAATGGAACTAACTATAGAATGGAAGAAATTCCAGCTAATTTAGTAGAAGAAGCTAATGAGTGGAGAGCTAATCTTGTAGAGGCAGTAGCTGAACAGGATGAAGACTTGATGGAGCGTTTCTTTGAAGATCCAGATTCTATTACAGAAGATGAGATGTATGCGGTTATCCGTAAGGCTACTATTAGCATGGACATTGTTCCAATGTTATGTGGTTCTGCATTTAAGAATAAAGGTGTTCAAAGATTATTGGATGCTATGATTATTTACTTGCCATCTCCTCTAGATATTGATGCTATTGAAGGTAAAGTTCCAGGAACTGACGAAGTTGTTTCAAGACAGCCTTCTGTTGAAGAGCCTTTAGCAGCACTTGCATTTAAAATTGCTACTGACCCATTTGTAGGTCGTTTAGCATTTACTCGTGTATATTCAGGTGGTATTGATGCAGGTTCATACGTTTATAATGTAAGAACAGGTAACAAGGAGCGTATTTCACGTTTGTATCAAATGCATTCAAATAAGCAAAATGCTATCGACCGTGTTGAGGCTGGTGATATTTGTGCTTGTGTAGGTTTTAAGGATATTCGTACTGGTGATACTCTTTGTCAAAAAGAAACACAGATCGAATTAGAATCTATGGATTTTCCAGATCCAGTTATTGGTATCGCTATTGAGCCATTGACTCAGAAAGACATGGATAAGATGGGTATGGCTTTAGCTAAACTAGCTGAAGAGGATCCAACTTTCGTTGTTAAGACTGACGAAGATTCAGGACAGACAGTTATCTCTGGTATGGGTGAGCTTCATCTTGATATTATTGTTGACCGTTTGAAGCGTGAATTCAAGGTTGAGTGTAATCAAGGTGCACCTCAGGTTTCATATAAGGAAGCTATTACTCGCGAAGTTGAGCACCGTCAGGTATTCAAGAAGCAGTCTGGTGGACGTGGTAAATTTGGTGATATCTCATTCCGTTTATCTCCAGTTGATGAAGATTTCGAAGGAGAAGGATTGCAGTTTATTGATCAAATTAAAGGTGGACGTATTCCTAAGGAATTTATTCCTTCTGTACAGAAAGGTTTTAAAGATGCAATGGTTAATGGAGTATTAGCAGGTTATGTTGTTGATTCATTAAAGGTTGTATTGTTTGATGGATCTTTTCACCCGGTTGACTCGGATCAATTATCATTTGAATTGGCTGCTAAGCAAGGTTTCAAAGAAGCTTGTGGTAAAGCAGGACCAGTTATTCTTGAGCCTATTATGAAAGTTGAAGTTGTTACTCCAGAAGAATATATGGGTGATATCATCGGTGACTTGAATAAGCGTCGTGGTCAGATCGAAGGAATGGAGTCTAAGCATGGTGCTCGTGTAGTAGTTGCTAAAGTGCCATTGTCAGAGCAATTCGGTTATGTAACTGTATTGAGAACTCTATCTTCTGGTCGTGCGAACTCTTCAATGGAATTCTCACATTTTGAAGATGTACCTAAGGGAATTGCTAAAGATGTAGTAGAAGCCGCTAAGGGTAAAGTAGAATTATTGTAATTAATATCGTAATAGATTTAATAATATGAGCCAGAAAATAAGAATTAAACTGAAATCTTACGATCACAACTTGGTTGACAAGTCAGCTGATAAGATTGTAAAGACAGTTAAGGCTACAGGTGCAGTAGTGAGTGGACCAATTCCACTTCCTACTCACAAGAGAATATTTACTGTTCTTCGTTCAACATTCGTGAACAAGAAATCAAGAGAACAATTTCAGCTTTCTTCATTTAAGCGTTTAATTGACATTTACAGTTCAACTGCAAATACAATTGATGCTTTAATGAAACTTGAGTTGCCAAGTGGAGTAGAAGTTGAAATCAAGGTTTGATAGACAGTATTGTTAGTTTTATTTTAAAACAAAAAGAGAAATGCCAGGATTAATTGGAAAAAAAATCGGAATGACTTCCGTTTACAGTGCCGAGGGAAAATGTATTCCATGCACTGTCATTGAGGCAGGTCCATGTGTCGTAACACAAGTTAAGACTCTTGAGTCTGACGGTTACGCAGCACTTCAGTTGGCTTTTGAAGAAAAGAAAGAAAAGCGAACAACTAAGGCGCTAGATGGGCACTTTAAAAAGGCAAACACAACTCCAAAGAAGAAACTTGTTGAATTTTCGGATTTCGACAAAGAGTATGCTTTAGGTGATGCTGTTACTGTTGATATTTTTGCTGATACAGTTTATGTAGACGTAGCAGGTGTATCAAAAGGTAAAGGTTTCCAGGGTGTTGTGAAACGTCATGGTTTTGCCGGAGTAGGTGGCGCGACACACGGTCAACATAACCGTTTACGTGCACCGGGTTCTATTGGTGCTGCATCTTACCCAGCGAGAGTATTTAAGGGCATGAGAATGGCCGGACGTATGGGTGGGGACACTGTGAAGGTTCAGAACCTTCAGGTTCTTAAGGTAATTCCTGAGAACAACTTATTATTAGTTAAAGGATCTCTTCCAGGGTCTAAAGGTTCATACGTAATTATTGAAAAGTAATGGAATTAACTATTTTAAACACAGCTGGAGAAGATACAGGAAGAAAAATTGAGTTGCAAGATTCAGTTTTCGGCATCGAACCAAATGAGCACGCTATTTACTTAGATGTAAAACAATTTTTAGCAAACCAACGTCAAGGAACTCACAAGTCAAAAGAGAGAGCTGACATTTCTGGTTCAACTGCTAAGATTAAAAAGCAAAAAGGTACAGGTACAGCTCGTGCGGGTAGTATCAAGTCTCCTTTGTTTCGTGGTGGTGGACGTTGTTTCGGACCACGTCCAAGAAACTACAGTTTCAAATTGAATAAAAAACTTAAACAATTAGCTCGTAAATCTGCATTGTCAGTTAAAGCTAAAAACAACGGTCTTGTTGTTGTTGAAGATTTCAATTTTGAAGCAGTAAAGACAAAATTGTTTATTGATCTTCAAAATAATCTGAAAGTAGCTGATAAAAAAGTGCTTTTGGTTTTAAACGAAGAGAATAAAAACATATATTTGTCGTCTCGTAATTTGAAGAATATTAAAGTTGTGCGTGTTTCTGACCTCGCAACTTACGATATTATGAAAGCTTCAACTTTATTATTCGTTGAGAGTTCGGTTAAAGGGCTCGATGAAATGTTTAAACTAAATTAAGTTTAAAAAATGGAAATTTTATTAAAGCCCCTCGTTACTGAGAAGATGACTGACCTAAGCGAAAGATTAAATCGCGTAGGTTTTGTTGTGGATCGCAGAGCGACAAAGATCGATATTAGAAGAGCAGTTGAGAAAATGTACAATGTGAAAGTTGCGGCAGTCAATACCATGAATTATCAAGGTAAGAAGAAAAGCCGTTTTACTAAAGCTGGTGCAATTGAAGGAAGAACTGTTTCTTTTAAGAAGGCGATTATAACTTTAGTTGAAGGAGATAACATAGATTTTTATAGCAATATTTAATTAAAAAATGGCTGTACGTAAATTAAAACCTGTAACTCCTGGTCAAAGACATAAGATCCTTAATACCTTTGAGCAGGTAACTACAGACAAACCTGAAAAATCATTGTTAAGACCAATGAAGAAATCCGGCGGTAGAAATAACACCGGGAAAATGACAATGAGATATATAGGTGGTGGTCACAAAAGAAGATATCGAGTAATCGACTTCAAAAGAGACAAGGATACTATCCCTGCCAAAGTTGTTTCAATAGAGTACGATCCAAACCGTACTGCGCGCATAGCTTTGCTTGTGTATGCAGATGGTGAGAAACGTTACATTGTTGCTCCAGCTGGCTTAGAGGTAGATCAAGTACTTGTTTCTGGTAGAAGTGTTGCTCCAGAGATCGGAAATGCAATGCCATTATCAGATATCCCATTAGGTACAATAATTCATAATATTGAATTAAGACCCTCTCAAGGTGCTGTGATGGCTCGTAGTGCTGGTGCATATGCTCAACTCGTTTCACGAGATGGCAAATATGCAATGATCAAGTTACCTTCGTCAGAAGTTAGAATGATTCTTGTTACCTGTAAAGCTACAATCGGTACTGTTTCTAATAGCGATCACGCTTTAGAAAGAAGTGGTAAAGCTGGTCGTACTCGCTGGTTAGGTAGAAGACCTCGTGTTCGTGGTGTAGTGATGAATCCAGTTGATCACCCAATGGGTGGTGGTGAAGGTAAATCTTCCGGTGGACATCCACGCTCTAGAACAGGAGTCTTGGCAAAAGGTTTCAAAACCAGAGCTAAGAAGAATGCTTCTAATAAGTATATAGTTGAAAGAAGGAAAAAATAATTTGATTAACTAAGTTGTTATGAGTCGTTCACTAAAAAAAGGCCCTTTTATCGATTTCAAATTGGATAAAAGAGTAATAGAACAAAACGAGTCAGGTAAAAAATCAGTGATTAAAACCTGGTCACGTCGTTCTATGATCTCTCCAGATTTCGTAGGCCACACGATTGCCGTTCACAACGGAAATAAATTCATTCCTGTATATGTTACCGAGAATATGGTAGGACATAAACTAGGAGAATTTGCACCAACTCGTACCTTTAGAGGTCACGTTGATAAGAGAAAACGTTAAGCGTGACGTTGGTTTTAATTAACATTTTGAATTCATAGAAATGGGAGCTAGAAAAAGAATAAAAGCAAACCAAATAAAGGAGCAGAATTTAAGCAAAGCGTTTGCTAGCTTAAAGAATGTTCCGACTTCGCCCCGCAAAATGCGCCTGGTTGCCGATATGGTAAGAGGTATGGAGGTGAACCGAGCTTTAGATGTACTTCGTTTCAGTCCAAAAGAAGCATCGAATCGCGTAGAAAAACTAGTGCTTTCAGCAATTGCCAACTGGCAAGCTAAGAATGAAGGAAAGAGACTAGAGGAAAGTGCATTATATGTGAAAGAAATTCAGGTAGATTCTGCACGAATCCTTAAACGTCTAAGACCTGCACCTCAAGGGAGAGCGCATAGAATTAAAAAGAGATCAAATCATGTAACTATATTACTTGGTAGCAAAACTGCCGAAAGTGATACAAAAGAATAGTTAGAATGGGACAAAAAGTAAATCCAATAGGGAATCGACTAGGAATCATCAGAGGATGGGATTCTAACTGGTTTGGTGGAAAAAACTACGGTGAGAAGCTTGTTGAGGACCATAAAATACGTAAGTATTTAAATGTTCGTTTAGCAAAAGCAAGTATTTCTAAAATCATAATTGAAAGAACTCTTAAACTAATCACTATTACTATTAACACTGCACGACCTGGTATTATTATCGGAAAAGGTGGTCAAGAGGTAGATAAGTTGAAAGAAGAGTTAAAGAAGATTACTGACAAAGAAGTACAAATTAACATCTTTGAAATTAAGCGTCCAGAGTTGGATGCCGTAATCGTCGCTAATAACATTGCTCGTCAAATTGAAGGTCGTATCGCCTACAGAAGAGCAACTAAGATGGCCATTGCTTCTACAATGAGAATGGGTGCTGAAGGAATCAAAATTCAAATCTCAGGTCGTTTAAATGGAGCAGAGATGGCACGTTCTGAAATGTATAAAGAAGGACGTACTCCTCTTCACACTTTAAGAGCAAATATTGATTACCATTTAGCTGAAGCTTTAACAACTTATGGCTTACTTGGGATCAAAGTTTGGATCTGTAAAGGTGAGATTTATGGTAAACCAGATTTAACTCCAAATGCAGGATTGCGCGATGCTCGTGCACCTAAAGGTGGAAAGCCTGGTTTTAATAGAAGAAAAAAGAAGTAGTCTTTAAATTTAATGTATTAGTACGATGTTACAACCAAAAAGGACTAAATTTAGGAGACAACAAAAGGGAAGAATGAAAGGTAACGCAGGTCGCGGAACTGAATTAGCATTTGGATCTTTTGGGATTAAATCACTTGAAACAAAGTGGTTAACCGGTCGCCAGATTGAAGCTGCTCGTGTTGCAGTTACCCGATATATGCAAAGACAAGGTCAACTGTGGATCAGAGTATTCCCAGATAAACCTATCACTAAGAAGCCTGCAGAGGTACGTATGGGTAAAGGTAAAGGTGCGCCAGAAGGATTCGTTGCTCCTGTTTCACCAGGAAGAATGTTATTCGAGTGTGAAGGTGTACCTTTTGCAGTTGCTAAAGAGGCTTTACGTCTTGCAGCTCAAAAACTACCTGTTACTACAAAGTTTGTCGTAAGACGTGATTATGTTGAAAATTCAAATGATTAATCATGAAGAATTCAGAAATTAAAGAGTTAACAACACAGGAAATAGTAGAAAAGTTGGACGCTGAAAGATCAGCATTAACTCGATTCAACCTAAATCACGCTATTTCACCTTTGGAAAATCCTTTGCAAATTAAGGAAACCAGACGTAATATTGCAAAATTGATGACGGAAATTCGTCAGAGGCAATTAACTGAAAAGTAAAAAAAAGTGATGGAAAGAAACCTTAGAAAAGAACGTATCGGGGTAGTGGTAAGCGACAAAATGGATAAAACCATTACTGTTGCAGTTCACACTAAAGAAAAACACCCAATCTACGGAAAGTTCGTGAACAAGACTAAAAAGTTAACTGCTCACGACGAAGAGAACACCTGCAATGAAGGTGATACCGTAAAGATCATGGAAACCCGACCTTTAAGTAAAAATAAGACTTGGAGATTAGTTGAACTTATTGAAAGAGCTAAGTAATCATGATACAAACAGAAAGTAGACTACTAGTAGCTGATAACAGCGGAGCCAAAGAAGTTCTTTGTATTCGTGTGTTAGGCGGAACCAAAAAACGCTATGCATCAATTGGCGACAAAATTGTGGTTACCGTTAAACATTCAATTCCAGGTTCGGAAATGAAAAAAGGAACAGTAACCAAAGCCGTTGTTGTTCGTGTAAAAAAAGAGATTAGAAGAAAAGACGGGTCTTATATTCGCTTTGACGATAACGCTTGTGTGTTATTGAATACAACAGACGAGATGAGAGGAACCCGAATTTTTGGACCTGTTGCCAGAGAACTACGTGAAACAAACATGAAGATCGTTTCTCTAGCACCAGAAGTATTATAATCTTGTAAACTTAGAACAATGCGAAAAAAGTTACATATTAAAAAGGGTGATACCGTAATTGTAAACGCAGGGGAATCTAGAGGCCAGGAAGGTAAAGTATTAGAAGTTATTGTTGAAAAGCAACGAGCGATCGTTGAAGGAGTAAACATGATGTCTAAACATACCAAACCTAACGCAGCTAACCCTCAAGGCGGTATTATTAAGCAAGAGGCTCCTATTCACATTACAAATTTGAATGTGAAGGATCCTTCTACCGGGAAAGCATCCCGAATTGGTAGAAAATTGAATGACAATAACAAATTAGTTAGATACGCTAAAAAGTCAGGGGAGGAGATTAAGTAATGAGCTATACACCATCTCTTAGAAAACAGTATACAGAGGAAGTTGTTCCAGTTTTAATGAAGGAATTCAACTACAAATCTGTTATGCAGGTTCCTAGATTAACGAAGATAGTACTTAATCAAGGTGTTGGGCAAGCAATTGCTGACAAGAAAGTTTTAGAGTTCTCATTGAACGAAATGACTTCAATCACTGGACAAAAAGCAATATCAACTCTATCGTCTAAAGATATTTCTAACTTTAAGTTACGTAAGGGTATGCCAATTGGTACTACTGTTACATTACGCCGCGAGCACATGTACGAGTTTCTTGAGAAACTAATTCGTGTTGCTTTACCACGTATACGTGACTTTAAAGGAGTTAATAGTAAACTAGACGGAAGAGGAAACTATACTTTAGGTATTGAAGAACAAATCATTTTCCCTGAAATCGTTTTAGATGAAGTGAATAAGATTATGGGTATGAATATTACCTTTGTTACTTCTGCAAATACCGATGAAGAAGCCTATGCTCTTTTGAAAGAATTTGGATTACCATTTAAAAACATTAAAAAGTAATACGATGGCTAAAGAATCAATGAAAGCTCGCGAAGTTAAGCGTCAGAAATTAGTAGAAAAGTACGCAGCTAAAAGAGCTAAATTAAAAGAGGAAGGTGACTATATCGGTCTTAGTCGTTTGCCTAAAAATTCTTCACCTGTTAGATTACATAACAGATGTAAATTAACTGGTCGTCCTAAGGGATACATGAGACAATTCGGTTTAAGTCGTATCACATTTCGTGAAATGGCTTCTGCTGGTTTGATCCCAGGTGTTCGTAAAGCGAGCTGGTAACCAACAACAACGTTCTTAAAAGAACTATTGTTAAATATTGTCCCGAGCAATCGGGATCAATTTAATTTTTTATATATAATGACAGATCCAATAGCAGATTTTCTTACTCGTTTGAGAAATGCAATTATGGCTAACCACAAAGTGGTTGAAATGCCTGCATCGAACGTTAAAAAAGAAATGACAAAAATTCTTAAGGATAAAGGATATATCCTTAATTACAAATTTGAGGATGATGGTTTGCAAGGCAAAATTAAAATTGCTTTGAAATATCATCCAGAGTCTAAGATTCCAGCAATTAAGGATCTTAAACGTGTCTCTAAGCCAGGTTTAAGAAAATATTGTGGAGCTACTGAATTGCCTCGCGTACTTAACGGTTTAGGTATTGCTATCTTATCAACTTCTCAGGGAGTAATGACAGATAAGGAAGCTCGCCAAAAGCATGTTGGTGGTGAAGTATTGTGTTTCGTTTACTAATATAGGGAGGATAAGAAATGTCTAGAATTGGAAAATTACCTATCGTTTTGCCTGCCGGAGTTGAAGTAAAGGTAAACAAGAATAATTCAGTGGTGGTTAAAGGGCCTAAAGGTGAACTAACCCAACAGGTTAATCCTGTAATCAAAGTAACTGTTGAAGATAACTCTATCGTTTTAGAGCGTCCAACGGATCAGAAGCCTCATAAAGCTTTGCATGGTCTTTATCGTTCATTAATCAGCAACATGGTTGTTGGTGTAACTGAAGGATACAAAACTGAGCAAGAGCTTGTAGGTGTAGGTTACCGTGCGACTTCTAAAGGTCAGATATTAGAGTTGGCTTTAGGTTACTCTCACTTGATTCATATGGAGATTGCACAAGAAGTTAAAGTAACAGCTGTTACTGAAAAACGTGCTAATCCGATTATTACTCTAGAGAGTTGCGATAAGCAATTGGTTGGTCAGGTTGCTGCAAAGATTCGTTCTTTCAGAAAACCAGAGCCATATAAAGGAAAAGGTGTTAAATTTGTTGGAGAACAGCTAAGAAGAAAAGCTGGTAAATCTGCGGGTAAATAATTTCTAAAACAGTAAATTATGGCTTTAACTAAGCGCGAAAGAAGACTTAGAATTAAAAGAAGAGTTCGTAAGTCAATTTCTGGAACTGCCGAAAGACCAAGAATGTCAATTTTTCGTTCAAATAAGCAGATTTCAGTACAGATTATAGATGATATTACAGGAAAGACCATTATATCTATTTCATCTCTAGTAAAAGAAATTACTGAGAAGAATGGTAATAAATCAGAACAAGCAGAGTTCGTAGGGCAAGCAATTGCTGAGAAAGCTGCAACTGCTGGTATTTCTGAAGTAGTATTTGATAGAAATGGTTACTTATACCATGGTAGAATTAAATCTTTAGCGGACGCTGCTCGTAAAGGTGGCCTTAAATTTTAAGTATTATGGCAGATAAGAATATTAAGACTAGCGACGCAGAACTTAAGGATAAACTGGTTGCAATTAATCGTGTTACTAAGGTAACAAAAGGTGGACGTACTTTCAGCTTTTCAGCAATTGTTGTTGTTGGAAACGAGAATGGACTAATAGGTTGGGGGCTTGGAAAAGCAAGCGATGTTGTTAGTGCTATCTCTAAAGGTGTTGACGCTGCGAAGAAAAATCTGATTAAGGTTCCAGTACTTAAAGGAACTATTCCTCACGAGCAACTTGCACGTTTTGGTGGAGCAGAGGTTTTTATTAAGCCTGCTTCTCATGGTACCGGTGTAAAAGCTGGTGGTGCAATGCGTGCCGTACTTGAGAGTGTTGGTGTAACTGATGTACTTGCAAAGTCAAAAGGATCATCAAACCCTCATAACCTTGTGAAAGCTACTATTGCAGCTCTTGGAGAATTAAGAGATGCTCATACTATTGCTGATCAAAGAGGTGTTTCATTAGATAAAGTGTTTAACGGTTAAACTAAAGGAAATGGCTAAGATTAAAATTACCCAAGTTAAGAGTAAAATAGGGAGTAACGCTCGCCAAAAGAAAACTTTAGAAGCATTGGGATTGAAAAAGATCAATGGTATTGTTGAGCACGAGGCTACATCTCAAATTAAAGGAATGGTTGCAAAGGTGAGTCACCTAGTTTCCGTTGAAGAATAATGATTGTTAATATTTTAGCATAAATATATTATGGACTTAAGTAACTTAAAACCCGCAGCTGGCTCTGTTAAGACAAATAAAAGAATCGGTCGCGGACAAGGATCTGGTAGAGGTGGTACTTCTACTAGAGGACATAAAGGTGCAAAGTCAAGATCTGGATACTCTAAAAAAGTTGGTTTCGAAGGTGGTCAAATGCCTTTACAACGTAGAGTTCCTAAGTTTGGATTTAAGAACATTAATAGAGTTGAATACAAAGCTATTAATGTTGAAGTATTGCAAGTATTGGCTGAGAAAAACAACATTACGACTATTGATGCTGAAGTTTTGGTTAACGCAGGAATGTGTAACAAAAATGACAAAATCAAAGTTTTAGGTAATGGCGTATTATCTGCTAAACTTGAAGTTAAAGCTCATGCGTTCTCGAAGTCTGCTCAATCAGCGATTGAAGCAGTAGAAGGAACTGTTGTTAAATTGTAAGATTAGATAATGAAAGGTTTAATAGATACATTGAAGAACATCTGGAAGATTGAAGATTTAAGATCAAGAATCTTAACAACTTTAGCTCTTCTATTGGTTTACCGTTTAGGAACCATGATAGTGTTGCCGGGGATAGACCCAGCTCACTTAGGCGCGTTAAAATCTCAAACTGCTGATGGAGTATTAGGTTTGTTAGATATGTTTTCAGGGGGTGCATTCTCGAATGCGTCAATTTTTGCCCTAGGAATCATGCCTTACATTTCTGCTTCTATCGTTATTCAGTTAATGGGAATTGCTGTACCTTACTTTCAACGTTTGCAACGTGAAGGTGAGAGCGGTAGACGTAAAATCAATCAGATTACACGTTACCTAACCGTCGTTATTCTTATTCTTCAAGCACCAGGATATTTATTAAACCTTCACTCGACATTGCCTGAAGCAGCTTTTATTTTAAAAGGCGTTTTCTTTACTGCATCTTCAATAGCTATGCTTGCAGCCGGATCCATGTTTATCATGTGGTTAGGTGAAAAGATTACAGACAAAGGTATTGGTAACGGTATTTCTATCATCATCATGATTGGTATTATTGCTCGTTTGCCTTTTAACTTTATAGCTGAACTAGGATCAAGATTAGAAGGACAAGGCGGTGGATTAATTCTACTCGTTCTTGAAATTGTAATCTTGTTCGTTGTATTTGCTCTTACTATTTTATTAGTACAGGGTACAAGAAAGATTCCAGTGCAATACGCTAAGCGTATTGTTGGAAGCAAGCAGTATGGTGGTGTTCGTCAGTACATTCCTTTAAAAGTGAATGCAGCTGGTGTTATGCCAATCATCTTTGCTCAGGCTATTATGTTCTTGCCAATGGCATTTGTGAACTATGCGAGTTCAGATTCATTATCAGGAGTAGCTGCTGCCTTAAGTAACTATACAGGATTTTATTACAATGCTTTGTTCTTTGTAATGATTGTGTTGTTTACTTATTTTTATACGGCTATTACAGTTAATCCAACGCAAATGGCGGAGGATATGAAAAAGAATGGTGGTTTTATTCCAGGTGTTAAGCCAGGTAAGAAAACGGTAGATTTCTTAGATACTGTAATGTCACGAATCACTTTACCAGGTTCTTTATTCTTAGGTTGGGTTGCAATTATGCCTGCCTTTGCAATGTTAGCTGGTATAAATAGTGGTTTTGCTCAATTCTTCGGAGGTACTTCACTATTGATTTTAGTGGGTGTTGTTTTAGATACTCTACAACAAATCGAAAGTCATCTATTGATGCGTCATTACGATGGTTTGATGAAGTCTGGAAGAATTAAGGGTAAATCTCCAGCGGGAGCTGCTGCTTTTTAAAATATTTTTGCTTTCTTTGCAAAATGATTTTTTACAAGACTGAGGAGGAGATAGCGTTGCTTGAACAAAGTAACATACTGGTGGCCAGGACTCTTGGGGAGATCTCGAGAAGGATATGTCCCGGCATATCGACTCTAATGTTAGATCAAATTGCAGAAGAATATATAAGGGATAATGGTGGTGAGCCAGGATTTCTTGGTTACGATGGATTTCCAAACACCCTTTGTATGTCAGTTGGCAAGCAAGTAGTGCACGGTATTCCGTCTTCCTATGAATTGAAAGAAGGTGATATTTTATCTTGCGATTGTGGTGTTTTATTGAATGGCTTTTATGGCGATTCAGCATATACATTCAGTGTAGGGGAAGTAAATCCTGAAATTAAATCGTTACTAAAAGTAACTAAGGAAGCTCTTTATAAAGGGATAACTAATGCAGTCGAAGGAAACCATTTGGGAGATATCGGCTATGCCATTCAAGAACATGCAGAGAAATATGGTTTTTCTGTTGTACGAGAAATGGTAGGACACGGAATTGGTAAGGATTTGCATGAAGATCCACAGGTTCCTAATTTTGGTAGACAAGATAGAGGTTTGAAGTTGAGAAATGGTTTAGTAATAGCTATTGAACCGATGATCAATTTAGGAAAGAAGGATGTTTATCAAGATGAAGATGGTTGGGCAATTATCACAGCAGATGGGTTACCTTCTGCACATTTCGAACATACAATTGTAGTTAGGAATGGACAAGCTCAAATCCTGTCCAGTTTTGAATTTATTGAGGAATATAATAACATATAATACATTTATTACTTATGGCTAAACAGCCTTCAATAGAACAAGACGGTACCATTACCGAAGCATTATCAAATGCAATGTTTCGTGTAGAACTTGAGAACGGACATGTGATAACAGCACATATCTCTGGGAAAATGAGAATGCACTATATTAAGATCTTGCCTGGCGATAAGGTTAAAGTGGAAATGTCACCATACGATCTTACTAAAGGGCGAATTACTTTTAGATATAAAAATTAAATTTCGATAAAATGAAGGTAAGAGCATCTGTAAAGAAACGTTCTGAAGATTGTAAGATCGTTAGAAGAAAAGGACGTTTGTATGTGATTAATAAAAAGAATCCTAAGTTTAAACAACGTCAAGGATAATTAAGTTAACTTGTAAATAAATAAATAAATTTTATGGCTAGAATTGTTGGAGTCGATTTGCCTCAAAACAAAAGAGGAGTTATTAGTTTAACTTATATCTTTGGAATTGGTAGAAGCGCCGCTAAACAAATCCTTGATGAAACTGGAGTTAATCCAGACAAGCAAGTTAAGGACTGGACAGATGATGAAGCTGGAAAGATTCGTCAGGCTATTAACGCAACTTTCAAAGTAGAAGGTGAATTGCGTTCTTTAAATCAACTGAACATTAAGCGTTTGATGGATATCGGATGTTATAGAGGAATTCGCCACCGTGTTGGTTTACCATTGCGTGGACAGAGAACTAAAAATAACTCCCGTACTAGAAAGGGTAAGAGAAAAACAGTTGCTAACAAAAAGAAAGCGACTAAATAATTGTTAAGTTATGGCAAAGAAGTCAGTATCAGTTAGAAAGAAAGTTGTTAAGGTTGAAGCATTAGGACAAGTGCACATCCACTCATCATTCAACAACATTATTATCTCAATGACCAATAATACTGGTCAGGTTATTTCTTGGTCATCGGCCGGTAAAATGGGATTTAGAGGTTCTAAGAAGAATACTCCATATGCAGCTCAACAGGCAGCATCCGATTGTGCTAAAAAAGCACATGACCTAGGTTTGAGAAAAGTTAAAGTATACGTTAAAGGTCCAGGTAACGGACGTGAATCTGCAATCCGTGCGGTAAATTCTTGCGGAATTGATATAGCAGAAATCATTGATGTTACTCCACTACCACATAATGGTTGTAGACCTCCTAAGAGACGTAGAGTATAATTAAAATTCAGCTTAAATTTCGTTCGGTTTTTTTTTCTTTTGATATCCTCTCAAGAACAGCGGCCCTTTTAAAACCGATAACTTTTTAAGTCACTTAAACGTAAAAAAATTAAATTTAATAAGAGATGGCTAGATATATAGGACCAAAGAGTAGAATTGCTAGAAAATTTGGAGAGCCAATTTTTGGACCTGATAAGGCATTTGAAAATAAAAACTACCCTCCTGGACAGCACGGTAACAGCCGTAGAAGAAATAAAATGTCTGAATATGGGGTTCAGTTGAAAGAGAAGCAAAAAGTAAAATATACTTATGGTGTATTAGAAAAGCAATTCTCTAACTTATTTAAAAAGGCCGCAAGAAGTAAAGGTATTACTGGTGAAGTATTGTTACAACTCCTAGAATGTCGTTTAGATAACGTAGTTTACAGATTAGGCGTTGCTCCAACAAGATCAGCTGCTCGTCAGTTGGTTAGCCATAAACATATTACTGTAAACGGTCAGGTTTGTAATATCGCTTCATTTTCAGTAAAAGCCGGGGATATCGTAGGAGTTCGTGAAAAATCGAAGTCTTTAATTGCTATTACCGATTCTTTATCTACTGCAAGATACAATCAAGCATCTTGGTTGGAGTGGGATCAAACTTCACTTAGTGGTAAGTTTTTAAACATTCCAGAAAGAACTGAGATTCCTGAGAACATCAAGGAGCAGTTAATCGTTGAATTGTATTCTAAATAAAAATAGTTAATCAATATTTTATGGCAATATTAGCTTTCCAAAAACCGGACAAAGTTATTATGCTCGACGCTGACGATACATTCGGAAAATTCGAATTTCGTCCACTAGAGCCAGGATATGGTATTACAATAGGTAACGCCTTGAGAAGAATTTTACTTTCTTCTCTTGAGGGGTATGCTATTACTACTATCAAGGTTCAAGGTGTTGATCATGAGTTTTCTACTGTACCAGGTGTTATTGAGGATGTAACCGAAATAATCCTGAACTTGAAACAAGTTAGGTTTAAACAAAAGGTTGAAGAAGTAGATAGTGAGTTGGTAACTGTTACCATTTCGGATCAAGATACTTTTACAGCAGGCGATATTAACAAGTTCCTAACTGGTTTCGAAGTGTTGAATCCTGATCTAGTGATTTGTAGATTGGATAGCTCTGCCAAATTACAATTGGATTTAACTATCAATAAAGGTCGTGGGTATATTCCTTCTGTAGAGAATAAACCAGTTGATGCTGAATTTGGAGTAATCCCAATTGATGCTATTCACACACCAATTAAGAACGTAAAGTTCGATGTTGAGAACTACCGTGTAGAGCAGAAGACTGACTATGAAAAGTTAGTATTCGAAATTACTACTGATGGTTCAATTCATCCTAAAGAAGCCTTGAAAGAAGCTGCAAAAATTCTTATTTATCACTTCATGCTATTCTCAGATGAAAAGATCACTCTTGACACTGACGAGAAATTTGCAAACGAAGAGTTTGATGAAGAAGTATTGCATATGCGTCAACTTCTTAAGACTAAGTTGGTAGATATGGATCTTTCTGTTAGAGCATTGAACTGCTTAAAAGCTGCTGATGTTGATACATTAGGAGAATTAGTTCAATTCAACAGAAACGACCTATTGAAATTTAGAAACTTTGGTAAGAAATCCTTAACCGAGTTAGATGATTTATTAGAATCATTAAATCTTACTTTCGGCATGGATATTTCTAAGTATAAATTAGATAAGGAATAAGGTAAAATGAGACATAGAAAAAGATTTAATCACCTAGGACGAAAAGCTGCCCACAGAAAGGCTATGCTTTCGAATATGGCGTCTTCTTTAATCTTACACAAAAGAATCAGTACAACTACTGCTAAAGCGAAAGCTTTAAGAATGTATGTAGAACCATTGATTACTAAGGGTAAGGAAGATACTACTCACTCAAGACGTGTTGTTTTTAGCTATTTAAAGCAAAAAGAGGCCGTTACTGAGTTGTTTAGAGAGGTTTCAGCAAAGGTTGCGACTCGTAACGGAGGTTACACTCGTATTCTTAAGACAGGTAATCGTTTAGGAGATAACGCAGAAATGTGTATTATCGAGTTAGTTGATTACAATGAGACTTACGTAACAGAGAAAAAAGCTGAAGTTAAGAAAACTACACGTAGAAGAAAAAGCACTAAGAAAGCTGATGCTACTACTGAAGTTGAAGCAACAGATGCAACTGAAGTTAAAGGCGAAGAGTAATCTTTCCTTTTCATATAAAAAAAGGGATAAAGTTCAACTTTATCCCTTTTTTAATGCCCTAAAGATTTTTGCAACGTTTGCGTAATTACAACATGTTTTTTCAGTATTTATTATTGAAAAATATTACTTAAATTGCTAGTCTTTAGTGCTGAATTAGAGAATTTATTTCATTATAACAACAATAAAACATTTAGTTATGTCAGAAATTGTAAAGATTCACGGTCGTGAGATTCTTGACTCACGTGGAAATCCAACTATCGAAGTAGAAGTTACACTTGAAGGTGGTTTCTTTGGACGCGCTGGTGTTCCTTCAGGAGCTTCAACTGGTGAAAATGAAGCCTTAGAGCTTCGTGACGGAGATAAGTCTCGTTATTTAGGTAAAGGTGTGTTAAAAGCTGTTGACAACGTTAACAACATTATTGCTCCTGTTCTTTTAGGTATGGATGCTACTAACCAAGTTGCTATAGATAAAGCTATGATCGCGCTTGACGGTACAAAAACTAAGTCTAAGTTAGGTGCTAACGCTATGTTAGGTGTTTCTTTAGCTGTTGCTAAAGCTGCGGCTGAGTTTTGTGACTTACCTCTTTATCGTTATATCGGTGGTGCTAATGCTAATGTTCTTCCAGTTCCTATGATGAACATTATCAATGGTGGTTCTCACTCTGATGCTACAATCGCATTCCAGGAGTTCATGATCCGTCCTATTGGTGCTCCTTCTTTCCGTGAGGCTTTAAGAATGGGTGCTGAAGTATTTCACGCTCTTGCAAAAGTACTTAAGGGAAAAGGTCTTTCTACTGCAGTAGGTGACGAAGGTGGTTTTGCTCCAATGTTGGGTGGTACTGAAGAAGCTATTGACTGTATCCTTACAGCTATCAAAAACGCTGGTTACAAAGCTGGTCGTAAAGAAGATGGTGGTGATATTTCTATCGCTATGGACTGTGCTGCTTCTGAGTTCTTCAAAGATGGTGTATATGATTACAGTATTTTTGAGCCAAACGGCGCTAAAAGAAATTCTAAAGAACAAGCTGCTTACCTAGCTGAGTTGATCACTAAATTCCCTATCGATTCTATCGAAGATGGTATGGACGAAGGTGATTGGGATGGATGGGTTGAATTAAACTCTCTTATCGGTGATAAGTGTCAGATCGTAGGTGATGATTTATTCGTAACTAACACTGATTACTTAGCTAAAGGTATCGAGCTTAAGGCTGCTAACTCTATTTTGATTAAAGTAAACCAGATTGGTACTTTAACTGAGACTTTAAATGCTATTGAAATGGCTCACCGTGCAGGTTATACTTCAGTAACTTCTCACCGTTCAGGTGAAACTGAAGATGCTACTATCGCTGATATTTCAGTGGCAACTAACGCTGGACAGATCAAGACAGGTTCTTTGAGTCGTTCTGACCGTATGGCTAAGTATAATCAATTACTTCGTATTGAAGAAGAATTGGGAGATGAAGCAATTTTCGGATGCTAATTATTAGCACCATGCATATATAGAAAAAGGAGTCTAACGACTCCTTTTTTTTATACCAAAATATTATTGCAATTCTTTTAGATGTACTCTTCCATTAAATTGAAAAGTGTCTTAGATTGGAATGGCTTAGATATATATGCGTCCATCCCAACTTCTATAGATACTTCTTTATCAGAAGAAAAATAGTTTGCACTGAATGCGATAACTGGAGTTTTATAATCTCTAGTTTCTTCTTCAATTTTCCTAATGTGTTGAGCAGCTTCAATACCTCCCATAATAGGCATCTGTAAATCCATTAAGACCATGTCGTACTGATTCTTCTCAAATAGTTCAACGGCATCCTTGCCGTTTTCTGCTATTTCTACTTTACCTACTCTAGATCTTAGGTAAATTTCAATCGTTTTTCTATTGCTGAGCTTATCTTCTACCAGTAGGATTTTAGCTTCGTTGATTGGAATATTTCTCTTCTCAATTTCCGTTTTAACGACAATACAAGAATCGATATTCTCTTCCCAACAAACTCGTTCTATTTTTTCCATAATTATATTTTAGTAGTCGAGTAAGAAATTACTTTTTTATTGATTAAAGATTAAAATTAGGCATTTATATGATAAGATAAAATCTTATTTGTTAAAATATTTTTTGATGCTTGTTCGACAGTATTAAACATGATGGCTTCACGCTTTTTTGTTTAAGCAAAATAGATTATAAATTGATCGCGTCATTAGTTTTTTTATTTTTGTGTGAAATTGATATTAAAGAATTTAATGCAGTAGCTTTAAACTTATTATCAGTGTATGAAAATTACAAAATTGAGTTAAAATTTATATAGATGGCAGACGATAAGAAGATTATCTTTTCGATGGAGAGAGTGAGTAAAACTTTTTCATCTCAGAAAAAAGTATTGAATAATATTAACCTTTCTTTCTTCTACGGAGCGAAGATTGGAATTATTGGTTTAAATGGTTCGGGTAAATCTACGTTGATCAAGATTATTGCGGGGCTTGAGCCTTCATTTGATGGACATGTTGTATGGTCTAAAGATCACAATATTGGTTATTTATCTCAGGAACCAGAATTGGATGATAATAAAACTGTAAGAGAAATTGTTGAAGAAGGCGTGCAAGAAATTGTTGACTGCTTAGCAGCTTACGAAGCAGTTAACTTGAAGTTTGGAGATCCTGAAATTCTTGAAGATCCAGATAAAATGCAATCTGTAATGGATGAGCAGGCTGAGCTTCAAGAGAAGATTGATCATTTTGATGCATGGAATTTAGACACAAAACTTGAGCGCGCAATGGACGCGTTACGTTGCCCTGAAGGAGACGAGCTTGTTAAACATTTATCAGGAGGAGAGCGTCGTCGAGTTGCACTTTGTCGTTTATTACTGCAAGAGCCAGATATACTTCTCTTAGATGAGCCAACTAACCATTTGGATGCTGAATCTGTAGAGTGGTTGGAGCAGCATCTTGCTCAATATAAAGGAACCGTTATCAGTATTACTCACGACCGTTACTTCCTAGATAATGTAGCGGGTTGGATTCTTGAACTTGACCGTGGAGAAGGAATTCCTTGGAAAGGGAATTATAGCGAATGGTTGGATCAGAAGACACAACGTATGGCAATGGAGGAAAAAACGGCTAGTAAACGTCGTAAAACTCTTGAGCGTGAGTTGGAGTGGGTGCGTATGGCTCCAAAAGCTCGTCAAGCTAAATCTAAAGCTCGTTTGAATGCTTACGATACCATGATGAACGAAGATTTAAAGGAGAAAGAAGAGAGGCTGGAGATCTTTATTCCTAACGGACCACGTTTGGGTAATAAGGTCATTCAAGTTAAAGGTGTTTCAAAAGGCTTTGGTACCAAACTGTTGTACGAAGATTTGGAATTTGAGTTGCCACCAGCAGGTATTGTCGGTATAATTGGACCGAATGGTGCGGGTAAGACCACACTTTTCAGAATGATAATGGATCTTGAGAAGCCAGACAAAGGGACTTTTGAAGTTGGTGATACGGTTAAGGTTGGATATGTTGATCAACAACATGCTGATATCGATCCTGAGAAATCAGTTTATGAAGTAATCTCTGGTGGAGGTGATTTGATTAATGTTGGTGGACGTACTATCAACGCTCGTGCCTATGTTGGACGATTTAACTTTAATGGTGCCGATCAGGAGAAGAAATGTGGTGTGCTTTCGGGTGGTGAACGTAACCGTTTACACCTAGCCCTAACGCTTAAGGAAGAAGCCAATGTTCTTCTACTTGATGAACCTACCAATGATATTGACGTGAATACGCTTCGTGCACTTGAAGAAGGTTTGGAAAGTTTTGCAGGTTGTGCTGTTGTTATTTCTCACGACCGTTGGTTCTTAGACCGTATTGCAACACATATTCTTGCTTTCGAGGGTGATTCTCATGTACAATTCTTCGAAGGTGGTTATAGCGATTATGAGATTAATAAGAAAAAACGTTTGGGTGATGAAGGACCTAAGCGTATTCGATATAAGAAATTGATTGCTGATTAATTTCACTAACTTTAAAATTGAGGGAAGATGCCAGATTGGTTTTCTTCCCTTTGTTTTTGTAATTTTGATTGTATCAACTAAAACAGTAACAAAATGTCACAATTTAGAACAGAGTATGAAGAGCGTAATTGGGCCATGTTTTGTCACCTCGGTGGTTTAGCTCATTTCATTCCTTTTGGAAATATTATTCTTCCTTTAATTTTATGGAGTATGCGAAAGGATGAATCGGAATTGGTTAATCGTGAAGGTAAAAAAGCACTGAATTTTCAAATTTCATTTACCATTTACATGATTATTTCCGCTATTTTGGTGTTTGTATTTGTTGGTGTTTTATTTCTTGTCATCTTAGGGCTTCTGAATCTTATTTTTGTAATACTTGCTGTTGTTAAAACATTAAATAACGAAGAGTTTGAGTATCCTATGACAATAAAGTTTATTCAATAATACTTCTGCATCGTTCAGTATCTAATTTATTATTTCAATATGTCATCATTTTCTATTTATAAGCTGATCTACTTTATTGGATTGGCTTTAATTCTTATTGGCGGTTATCGCATATATAATCAGTTAAGTCATGGGGATACTATTATCTCGGTAGGTTTACTTACCTATGCCATTGTGCAACTCTATCTGCTTATAAAGCAAGGCATCGGCAACTGGTCCATATTTGAGTACACCAAAACAACCGTTAATGTTCTATTCATCTTTTCGGTTATTCTGCTGATGGGTTTCGAATCGAAAGCTTGGTTTTATCCCTTGGTATTAGGTATGCTGCTTGACTTCTTTGCCAACATATTTAGGCGAGTAAATCGCTCATAATTCTATATAGTATAAGTATCAGTTTCCTGATACTTTTTTTTGCTTTTAACTCTAGGTGTAGAGCTTTTAAATAAAGGGTGGGAACTCTGAAAATATTTGATATTTTTGTAGCACAATTTAAAGATGAAATTTGATCGGTTAACTCATTCATTTTAATGATTTAGAGTTGATTGTAGCGATAGAAAAATGTGTGGAGTGATGATTTCAGCTTGAGGGATTAAACCAATTAACCAATTAAAAGAAAAGAAATGGCTCAAAAACCGTCAATTCCTAAGGGAACGAGAGATTTCTCACCTGTTGAAATGGTGAAGCGAAACTATATATTCGATACCATAAAAGAGGTGTTTCAACTTTATGGTTTTATGCCCATCGAAACACCATCGATGGAAAATTTATCTACCCTAATGGGTAAGTATGGCGAAGAAGGAGACAAGTTACTGTTTAAGGTTCTAAACTCAGGAGATTATATTTCGAAGGTTAAACCAGAAGTACTTGAGGCTCGTAACTCGGCAAAACTAACCACCAAGATTAGTGAAAAAGGTTTGCGTTACGATTTAACTGTGCCCTTTGCACGCTACGTTGTGCAGCATCGCAACGATATTACTTTTCCTTTTAAGCGTTACCAGATTCAGCCTGTTTGGAGAGCTGATCGTCCACAAAAAGGACGTTACCGTGAATTCTGTCAGTGCGATGTTGATGTGGTTGGTAGCAATTCTTTATTGAATGAAGTTGAGTTAATTCAGATTGTTGACGAAGTATATAAGCGTTTAAAGCTTAATGTACTTGTAAAACTAAATAACCGTAAGATTCTTGCTGGTATTGCTGAGATTATTGGTGAGGCTGATAGAATTATCGATATCACAGTTGCTATCGATAAATTGGATAAGATTGGCTTGGACAATGTGAACAAGGAAATGCTCGAAAAAGGTATTCCTCAAGAAGCAATCGATACGCTTCAGCCTATTATTCTTTTATCGGGAACGAATTCAGAAAAGCTAAATAAGCTTAAGGAAGTTCTTTCTGCTTCGGAAATTGGAATGAAAGGTATTGATGAATTGGAAACTGTATTCAATTATTTAAATGATCTTGATGTAAACACCGAGGTAGAGTTAGATTTGACTCTTGCTCGTGGTTTGAACTACTATACAGGCGCAATTTTCGAAGTAAAGTCGAAAGATATGGAATTTGGAAGTATTACTGGTGGTGGTCGTTACGATGACTTAACTGGGATCTTCGGATTAAAGGATGTATCTGGTGTTGGTATCTCTTTTGGTGCCGATCGTATTTACGATGTATTGGAGCAGATGGAGCTTTTCCCTGCAGAGACTGTAAATACAACCAAGGTGATGTTTGTGAACTTTGGTGAGAAAGAAGAAAAATATTGTTTGCCAATTTTAGCAAAGTTAAGAGCTAATGGGGTTAAAGCTGAGATCTTCCCTGATGCTCAAAAAATGAAGAAGCAAATGAATTATGCCAATGACAAACATATTCCTTTTGTGATAATGGTTGGTGAAACGGAGATGAAAGAAGGTTTGTTGAGCTTAAAAGATATGGAAACTGGCGATCAAATAAAACTGACACCTGAAGCTCTAGTCGGAAAATTAGCTTAGCTTGCTCCTCCAAATTCAATTAGATTAAAGTCGCATATCCTTATGGGTATAAAAAAAATATTTAGAATTAAATGACATTTAAATTATTACAAAACAGAGCAGCTGAGAGCTTTGGTGGCGACATTCGTTGCCCTTGAGTTGTGCTATCTAAGTTTTAATGATGAGATGATTCTCATTGTTAATGCTTTGATGTATGGCTACGTTGTATCCGTTCATCGCTTTTGAAATACATTTAATACAAAAAATACTAAATAAATACACGACATGTCTAACACACATTTTATTAGCCCAGAGAAATTAACGTTCTCTAAACTTGAAGAAATTCTTGAAAAAGGATACAAGCTTGAATTATCTGAAGAATCAAAGAAGTTGATTCTTGATTGTAAAGCCTATCTTGATGCAACTATTGCGAAAGCAGATAAGCCTATCTATGGTATCACTACTGGTTTCGGATCTCTTTGTAAGATTTCTATTCCTGAAGAAGATCTAAGTCAACTTCAGTCTAACCTTGTAATGTCTCACGCTTGTAGCTTGGGTAACGTTATTCCTGAAGATGTGATTCGTTTGATGCTTTTACTTAAGGCTCACGCTTTATCATTGGGTAAATCAGGTGTTCAAATCGAAACTGTTCAGCGTATCATCGATATGTATAACAGCGATGTATTGCCTGTTGTTCGCCACTTAGGATCATTGGGTGCTTCGGGTGATTTGGCTCCTCTAGCTAACCTATTCTTACCCTTATTTGGTGAAGGTGAAGTGATTTACGAAGATGAAATTCGTCCAGCATCAGAGATTTTGAATATGTTCGGATGGGAGCCTATCAAATTAGGCGCTAAAGAAGGTTTGGCTTTATTGAATGGAACTCAGTTTATGAGTGCTCATGCAGTTTACGCTTTGCTTAAGTCTTTCAAATTAGTGAAGTATTCTGATATTATTGGTACTATTTCATTGGAAGGTTACGATGGAAGAATCGATCCTTTCTTGGCTCCAATTCACGATGCTCGTCCTCACAATGGACAAATTGAAACAGCTCGTAACATTCGCACACTTCTTGAAGGTAGTGAGTTAATTGCTAATGAGAAGAAGAATATTCAGGATCCTTATTCATTCCGTTGTATGCCTCAGGTTCATGGTGCATCGAAAGATGCGATTAACTATGTAGCAAGTGTTGTTGAAACTGAGATTAATTCAGTAACTGATAACCCAACTATTTTCATCGAAGAAGATATGATCTTGTCTGGTGGTAACTTCCACGGACAGCCATTAGCTTTGGTTCTTGATTTCCTTTGTATTGCTTTAGCAGAGCTAGGGAGTATTTCTGAGCGTAGAACATACCGTTTGATTTCTGGTGATAGAGATCTTCCTGAGTTCTTGATTTCTGATTCAGGATTGAATTCAGGATTTATGATTCCTCAGTATGCAGCAGCATCTATTGTAAGTCAAAATAAGCAATTGTGTACACCTTGTTCAGTTGATTCTATTCCTTCTTCAAACGAGCAGGAAGATCACGTGAGTATGGGTGGAAACGCAGCTACTAAGACTTTATTGGTTGCTGATAATATTGAGCGCATTTTAGCTATCGAGTTGATGAATGCAGCTCAGGCAGTTGATTTACGTCGTCCAGGAAAATCATCTCTATTCCTAGAATCTTTCCTTGAAGAATTCAGAACTGCAGTTTCTTTCAACGATAAGGATAGAGTAATGTATAAAGATATCGAAGCAGCAATTGACTTTCTTGCAGCTGGAAAATTTGAAGGTGGCGAAAACTAAACCAACTTCTTATTCTACTATATAATAAAAGGCTGTCCATTTGGATGGCCTTTTCTATTTTGATCGATATTCCGACCTAGGATAAGGTGTCAGTAAAATGATTTTCAGGATGGGAAAGGACACAAAAAAAGGTCAGTGAAATTCACTGACCTCTGATCGTATAGTTTTGTATTTTGATTTCTAGCTAGGGATCTTTATTTAATTCGGCGATTATCTTTATCGCTAAATCTGTACATCATTAAATCGTATGATGGAATTGCTTTTATTTTTAATTTCACCTTATAGGTTGATTGCCATTTGCGGCGTAAGGTTTTGAAGAAACCTTGATTGATATAGGCTGCTACAAACGGGTGAACCTTAAGAGTCATTTGTTTTTCTTTAGATTTTCCCGATAATGATGCCAGTTGATCTTCAATTTGATCGGTAAGTAAAACTGCAGGAGAAATTTCGCCAGTACCTTGGCAGGTAGGGCATTTTTCTTGCACAGCTACATTCATTTCTGGACGAACACGCTGACGAGTGATCTGCATCAAACCAAACTTACTTAAAGGAAGAATATTGTGCTTGGTACGATCCTTGCTCATCATTTCTTTCATCTTTTCGAAAAGCTTATGACGATTCTCAGCCGAATGCATATCGATAAAGTCTACAACGATAATTCCACCCATATCACGAAGACGTAATTGTCGAGCACATTCTTCAGCAGCAGCTATATTAACTTCGAGAGCATTGGTTTCTTGATCGTTTCCAGCTTTTGATCGATTACCCGAGTTCACATCGATAACATGAAATGCTTCGGTATGTTCAATAATTAGGTAAGCGCCGCTTTTAAACGAAACTGTTTTTCCAAAAGAAGACTTGATTTGTTTGTCGATGCCTAATTGATCAAAAATTGGAAGTTCTCCTTGAACGTACTTTACAATTTTTTCTTTCTCAGGTGCAATACTAGCGATATATTGTTTGATATCAGCAGCAGCACCAGCATCGTTCACATAAATATTCTCGAATGATGAATTTAGAATATCACGAAGAATAGCAGTGGTACGATTCATCTCTCCCAATACCAAACTAGGAGGGGTGATGTCGCGGATGTTTAGAAATGATTCTTCCCAACGTTCAATTAATCCACGAAGCTCTTTGTCGAGTTCAGCAACACGTTTCCCTTCAGCAACAGTACGTACAATAATCCCATAATTCTTAGGCTTAATGCTTTGTAGCAATTGTTTCAAACGGCTTTTTTCTTCAGTAGATTTTAATTTCTGAGAAATAGAAACTTTATCAGAAAAAGGCATTAACACAATATTACGCCCAGCAAGTGAAATTTCTGAACACAAACGTGGGCCTTTAGTGGAAATAGGTTCTTTTGCAACCTGAACAAGAATGTGTTGTCCAGACTTTAAGACATCGGTAATTTTCCCATTCTTATCGATATCTGGCTCCAATTTCATTTTAGAAATGGACATGCCTTTCCCCTTACGGGCAATTGCTTGTTGCAAGAATTTATTTAATGTAAGAAACTGATGTCCTAGGTCAAGATAGTGAAGGAAAGCATCCTTTTCGTATCCAACGTCCACGAAAGCAGCATTTAAACCAGGCATGATTTTTTTCACTTTACCTAGATAAATATCGCCTACTGCAAATTGCACATTGCTTTTTTCCTTGGAAACTTCGACCAATTGCTTGTTGTCAAGCAAAGCAATCACAATTTCATTAGGTTGTACATCAATTACAAGTTCATTACTCACTTGACAGCTCCTATATTAAATTCGAAAAAAATAATTAATTCTTACAAATAGATAAACCTAAAGTACTAAAAAGTTCTTTAGGTTTATACATTATACTCTTACTAATAAGCGTGATAAGAATTATTTCTTCTTATGACGATTTTTTCTTAATCTTTTTTTACGCTTGTGCGTAGCCATCTTATGTCTTTTTCTCTTTTTTCCGCTTGGCATAACTTAAATATATTAAAATTTGTTTTTAAAGTCTGAGACTACTTTACGTTTGTTTTTACTTTACTTACGAAAGTCTTCGCCGGTTTAAATGACGGGATAAAGTGCTCAGGAATAATAATAGTTGTGTTTTTAGAAATGTTTCTTGCAGTTTTCTCTGCTCTTTTCTTAACGATAAAACTTCCAAAACCTCTCAAATACACGTTTTTACCTTTAACAAGTGAACCTTTGATAGTATCCATGAAGGCCTCAACAGTTTTTTGTACTGTAATTTTCTCAATCCCCGTGTTCTTAGAAATCTCGTTAACAATATCTGCTTTAGTCATCTCTTAAAAATTCTTTAATTATCAATTATATACAACAGTTTTTTCTCAAAATCAGATTGCAAATATATATGATTTCTCTTTACGAAAGAAATCGAAAGCACTATTTTTGTATGAAATTATAAAAAAAAATATTTCTGTAACAATCTATGTCTATGCTGAATAGAGAAATTATAAACTGGTATGAGTTCCATAAGCGAGATTTACCTTGGAGAAATACCATCAATCCATACAATATTTGGGTTTCAGAAATCATGTTGCAACAAACCCAAGTGGTTACAGTAATCGACTATTATCGTCGTTTTATGAGTAGTTTTCCTTCAATTAAGGACTTAGCTTTGGCAACTGAACAAGAAGTGTTGAATCATTGGCAAGGACTTGGATATTATTCTAGAGCACGAAATCTACACCAGGCGGCTAAAGCTGTAGTGGAGGATTTTGACGGTGTTTTCCCAAACTCGTTCGACGAGATTCTGAAACTGAAAGGAATAGGTGTTTATACTGCATCAGCGATAGCTGCTTTTGCCTTTAATTTACCTAAAGCGGCTGTTGATGGAAATGTTTATCGTGTTTTGTCACGTTTGTTCGGAGTTTATCAGTTAACGAATTCTCCAAAAGGAAAAAAGGTGTTTCAAGAGTTGGCAGATGAACTGATGGCCGATGCTGAACCTCACCTCTATAATCAGGCTATAATTGAGTTTGGAGCTTTGCAGTGTACGGCTAAAAAGCCTAAGTGTGAAGAATGTCCGCTACAAGTACAATGTTTTGCTTATTTAAATAAGGAGCAGAATTCATTACCTGTTAAGAAAAAGAAAATTAAGATTACAAATAGGTATTTTTATTACCTATACATATATAATGAAGAACGCTTTTTATTGCAGCAAAGAGGAGATGCTGATATTTGGAGAAAAATGTTTGAATTTCCATTAATTGAAGTTGATAATAAAATAGAATTAGTATTTTTGATAAATACTGTAGCTTGGCGTTCTCTCTTTATTGATATTAAAATAGAAGTTAAGGATCATTTAGTTACTAAAGTGCATAAGTTGAGTCATCAGAATTTACATATTGAGTTTATTGGAGTGAAAGTTGATAACGATACTATAAATACACTATCATCATTTATATGTGTTGATAGAGAATTGTCTAAGGATTATCCATTGCCAAAACCAATAGAACTGTATTTAGCCAGAAGTTAAATTTTATGTGAATAGAAATATTTTTATCTCTCTAAAAAATTTATAACTTTATTGATGAATTTTAAAAATCAGAAGATATGTCAGTGAATAAAGTAATTTTAGTTGGGAATGTAGGAGCAGACCCAGAAGTTAAATACCTTGATAATGGTGTAGCTGTTTGTAATATTCGTTTAGCTACAAGTGAATCTTATACTCGTAATGAGGAAAAAGTGACACAAACTGAATGGCACAGTATAGTTATGTGGCGTAAATTGGCAGAAATTGCTGAGAAATACGTGAAAAAAGGTGCTCAGTTATATGTTGAAGGTCGTTTAAGAACTCGTACTTGGGAAGATCAAGACGGAAAGAAGCGCTATACAACTGAGATCTTTGCTGATAATTTTCAAATGTTAGGTCGTCGTTCCGAAGGAGAAGCAGTTCCAGTAGAAGAGTCTGCAAAACCTCAGGCTGAAGCTGCTAAAACAGCTGAAGAAGAAACGGATGATTTGCCATTCTAAAATATTGTTGAACTAAATATTGAATGTTGGAAACCAACGATTTGTTACTGATATTAAACAATTTTGAAATTGTTTTTAAACCCCTAAGCTTAAGTATCATTGCTGAAATATGTGCAATGGTACTTTTGTTGTTTTTTTCTGCGCTGATTTCTGGATCAGAAGTGGCTGTCTTTTCTCTTTCTCCTCAGAACATGAGAGAAATTGAAGATGCTCAAACGAATAAAAATAAAAAGCTATTAAAGCTTTTAAGAATGCCAGAGAAACTATTGGCAACTATCCTTATTGCGAATAATTTTGTGAATATTTCGATTGTAATTCTATCAACTTATATCACATCTTCATTAATAGATTTTAGTCAAGCTCCAACAACAGGTTTTGTTGTTCAGGTTGTTGTTGTTACTTTTCTTCTTTTGTTATTTGGTGAAATAATACCTAAAGTGTATGCAGCTCAGTTTGCACTTCGTTTTTCAAGATATATGGCTTTACCTCTTATCTTTTTAGAAAAGGTCTTTAGACCATTAGGAACAATTCTGATTAAGTCAACCTCCTTGGTTAATAAACGAATTTCGAAAAAACAGAATATTTCCATGGATGATCTTTCGCAAGCACTCGAGTTAACTGCTGATGAGATTACCGATGAGATGGAAATACTTGAAGGGATTGTCAAGTTTGGTAATATAAATGTTGACGAAATAATGAAAGCTCGAGTTGATGTTATTGCGGTTGATATTCACACAATCTTCAGCAAGCTTAAACAGGTCATTATTGATTCAGGTTTTTCCCGTATTCCTGTTTATGAAGGAGATTTTGATAATGTTCGTGGTATTTTATACGTGAAGGACTTGTTGCCTCACCATCATAAACCCAATACTTTTAGGTGGCAATCCTTGATTCGCCCACCATACTTTGTTCCTGAGACAAAAAAGATTAGTGATCTATTGGAAGAATTCCAGACCAAGAAAAATCACATGGCTATTGTCGTTGATGAATATGGTGGAACTTCAGGCCTAGTAAGCTTGGAAGATATTCTTGAGGAGATTGTTGGTGATATTACCGACGAGCATGATGACGAGCAAGATTTTTATTCTATCGAAGATGATGGGTCATATCTATTTGAGGGTAAGACCTTATTGAATGACTTCTTTAAATTGATCGACATTGATGATGACGTCTTTGATAAAGTAAAGGGTGATGCTGATACTTTAGCAGGTCTAATTCTTGAAATGAAGGGTGAAATCCCTCATAAAAAAGAGATATTTGAATATAAAGGCTTTGAATTTGTAATTGAAGCCGTGGATAATCGAAGAATCAAGAAAATTCGTTTCAGACTTCCAGTAAAGAAGTAAATCGTAAATTTTGGTTTATATTATTTAATTGTGAAATTTAAATATGTGAGTTTCTTTGAAATTTATGCAAATTGCAGCTCTAATAATTTAAAATTTGATTTCATATGCCTAGGCATCCCCATATTATAATTTTGTCAATCCTAGTTGTTTTTTCACTCTTGCCAATCTCTTGCAAAGAGAAGGCGATGCCCAAGCCTAAAGGGTATTTTCGTATTGAATTTCCTGAAAAGAAGTATGAGATTTGGAATGAAAACTATCCTTTTAGTTTTGAATATTTTAAAGGTGCACAGGTTGTAAAAGACAAGAGTCGCTTAGCTGAGGAATATTGGCTAAATGTAGAATACCCTAAGTATAATGCAACGCTACACTTGAGTTATAAGGAAGTTAGCGAAAACCTTGAGAAATATTTGGAAGATTCACACCGATTGGTGTATAAGCATGCTATTAAGGCTGATGCAATAGATGGGACAAACTATATAGATGAGCAGCAAAATGTTTATGGCTTGGTTTATCGTATTCAAGGAAATGCAGCTTCTTCAGTTCAGTTTATTGCTACTGATAGTTTGAAACACTTTCTAAGAGGATCGCTTTATTTCAATAATCACCCAAATTCTGACTCATTGGCTCCAGTTATTAAATATATCGATAAGGATATTGTACACCTTATGGAAAGCCTTAAATGGAAGTAATCCCAAACCTTAATCATTAGAGTGAAATTTTATGCCTTTAGTAGAACATATTCAAATAAATAAAAATTGTCAGATGGCCCTTTGGAAAATTACCGAGGAGCTAGAGATCCTAATGGAATGTGTTCGATTAAACCATAATGACAAAACAAGACTCGATTCTTTTGGGAGTTTATCTCGCAAAAAAGAATTTGTTGCGACTCGAATATTATTGCAAGAACTTTTGGGTGAAGGTAAATCTATTGAAAACAATGAACACGGGAAGCCTTTACTTGTAGATTCTAATTATGAGATAAGTATTTCTCATAGTAAGGACTATGTTGGAGTTATGGTTGGTGTGGATCACGATATGGCTCTTGATATAGAATACTTATCTGATCGGGTATACCGAATCAGTAACCGTTTTTTAAGTGAAGATGAATTATCCTTCATCTCGGAGTCAGATAAGCAAGTTCATATTTATCAGCACTGGTGTGCTAAAGAGTGCTTGATTAAATTGTATGGAAAAAAGGATGTGCTTTTAATTGATGAGCTGAAAATATTTCCATTTAAGCCATCTCAATCTATTTTTTCAGGAGAAGTTTTACGAAGTGACTTTTCTAAGAAGTTCGATTTTCATCATCAAATTTTTGATTCTTACCTAATGGTTTGGTGTTGCCAAAAAAGGAATTAATCGACTAATCCTTTTATTGGACTGCCCATACATCCAGAAGGAGGAGCAATTTTTAAGAATGTTGATATCGTTGGAACAATATCTTCAATATCTAGTTGCTGATTTAGTTGTTGATTTTTAATCTTCCATCCATATAGAAACAAAGGAACTCTTCTTGATTGGCTGTACTGAGCTACGAGATCTCTTTCATCTTTTATTTGGTTGACCCAACCAGGTTCCAAAGTAATAATCACATCACCTGATCTTTTATGATTGAATGAGCGCTGAATTTTATTCATAACGCCATGACTGAAGTTGGTTTGTATAAAATTGTGTGCAGGAACAGCTTTAGATACGCCTGAGAATTGAACTAGAAATTTGGCCGCCTTTATTTGAACTTCTTCTAGTGATAGCTTCTTATCTTCTATGAGTTTCCTATTTAGAAAGATTTGTTGTGCATCGTAAGCTGATATCCATTGTCCGGCTCCGTATGTCACGTTGAAGTACGATTTCAGAAGGGCAACGGCATTATAAGAGCTAAAATAACCGTGAGGAATGCGTTGCTTTTCAAGATCAGATGGTAAGAAACTAGCAGCCTGATCGGCAGTTATAAAAAGCAATACATTTTCCATTCCAACTTGCTCATCTAAAAATGTAATTAAATCAGCTATATTTTGATCGAGCCTAGTTATGCAGTCTAATATTTCGTCTGAATAAGGCGAGAAATTACGATGGTTATTTCCTAAACAAGAGAAGTTTATTGTGATTAAGTCACAATCATCATCTTTACCTAAATTTTCATTAATGATTGTTGAAGCAGCAAAATCTTTAATTAAGAGATTTCCAGCAGGGTAATTTTTAATCGCGTGATAGCCAAACTTCTTTTTTTCCTTTTTCAGATCGTAATAAAAATGATCGGTAAGCTTAAGTTTCGCTTTTATAATATCAGTCGAGTTGCCGTTATCATCCAAAGTTTTAGGAACCCATGGTTTGTCAAGATATTTATTTGGCAAATCGGTAGCGTTAAAATCATTTACCCAATTAAATAATGTTTCTTGGTAATACGAAGAGCTCGTGAATTTACCTTGAACACCATCGAGCCAATATGCTACATCAGCAGAATGACCTGCCGAATAAATTGCAGCTTCGTTGTTTAGTGCAACTCCGATTACTCTTGAGTTTGGGTTGTTCAATTTCATGAGATCACCTAAAGTTGGAGCAAGAAGTTTATGAGGCGATTTTGAAGCTATTGTATCTACTATACCCAACTTTCTATATCTTTTGTCATAGGTTGCCGCCTCTGCACTTTCAGAAATCCGATTGAACCATGCATGAGAAATTATTCCGTGATAAGCAGGAGGTGTTCCTGTGAAGATTGTAGCGTGGTCAACCCCAGTTTGTGAGTATTGGTAGTTGTATTGAGTATTAGAACTGAAAGCTCCTTCTTCTATTATTTTATTAAAACCACCTTCAGAGAATAAGTGAGAATACTTGTTGAAATAGTCACTTCTTAAATGATCGATTACAATACCAACGATAAGTTTTGGTTGGTTAGCTTGTGTGTTCGATGAATCAGTTTGGGCATTTGCTTTTAAAAAGCTACAAATGATCAGAAGAAATCCTAAGATAGTATATTTAGTGTTCATGCTTTCAGAATAAACTTTGGAGAATGACTTATTGATTAAAACAACTTGTGGACTTGACTACCTAAATAAACCGCAATTAGTCCTAAAAAAACACTGGCTCCTAAATAAACAGCAAGAACTAGAAAATCTCCAGTTTTAATCAAACTGAACTCCTCGAACACAAAGGAAGAGAAAGTGGTGAAACCTCCACAAAATCCAACACTTAGGAAAATTCTAAGTTCAGGACTTAGGATGTTTTTTTGTTCTGCAAGAGAATAAATCATTCCAATTAATAAACAACCAAGTACATTTACGGCTAGAGTCCCAATTGGTAGAATGGTATGAAACATTCGATTTACACCAAGTGCAATTAAGAATCTAGATATACTGCCAAGGAAGCCACCTAACCCTATAAGTAATATAGTTCGAAGCATAGTGAGTTTTTATTTACCAGAGCAAAGATAAAAATATTAACATGTCAAGTTGGGAATGTTGAGTTAAAATAAAAAAGGCTGCCTTAAGAGGCAGCCTTAAAATATTTTCTAATAAGATTCGTTACACATTGAAACGAAAGTGCATAATGTCACCATCCTGAACAACATATTCTTTACCTTCTACATTCATTTTTCCTGCTTCTTTACAAGCATTTTCAGATCCTAAGTTTGAGAAATCTTCGTACTTGATAACCTCAGCACGAATAAATCCTTTTTCAAAATCAGTGTGAATAACGCCTGCAGCTTGAGGAGCCTTAGAGCCTTTAGGGTAAGTCCATGATCTAACTTCTTTTACCCCAGCAGTGAAATAAGTTTCAAGCTCAAGAAGGCTAAATGCTGCTTTAATCAATTTATTAACACCAGGCTCTTCAAGACCAAGATCTTCTAGAAACATTTGTTTCTCTTCGTATGATTCAAGTTCAGCAATGTCAGCTTCAATACCAGCACCAACAATTAAGACTTGAGCATTTTCATCTTTCACAGCTTCTTTAACAGCATCAACATATGAGTTACCTGTTTGTACCGATGCTTCGTCAACATTACAAACGTATAATACAGGCTTAGTGGTTAATAAATGAAGATCTAAAGTTACTAACACTTCAGCTTCGCTCAATTCTACAACACGTGCTGACTTTCCTTGTATTAAAACTTCCTTGTAACGTACTAAAACGTCTGCTAGACGTTTAGCTTCTGGGTTTTTACCAACTTTTGCAAGTTTAGCAGCTTTCTGAAGTCTAGCTTCTACAGTTTCAAGATCTTTAAGCTGAAGTTCCATATCAATGGTTTCCTTATCCCGAATTGGATCAACCGAACCATCTACGTGTACAATATTGTCATCTTCGAAACAACGTAATACGTGAATGATCGCATTCGTTTCGCGAATATTCGTTAAGAATTTATTCCCTAAACCTTCACCTTTACTAGCACCTTTAACCAAACCAGCAATATCTACAATCTCCATTACCGAAGGTTGTACTTTTTGTGGCTGAACTAATTCTGTTAGTCTAATCAAGCGATCATCTGGTATAGTTATTACACCTATATTTGGCTCGATTGTACAAAAAGGGAAATTAGCCGACTGTGCTTTTGCATTCGACAAACAATTAAACAAAGTGGATTTTCCAACATTTGGTAATCCTACGATTCCACACTGTAATGCCATGTTATATTCTATTTATTAATTTGCTGAGTTTCAAAAAATCTGTGCAAAAGTACATTTAAAATTTCGATGTGCCAATTTTCGAGATTAGCCAAATTAATAAATGTTAAATACGTGTTTAGATATTAGAAACATAGGTCATAGTCTTTATAATTTTATTAGTTTTAGAATATGGCCTATAATCTCAATATAAAATCTATTATTCTGATCGTGTTCTTACTTGGAATCTTGAGTTTCTCGCAAGCGCAAGAGCCTACTTTTGGGAAATATGGATCAATCGATCGACAAGTAAAAAATGCACCAGATAGTTTGTCTAATAATATCCTATATATCCATCGATATTTAGATTCTATAGGAATTGATGATGAAGAAAAGATAAGGGCATTTTATATATGGATTATCACAAACATCAAATACGAAGATCAGGTGGAGCTTCTTTACGATAAGAATTTACATTTTTATATGGGATCAAATAATTATGTATCTCCTGTTTCTGTTTTAAAAAGAAAGAAAGCTGTATGTGAAGGGTTTTCTAAGCTTTTTCAATTTTTCTGTTTGCAATCTGGAATTGAAGCTTATACTGTTGGTGGATATATTTCAAAAAATGGAGCTTTGCAGGATAGAGCGACACATTCATGGAATGTTGTAAAATTAAATGATGAGTGGCGCTTTTTTGATTTGACATGGGCCTATGCATATCTGGAGCATTCAGGCATAAAACGAAGTACTAACGAATTTTATATGGTTGATCCACATGAATTTGTTTTGAGTCATATTCCTCTTGTTCCTTTATGGCAGTTTATAGAAACACCTGTTCCTATTTTTGTTTTTAATATGGGAGATGAGATTATCAATAGTTATTTAGAGAAGAAAAAATCATACTTCAATTATGTCGATAGTCTTAAACAATACAAGAGTTTAAACTCAAGAGAAAAATGTCTTAAAACTGCGGATGAAATTTATAAAGCAAATGCATCAAACAAGTATAATAGAGCTATTGAATATTATAGGTACGCGCTTTTAATTTTACATTATCAAAGTTCCCTTGAAAACAAAAGCCTTAAAGAATTAGATATGGCAAGAGAAAATATTACGAAGGCTATGAATTTATTTAAAGCTACTGCTGATATTTCTTCTCAACTCATGTATCTACAGGCGCGAGACAATTTATCTGTGATACAGCAATGGATTCAAATAACGCACAACGAGAAAAAGAGATTAGGAAAGTGAGTTTTGACAGACGTAATTATCTTGAGGTTGATGTTAGTATTTCATCTACAGTAGTCAAAGTGAAATTTTCTGGAATTGAGAAAGCGTCGTCGTTAAGTTTTGTTTTAGAGGCATGGTCCATTGTTATTATCGTTTTTTCTTGGCCAGTAAAAATGATAACTTTTAAAGGAAGTCCATTTTTTCGTACTTTCATGTAGGAGTTTAGGTTAAAGAAAGGAGCAACTCCTGAATGAAAAAAGAAGACCTCTAGAAAGTCCTTAAAGTCATCCATATTCCAGCCCATATGTGAAACTAGGTTTTCTGCTATCCATATTTCTTCCAACAATTTCCTTGAGCTTCTTACTTCGTACTTACGAACGGCATATTCTCCAATCGATGTAAAGTTAGGCGTACTTACAATATTGAAATTGTTGAAGATACTATAATCAGGAATTAGAGGATTATTACCTGTTCTTCTATTCATCATTTCTTGAAAATGGACCTTGTCAACAGAATTAAGATTTCTCAAAAAAGAAATATCATTCAAAAGAAAATCATCGTCGGTTTGTATTTTAATTTTTGTAACAGCTTTTCTAAAATCAGACACATTACCTGACCAGTAATTATTGTCTTTTTGATTTATAAAGCTGATTGTTTTTGAATCTGAGTTATAAAGATAAGTTTTGTCCTTACTAACTAGTTTCATATTACCTCCTTTAATATAGATCAAAGTTCGGCTTTGGTTTCCATCATTATCCACATAGAATTTTATAACCCAAGATTTATTGTCTGTGGCATATTTGATTGCCAATAAAAGCAAGATTAGAATAGTCGAAATGTAAATAATTCTTTTGAGCATTATTATGAAAGAAGGAAACGTGAATTTAAATGGTTAACCAAATTTACAAATAGTTTTACATATGAGCTCTTATGATGGGCTTTTTTATTCATAATATTTCAATAGTAACATTTATTTAATTTTCATATATTGAGTGTGTAAATAGGAAAGGCTTTTAAAGCTTGATAAGAATGCCTATTTTAATAGTATCAAACACTATTTCACCAACACACTATAATTTGAAGAAATTAATTACATATTGTTTCTTTTTAATTCTATGTCTATTTACTGTTCGAGCTTCTTCTCAAAAGATAAAAACTGTCAAAGACAAAACAAGGATATTGTTCATATTCGATGCCTCGCAGAGTATGAACGGTAGATGGGAGAAATCTACCAAGATGAATGTCGCTCGTAACTTCTTGATCGAGATGATTGATAGTTTAGAATTTGAGAGTAATGTTGAAATGGCTCTTAGAGTATATGGTCATCAAAGTTCATTCCCGCCTCAAGATTGCGAGGACACAAAATTAGAGGTTCCTTTTTCACCAGATAATGCAGGTGTAATTCGTCAAACTCTGCGTTATTTAAATGCTAGAGGAACAACGCCAATTGCTTATGCTCTTTCAAAAGCAGCAACTGATTTTCCTAAATCGAAGGAATTGGTTCGCAATATTGTTGTTTTAATTACGGACGGTGTTGAAGCATGTGATGGTGATCCTTGTGCTGTTTCTGAAGATCTACAGAAAAAAGGAATTTTTCTAGAACCTTTTATTATTGGGATAGGTTTAGATAAAAGGTTTCAACAAAGTTTTGAATGTGTAGGTGAATTTTTAGAGGTAGATAAGGAAAAGAATTTTGGAGGAACATTAAACTACGTGATTTCTCAAGTCCTTGATAAAACGTCGATGCAGGTTAATTTGTTGGACGAAAATGATAAGCCAACTGAGAGTAACGTTCCTATGACTTTTTATAATCATACAACCAGGAAGTTACGTTATCAGTATATGCATACCATGAATTCTATGGGATTACCAGATACGCTTTTTATTGATCCACTAATTCCATATGATATAACGATTCATACACTTCCCCAATTACATATCGATAGCATTAGAATTGATCCAGGAAAACATTCAATTGTTGGGTTTAGTGCTGTTCAAGGACGATTGAAGGTTACATCTCAGAGAACAAATTTGCTAAAAGATTTGTGTTGTATTGTCAAGAAAAATGAAAATACGATTAATGTACAGGCTATAAATTATTCTCAAAAATACCTAGTGGGGAATTATGATTTAGAATTGTTGACCTTACCACGTATCAAAATTGAGAATGTGAAGATTAAGGCGTCTGAAACAACTGTAATTGAAGTGCCGCAACCAGGTTTGGCAACTATTTTTAAACCGACTTATGGACCATGCGATTTATTTATAAAAATAGATGGAAAAATGGAATGGGTTTGTGCTCTTGATAGTAGAGTTTTGCGTAAAACACTTACGCTTCAACCTGGAAATTATCACGTGGTGTTTAGAAGTAAAACGGTACGCTTATCTCATTATACAAAGAAACGTGCTTTTGAAATTATTCCTGGAAGTTCAGTTACTGTTCGCTTGTAATTTTAAAAGGCTGGCGCAAACTTCGATCTTGGTTTCTAAGAACCAAAAATAACACTCAATTGTTCATTTGTTCAATTATCTATTGTTTACCCTTTTTTATACTTCCTATTTCAAGAGCTAACAATCTAGCTATCTATCCTATTATGGGACTAATAAAGCTCTTTCTGAATTCTAATGAGCTTCTAAAGATTTTCATGATCCCTTGATTATTTTCGTATCTTTGCGGGCATTAAATAAAATCTGAAGCAGATTTTTTAATCATCTTATAAAAACTCTTGACTAGAATGGAGCCAAAAGAAATGGACAAACAAGTGGAATTATCGGTAACTGATATGGCATCGGACAATATTCGAATCTTATCAGCTGCTATGGTTGAACAAGCAAAATCTGGACACCCTGGTGGTGCTATGGGTGGAGCTGATTTTGTAAATGTACTCTTCTCGGAATTCTTAAATTTCGATCCTACCGACATGAAATGGGCGAATCGTGATCGTTTCTTCCTTGACCCAGGTCATATGTCACCAATGTTGTATTCTATTTTAAGTCTGACAGGCAATTACAGCATGGATGATTTGAAAAATTTCAGACAATGGGGTAGTGTAACGCCAGGTCATCCTGAGGTTGATCAAGCTAGAGGTGTTGAGAATACATCAGGCCCATTAGGACAAGGACATACAATGGCAGTTGGTGCAGCTATTACTGAGCGTTTTCTTGTAGCTCGTTTTGGCGAGTGGATGGCTCATAAAACTTATACTTTTATCTCTGATGGCGGTATCCAGGAAGAGATTGCTCAAGGTGCTGGTCGTATTGCTGGTACTTTAGGATTGAGTAATTTGATCATGTTCTATGATTCAAATAACATTCAATTATCAACTAAGGTTGAAGAAGTAACTTGCGAAGATACGGCTAAGAAATACGAAGCTTGGGGATGGCATGTTATTACTATTAAAGGTAATGCTGCAAGTGCTATTCGTGCTGCTCTTAAGGCTGCAAATGAAGAAACTAAGCGTCCAACTCTTATTATTGGTCAAACTTTAATGGGTAAAGGTGCCGTTGATATTGATGGATGTAGCTTTGAGAATATGGTTTCGACTCACGGTCAGCCATTGGGAGCTGCTGGTGCATCACTAGCTAAAACAATTGAGAATCTTGGCGGAGATGCTGAGAATCCATTCCAAATTTTCCCTGAAGTTGAAGCTTATTACAAGGAAGTATTAGCTAAGAAAGAAGCTTATGCTGCTACTAAAAAGGCAGAACAAGCTGAGTGGGCTAAGATGAATCCAGAATTAGCTACTAAGCTAGAAGGTTTCTTCAAAATGGAAGCTCCTGAAATCGATTATGAAGCAATTGCACAGAAATCAGGTGTTGCCACTCGTGTTGCCTCTGCAACTATATTAGCTGAATTAGCTAAGAATGTTGATAACATGATCGTTTCTTCTGCTGACCTAAGTAACTCTGATAAAACAGATGGTTTCTTGAATAATACAAAAGCATTAGTTAAAGGTGATTTCTCTGGAGCATTCCTTCAGGCAGGTGTTGCTGAATTAACTATGGCATCTATCTGTAATGGTATTGCATTACACGGTGGTGTTTGGGCTGCTTGTGCAACTTTCTTTGTATTTTCTGATTACATGAAACCTGCAGTTCGTCTATCAGCTTTGATGGGAGTACCTGTAAAATATATCTGGTCTCATGATGCTTTCCGTGTAGGAGAGGATGGACCAACTCATCAGCCTATTGAGCAAGAAGCTCAAATTCGTTTGATGGAACAAATCAAAAATCATTCTGGTGAGATGAGTCTTTTGGCTCTTCGTCCTGCTGATGCTTTGGAAGCTTCTGTAGCTTGGAAAATGGCTATGGAAAATACCAAAACGCCAACAGCTCTAATTTTGTCTCGTCAGAATATTAAGGATCTTCCTTCTAAAGGAAACCGTTACCAGGAGGCTTTACAAGCTGAAAAAGGCGGTTATATTGTTGAGAAGCCTGCTACAACACCTGATGTGGTTCTTTTAGCAAGTGGTTCTGAAGTTGCAACTCTTGTGGCTGGAGCTGAATTATTACGTGCTAAAGGCAACTTGAATATTCAGGTTGTTTCTGTTATTTCTGAAGGATTATTCCGTCAGCAATCAGCAGAGTACCAAGCTGAAGTTCTTCCTGCTGGAATTCCTACTTTAGGATTAACTGCAGGTTTACCTGTAACTCTTCAAGGATTAGTAGGAGCAAATGGTAAATCAGTTGGTTTAGATCATTTCGGATACTCGGCACCAGCAAGCGTGCTTGATGAAAAATTTGGTTTTACTGCTGAAAATATTGTAAAAGAAATTGAAGCGCTATTAGCTTAGTTGTTTCAGTTACTAAATATTTAAAATCCGAAGTCGAAAGGCTTCGGATTTTTTTGTGTTTTATTCTTACTTTATTACCTAAATTTGTGAATAATGAATTTTGGATTAAACCATCAGGTCTTTTTCCTATCTAATGTTCATTCACCTTTATGCAATACTTATTTTTAGAGGCTATAAAAAAGTTGTAATTGATGACAAACAAATCAGACGATGATATTTTAGAGATGTTTCGCGATGAGGCTACCAAAGAGGAAGCCTTTGGTCTCTTGCTGAAGAAATATCAGGAGCGCTTGTATTGGCAGATCCGAAAAATTGTTATTTCGCATGACGATACGGATGATGTTCTGCAAAATACCTGTGTTAAGATATGGAAAGGTTTAGGTAATTTTCATTCGAAATCTCAACTTTTTACTTGGATGTATCGAATTGCAACGAATGAAGCATTAAGTTTCCTTAAGGATAAGCAACGAAAACACTTCGGTTCAGGTAATGGAGAAATGGAAGAGTTATTATTGGCAAGTTTGGAAAGCGATCCTTATTTTGATGGAGATACAGCTCAGCTGGAATTACAAAAAGCTATTGTACTGTTGCCAGAGAAGCAACGCTTGGTTTTCAATATGAAATATTTTGATGAGATGAAATATGAAGAGATTTCGCGAATACTTCAAACTTCAGTTGGAGCTTTGAAAGCATCTTACCATCACGCAGTAAAGAAAATTGAAAGTTTTTTAATTTCTAGGGAAGTCTAATTAAACCATTTGTTTCAATACCAGTCTAATAAGCGATGAGGTCTTGATGAATAAAGTATAAATCATTATCAGATGAAGAAAGATAATCCATATAAAGTTCCAGAAAATTACTTTGAGAATTTGGGAGCGCAGATACAAAATAAGATTAAGCAAGAAGAAGGACAGTTTGAACAGGTTGAAGAGAAAATATCTTTAATTGTTCAACTTAAACCTTATATGTGGATGGCTGCGAGTATTTTTGTTCTAGTATTTGCTGCTAGAATCATTCTATCAAACTCGATTTCTCCAGAATTTAAAATTGCATCATTCGGAAACGAAGAGATTCAGGCTATAGCTCAGGTTGATTCTGCTGAGTCAAGCACAAATGAAATTGATTTGGAATTCTTTGATGAATTATCTGAAGCAACAGCAGAAGATATTATTGATTATCTTTCAGATTCAGATATAGATACCGACATTTTACTTGCAAACCTATAAGTTTAAAAATAAGAAACGATCATGTACAAAATCATAAGTTTTCTAGCCATTTTAATCTTGTTTACTTCACTGGTATCTGCACAAGGACGCAGACGTGAGTTGACACCAGAAATGCGAGCTAAGTTTGAAGCGCAAAAGATATCGTATATCACTCAACAGCTAGAGATAAGTCCTAAAGATGCTCAGCTTTTTTGGCCATTATACAATGAAATGAAAAAGAAGAAAGATTTATTTCATCAGGAATTCAGACAGTTGTATACAAAGTTGAAGCATGATTCTGATAGTCTTTCAGAAAAGGAGCTAACAAAAATAAGCGATCGAATTGCAGATTTGAAAGTAGAAAAAGCAAAAATGCAAAGAGAATATCATTATAAGTTTAAGAAAGTGCTTTCTACTAAGCAGATATTGGATTTATATATGGCTGATAAAGAATTTCAGAATATGTTGTTGAGACGTATAAAAGGTGATAGACACAAGCAAAGAGAAAGAAAATAGATTAAAATAAAGATATAATTATGAAGCCCTTAAGTTTATGACTTAAGGGCTTCTTTTTTGTAGAGAATTTCAAGTAATATCTTCTACAAACTTGAGTTTAACCGTTGAATTGTTTGAGAAAACTAAATTGTCTTTTAATAATATTATTTCAGCTTAAGTTTCTTTAAATTTGGTGTCTTAATCATAAATGACAGAAAATATTACAAGAGTTTTGTAACTCAGATATTTAGACCTACTAACAAATACTGAAAAAATGAAAAAGATTTTAGTTCTAATGCTATGTATCTTATCGGGCACAATGTTGTTTGCAAAAGAAAGCAATCAGTGGATACGATATGCTGCAATTTCTCCTAATGGAGAGCAAATTGCCTTCACTTATAAAGGGGATATTTACTTAACTCCAACAAAAGGAGGCGAAGCTAGAAACCTAACATTCCATAATGCTCACGATTATATGCCAGTTTGGAATCATGCTGGAACGCAAATTAGTTTTGCATCAGAACGATTTGGAAATATGGATGTGTTTGTTGTTGATGTTAATGGTGGCGAACCTACCAGATTGACTTATCATTCTACAAATGAATTACCTTTTTCATTTAGTGCCGATGACAAGAAAGTTATTTTTGGTGGACAACGTTTAGACTCGAAAGATCACCGTCAGTATAACACTAGATCGCAACCGGAGCTTTATCAAGTATCTGCCAAAGGTGGACGAGTTGAGCAAGTATTTACCATTCCTGCTGAAGAAGTTCAAGTGCGTAAAGATGGGAGAGAATTTGTTTATATCGACAAAAAAGGTGGAGAGAATTATTTTCGTAAGCATCATACATCAACAATCACACGTGATATCTGGAAATATGATGTTGTGACTGATACACATTCAAAAATCACAACTTTCGAGGGGGAAGATCGTAATCCAATTTATACTGCAGATGAAAAAAGTCTTTATTATTTAAGCGAGGAAAGTGGATGTTTTAACGTTCATAAATTGAATATTGAGAAACCATCTGTAAAGGAGCAAATTACAGACTTTAAAATGCACCCTGTGCGTTATTTGAGTATGGCGAATAACGGAACTCTTTGTTATACTCACAATGGTGATTTATATACTAAAGCAGAGAATCAGGAAGCCAAACTTGTTAGTGTTAATGTTCGTTCTGTAGCTAGACACAATAATATGAAAGTATTGCCTGTGGCAGGTAGTATTAAGGAAATGGCGATTTCTCCAAATGGAAAAGAAGTGGCTTATATTGTAAGAGGTGAAGTTTTTGTTTCTTCTGTTGAGTCGAAAATGACGAAACGAATTACAAACACCCCAGCTCAAGAGCAATTTGTTAGTTTTTCTCCTGATGGAAAAGCGATTATGTATTCATCGGAGCGTGATGCGAAGTGGGGAATTTACCAAACAAAACGTGTTAACGAAAAAGAACCATATTTCTTTGCTTCTACAGTATTGAAAGAGGAAAGTGTTATTGTTAATGATAACGATAACTATCAAGCTGAATATTCTCCAGATGGAAAAGAAATTGCTTTTATTGAGAATAAGAAGACATTAAGAGTATACAATCTTGATAAAAAGAAAAGCCACACAATAATGACTCCAAAGGAGTTGTATTATATGGGAGATGGCGACCAGTATTACCAGTGGAGTCCTGATAGCAAATGGTTATTGGTTTCTTTTGCACCAACTATGGGAAATGATGAGGCTGTATTAGTAGCTGCTGATGGATCTAAAGAGATGATTAACATGACTCAGAGTGGTTATGGTGATTACGGACCAAAATGGGTTAATGGTGGTAAGCAGATTCTATGGTTTTCTAATAGAAATGGACTTCGTTCTCATGCCAATTCTGGATCGAAGCAGATGGATGTTTATTCTCTTTTCTTGACAAAAGATGTTTGGGATAAGTTCCATATGAGCGAAGGTGAGTACAAGCTTTGGAAAGAAATTAGCGATAAGGAGAAGAAAGACAAAGAAGAGAAAGAGAAGAAGGATAAGAAAGACTCTGACAAGAAAGATAAAAAGGAGGATAAGAAAGAAGAGCCAAAAGTGAAAGACTTAAAGTTCGACTGGGATGGTCTTCAAGATAGAAAAGAAAGATTAACTATTCACTCATCAAAATTGGGTGATGCCGTACTTTCTGAGGATGGTGAAGATCTTTATTACTTAGCTAAATTTGAAAAGGGATATAACCTTTGGACAACTAAG
>TARA_R110001583_G_scaffold35585_1_pt1 | contig 62780 bp, 61 predicted proteins | sample TARA_R110001583 | Tara Oceans TARA_R110001583 (sample SAMEA4398432) | marine metagenome | biome: Polar Biome; feature: [MES] marine water layer (ENVO:01000295) within the mesopelagic zone...; material: water (ENVO:00002006), including particulate matter (ENVO:01000060) such as...... | reverse complement strand
TTTTGGAATTGTATTTGAAATTTATACACACAGTTATGAATTAACATATTCTTCAGGAGCATATTCGAACTAAAAAGAGTTTTTTAGTTAAAATGTAAAAATTTATGAACCGTTATTCCTATAAAAAACATGGTTTAACGGTTTTTTTAGAAAACAAATTGCGGATTTTAAACTTAATAAAATGTCTTTTTAATGACTTTGTAAGTTATGAATGAAAATTAATTAGCTTGAAATTTTGTGTTATTATTTGATGATTTTAGGCTTATAAAAACTTACGTTAAGGATAGAGCGGTTTGTTTGAGCTCTTTTTTTATTGTGAAAAACAATAAAAAAAAGCGAGTAGTGAAAGGGGGAATTGTTTCATCAAAAAAAAATATATCTTTGTTTAATGAAAGAAAATGAACTTTTAGAAATTATTACAAAATACTTCAACGATAAAATTTTTGAAAATCATAAAATAAATTCCTTAAAAACACATTCAAAACTCAAATCTTATAATATAAATCCAATTATTGTCAAATATCTTTCTAAAGTATTAGAAAATAATTTTACACCTATTGGTATTGCAAAAGCACTTTATTATCCAAGGATATTAGGAACTTCTATAAATACTTCATTTGGAACGAGAATTCAAAATATGTTTGTAGCGTTAAATTTAGCTCAGGGCTCTCTTATTAAAGGAATGGATATTGAATTTACAGATAAAATTGATGGAAGAAAAAAATGGTGTCAATTAAAATCAGGACCTAATACCATAAATTCTGAAGATGTAAATCCTTTACTTAAAAAATTTACTACAGTTACCAACCTCGCAAGAACAAACGCCATTAAATTAAACAATTCTGATTTAATTTTAGGAGTTCTTTATGGAGATGAAGATCAATTAAGTCAACATTATAAAAAAATTAATGAACAATTTCCAGTCATAATTGGAAATGAATTTTGGTATAGAATAACTGGCTTTCCAACATTCTATGAGAAGTTAGTTTCTAATTTAGATGTAATGATTTTAAACCTTGATACTGAAGATTTTTTCAAAAAAGGTTATATGGCCTTAGCTAAAGAAATTGAAGCTTCTGATCTATTTAAATTTGAATAATATTTATTTAAAAATTTCACAATAGAATACCCAATTTCTTGTCCTAAATTACAAGGTACAGCATTCCCTATTTGTTTATACTGTTGAGATACAGATCCCATAAATTTCCATTCATCTGGAAACGTTTGGATACGTGCGTATTCTCTAACAGTAAAGGGACGTGTTTCATCTGGATGACAGCGCTCTGTTTGTTTTTGTGCAGGGCTACAAGTTAAGGTTAAACTTGGCTCATCCCAACCAATTCGCCTTGCCATACCAGTTTTTCCACCTCCTAAATAAAAACTTTTACCCATATAATCTTTTTGAATATCTAAAGGTAAATTTCTCCAATAACCTTTTGGAGGAACTAAGTCTAATATTTCTTTTTTATGTTGAGGATACTTTGAACCTTCCGATTTTGGAACATTACAATTAAAGAGTTCTCCTTTTTTTAAAGCATCAGATAAGTTATAAATCTTTATATGTGGTAATGGATATTCGTATTTTACATCGATGTCTTTTCTAACACCTACTAAAATAATACGTTCTCTTTTTTGAGGAACTTTATAATTTATCGCTTTAAGTACTTTAACAGGCACTACATTATAACCTATTTCATCTAAAATAGAAAGCATTCCTTCTAAGGTCTTCCCCTTTTCGTGAGATAACAAACCTTTAACATTTTCACCTATACAAATTAAAGGTTTAACTTCTTTAACTGCTCTTGCAAATTCATAAAATAACGTTCCCCTAGCATCTTCAAGTCCTAACTTTTTTCCTGCATAACTAAAAGCTTGGCACGGAAATCCTCCTGTTACAATATCAACTTTATTTGTGTATTTTTTAAAACTTAACTCTCTTATATCTCCTTCTAAAACATTCCAATTTGGTCTATTTTCTCTAAGTGTTTGACAGGCCCATTTATCAATTTCGTTTAATGCTTCACATTTTATACCTGATTTTTCAAGTCCAATTGCCAAACCTCCTGCACCAGCAAATAATTCTAATACTTTATATTCATTTAAAGGAGTTTCGGTATTATCAACTTCATCCTCACTTTGATTTGAAAATAAATTTATAAGTTCATTAACTTGTTCCTTTTTGTAAATTCTATAATCGCTAATTGGTTCGCGAAGTGCTATAAATTTACCTTCTCTATCCCATCTACGTAAGGTTTCTTTACTTTTTCCTAATTTTTCTGAAACTTCAGAAAGCGAATAATAATCTTTCATAACCATCTTAAACAACATTAAACAATGGTTACAAATTTATATAAATAATTATTAAGAAAATAACAATTTTTTATATATTTTCTACTCTTATGAAAATGAACAATTTGCGTTAAGGATAGAGCGGTTTGTTTGAGCTCTTTTTAATTGTTTTTCACAATTAAAAAAGCGAGTAGTGATAGCCTGACCCAACGGGGAACGCCCAAAAAAATAATTTAGTTGAAATTATAATGAGATGATGAACCTTCCTGTCGGCAGGCAGGTTCAGCATAACAAAAAATCTAATAATTTGTATAGTTTTGTACACTTGTATTTGCAACTGGCAAATAATTTACACCAAACCAACCCACCAATAACACAACAAATGTAAATGTTAAATGGTGAGGGTTTGTTTACTATTTTGTAAGTGAAAATAACGATAATGAATGTAAATTAAATAACCCATCTAGGTTAAAAATACCCTCAAGCTTCTTTCCTAAACTTAAATTTTCTCATATGCTTGAAGTGAGAATTGTTATTTTGATTGAAACAGCGTTGGTTTAATTGTTACCATTAACCACGCCCAGTTATTTCCGTTTCCTGTAGTATTATTTCTTAAATATTCTAATCCTTCAGAAGCTAACATTTGAGAATATCCAGCTCCTATAGAAACATCTTTATTTAATTTGTGCGAGTATACTAAATCAATTTCAGTACCTAATTGTTTATCTACACCATCCGCAATTTCTGCTTGTGCGGAGAAGTTATGTACAATAGCAGTTAAATTAGATTTATCTCCTAATTTAGTTCCAATTTTAGCAAAAATATCAACTAATCCAACACTGTTTAAGTGGTTTCCAACATAGAAATAATCCATAAATCCGTTAAATTTGTGGTTTGTTCCATAGAAAGGCGTAAAAGCTTTGTTTTCAGAAGCATCTCCATTATAATCATTTCCAGATTGCATTTCAAAACCTAAACCGAAGTTTACTTTTGAAGAAGCTTTATATCCTAAATCTAATCCAACTAAATAAGCGTTTAAATCACGATTTGCAACATCTTTACCAGTTTGTAAAAAAGCGTTAGCAGTTAAACTTAAATTATCAGATGCTTTAAATTTTAAGTGAGTTCCTACGGTTTGGCTATAACGAATTTCTTCAGCAGTTACATTTTGTAATCCATTATTTAAGAACAAAAAGCTGGCTTTTACATTGCTCCAGTCTTTATGAAACCATGCATATTGTATTGCTTTGTAGTTCCCTTCAACAGTATATAAATTTCCAAATTCATTCTCTTTATTCTGATTGTAAGCAACACCTAAATCTAATTTGTAGTTTTCATTTCCAAATTTGAAGATTGCCGCATCATGGCTACGTGCCTGTTGCGTCCACCCAACGTTACCAAAAATTCGATGGTCATCATAAATTATTTCTTGACGACCAAATTTAACTGCTAAATTTGGACTAAATTTTACTTTCCCCCAAGCTTCATGTATAGCTAAACCATTGTTATCGGCAACGTTTAACTGTTTTACATCTCCCCAAACTCTAACATCTTGAAAGCTTAAAAAGAACGTGTAATCATCTGTAACATACTTTGTGTTTAAACGTGTACGTTGCGATACAAACAATGCTGCGTCTGTATCATTTGGCGTTAATGTTTTGTAACCATTTCTGTATTCTGCTCTTGGTCTTATTTCACCACTAATGGTTAACTGAGCAAAACTTTGTACTGATATTAGTAGTAAAACTGCTATTAAAAGATTTTTCATTTTTGATAATTTGGTTTGATATTGTTATAGTTATTACAAAATAACAATATGTCCAAAAAAGAAAAGATGATTTAAATCAGTTATTCGGATATTTATATCTTTTAATAATGAATATTTATGAAGCTTCAAAAAGTTGAATATTAAGGTGCTGGGTTTGGTTGTAATTCTTGAATTTGATCTATTTTTTGTAGTATTTCATCTGAAAGATCAATATTTATACTTCCAATATTTTCAGAAAGTTGTTCTAAAGTAGTAGCTCCAATAATGTTTGAAGTTAAAAATTCACGTTGATTTACAAATGCTAAAGATAATTGCGCTAAACTAATATTTAATTCTTTTGCCAATTCTGCATACATTTGAGTAGCATGCAGTGATTGTTCACTATTGTATCTTAAAAATTGTGGAAATAATTTAATACGTGAACCCTCAGGCATTTTTCCATTTAAATATTTACCTGATAATCTACCAAAAGCCATTGGTGAATAAGCTAATAAACCTACATTTTCACGCATTGAAACTTCCGCTAAATTTATTTCAAACAATCTATTTAATAGTGAATATGCATTTTGAATTGTTTTACAACGCGTTAAATTATTGTACTTACTTTCTGATAAATGACGCATTACACCCTAAGAGGTTTCATTAGAAACTCCATAATGTCTTATTTTACCTTCTTTTACTAATGCATCTAATTTTTCTATAATTTGGGCGAAATTATCATCCCATTTTTCATCAAAATTATGTTGATAATTTCTTTTTCCAAAAAAATTGGCATTCCTTTCAGGCCAATGTAATTGATAAAGATCAACATAATCTGTTTTTAATCTTTTCAAACTTTTTTCAAGTGCATCATCAATTGCTGTATTAGAAAAACCCATATTATCTCTAACATAATTCATACTTGGGTTTGGACCTGCAATTTTGGTAGCAACAATCAAATTTTCTCTTTTTTGATTCTTCAACCAACTACCAACAATCCTTTCTGTACTTCCTTGTGTTTCTTTTCTTGCTGGAACGGAATACATTTCAGCGGTGTCAATAAAATTAACTCCTTTTTCAACCGCATAATTTAACTGTTCATGAGCTTCAATTTCAGTGTTTTGTTCACCAAAAGTCATAGTTCCTAAACATATTTTGCTCACTTTTATATCGGTATTTGGAATGGTAGTATATTTCATTGTTTAACGTTGATTTGTTGAATCGTGTTTTGTTTAAATTTCAAAAGTAAAGAAATAATTCGTCACTCAAAATTTATGATCTAAGAATAAAAAAACCACCTTCTTTTTTAAAAGAAAATGGTTTTTTAAATATTTTGAGATACTTAAACAAGCCTGCCTGTTGGTAGTCAAGTTCAGCATGACATTCTTTTTAAGTTTAAACTTACTTTAAAATAGCTTCAATACCTGGCAATGTTTTACCTTCTAAACTTTCTAACATAGCTCCACCACCGGTTGAAACATAACTTACTTTATCCGCAAAACCGAATTGTTTTACAGCTGCAACTGAATCTCCACCTCCAACTAAAGAGAATGTTCCGTTTTTAGTTGCATTTGCAATAGAATGTCCTAAAGCAATTGTTCCTCCTGCAAAATTTTCCATTTCAAAAACACCTAAAGGTCCATTCCATAAAATTGTTTTTGATTCGTTTACAATTTTATCGAAAATTTCTCTTGATTTTGGACCGGCATCAACACCTTCCCACCCATCAGGAATATTATTAATATCGCAAATTTGTGTATTTGCATCGTTGCTAAAATCATCAGCAGCAATTACGTCAACAGGAATATGAACTTGTACACCTTTTTCTTTTGCTTGTTTTAAAATATCTAAGGCTAATTCTTGTTTATCATCTTCACAAATAGAATTACCTATTTTTCCTCCCTGTGCTTTCACAAATGTAAAACTCATTCCTCCACCAATAATTAAGTGATCAACTTTATCTAAAATATTTTCAATAACTGTAATTTTTGAAGATACTTTTGCGCCTCCCAAAATTGCTAAAACTGGTTTTTCACCTTCTTCAAGAATTTTTTTAAGACTGATGATTTCCTGAGCTAATAAAGCTCCAAAACATTTATTTTCTGGAAAAAATTGAGCTATAATTGTAGTAGAAGCATGTGCTCTGTGAGCTGTACCAAAAGCATCGTTTACATAAACATCTCCTAATTTAGAAAGTTGTTCTGCAAAAGCTTTATCTCCATTTTTTTCTTCTGAATGAAAACGTAAGTTTTCTAATAGTAAAACTTCACCTGCTTTTAACTCAGCAGCAGCTTTTTCAGCTTCATCACCAATGCAATTTCCTGCAAATTTTACCTCAACACCTATTACTTCAGAAACTTTATCTACAATATGTTTTAATGAATATTTTTCTTCAACACCTTTTGGTCTTCCTAAATGAGACATTAAAATAACCGAACCACCGTCTTCTAAAATTTTAATAATTGTAGGTTTTGCTGCTTCAATTCTTGTAGCGTCTGTAATTGTAAAATTTTCATCTAAAGGCACATTAAAATCGACACGGATTAATGCTTTCTTTCCTTCAAAGTTTATGTCTTGTATTGTTTTCATCTCAAATAAAATTTAGTACCACAAATATAATTCAATTTATGCTAAGGCTTCTAGTTTTTTACGAAACCGATTTCATTAGGTTTTTAGATTTGATGATCGTACACGTGGAGGATTCTTTTTCACAGTTATACCTTTATTGGTTTTTCTGCTCAATGCGTGTTATGGATTCCTGTCTGCACAGGAATGACAAATGTTTTTCTTTGTCATAGCAACCGAGGTAGGTATATAAACACTGTAATTAAAGTTTCAATATTTAAATAGTATTCTAATTGACGAAAATGTTTTACTTTCGCTTTAATGAAATTTTCTGAAATTTTAGGACAAGAACATTTAAAGAGTCATTTAATGAAATCTACTGATAATGGTAGAATTTCACACGCGCAATTATTTGTTGGCAATGAAGGCTCTGGAGCTTTACCAATGGCAATTGCTTATGCACAATATATTTTGTGCAGTACTAGTATTGATAAAGAAGCTTGTGCATTAAAGTGTGAAAAATTAATGCATCCCGATTTACATTTTGCGTTTCCAGTAGCAACTAACGATGTTATTAAAAAACATCCTGTTAGCAATTTATTTTTAGCAGATTGGCGGAATTTTATTTCACTAAACCCATATGGAAATTTATTTGAATGGTTACACTCTATTGGTATTGAAAACAAACAAGGCCAAATAGGTGTTGATGAAGCTGAACAAATTGTTAAAGCTTTAAAGTTGAAATCATACGAAGGAGGTTATAAAATTATGATTATTTGGATGGCAGAAAAAATGAATATTTCTGCTGCAAATAAATTATTAAAATTATTAGAAGAACCACCTGAAAAAACAGTTTTTTTATTAGTTACAGAGAATGAAGAACAAATTATAACAACTATAAAATCACGCTGCCAAGTATTACATTTTCCGTTATTATCAGAGCCCGATATTTCAAATTATTTAATTGAGAAAGAAGGAACCGACCAACCAATTGCAGAGCAAATTGCACATCAGGCAGACGGAAACATTAATAAAGCACTGCATTTATTACACAATGATACTTCTGATGAACAGTTTGAACAATGGTTTATCACATGGATTAGGGCTGCATTTAAAGCCAAAGGAAATGCATCTGTAATTCAATTATTAATTGAGTGGAGTGATGCTATTGCAAAAACTGGTAGAGAAACTCAAAAACGTTTTTTAAACTATTGCCTCCAGTTTTTTAGACAAGCCCTTTTATTAAATTATAATGCAGAGTCATTAGTTTTTTTGCAAATTAAAACACCTGGTTTTCAACTAGAAAAATTTGCTCCTTTTATACATTCTGGTAATATTTTAGATATAAATAAGGAACTAAATGACGCCATTTATCACATTGAAAGAAATGGTAATGCTAAAATAATATTGTTAGATTTATCCATTAAACTAACCCGTCTTTTACATACAAAAGAGTCTTAAAAAAACACAACAATGTTACATCCTAAATTTACATTGCTTTCTTTCATCTTTCTTTTATCTTTTTTTTATTCCCAAGCACAAGATCTTGAAAATCCTTATAACCCAGAATCAAAAATGGAGTTATTAAAATCTAAAAAAGGAGAAAAAACAACAAAAATGCATTTTTTAGTCTTTGGAGATTCAAAAGGATCAAAATATTTCCCCGAAGTTTTAAAACGTGCCGATTCTTTACAACCAGATTTTTGTATTACAACTGCAGATTTAGTAAATAAAGGAGCTGGAGAACAAGGTAAAATAGATTATAAACTTTTAGATGAAAAAGGTGGATGGTTTATGCAAAAATATCCAATGTGGCCAACAGTTGGAAATCATGAAGAATCTGGTGGTGAAAACGGTATTGAAAATTTCACTGATTTTTTCGGAATGAAAACCGATATGTACAGTTTTGAATATGGAAATGCAAAATTTATAGCGTTACCTTGGCCCAAAATAAATAACAACAAAAAGAAGCTTAAATGGCTGAAAAGAGAATTAAAAAAAGGTAAAAACAAACATATATTTATCTACAAGCATCGTCCGAATTATACCTTAGGAAATAAAAATTATAAAGATGTTGAAGGAACTGAAACAAAAATGACCAAGCTTTTTGATAAATACAATGTTACAGCGGTTTTTAGTGGTCACGATCATATTTATTATCGTACTAAAAGAAATAACACCAACTATATAATATCTGCCGGAGCAGGTGCTAGTATTTATTCTTTAAAAAGAGAGAAAGACGCTATTAAAGGTGATGTTTTTTATGGAAAGCGAATCGAAAAAGAAATTACAGAAGGAAAAGCTCCTTATAAATTTCAAGCTGCCAATGGCACAGTTACAGATTTACCAGAAGCAATGTATTATGTACTATCCGTAAAAATTGATGGTGAAAAAGTTTCTATTGAAATGATTGACTCAAAAACAGGTAAAATTTGGGACAACGCAACCATTAAATAATATTATTAGATATGTCAATATTCAACAACTATTCTGCACAAATATTAATCTTACTTTTTTTTATTATTACTTATTTGTTTTCCGTTTTAGAAAAATTAGCAGACTGGAAAGGAACAGTTATTTATTATTCAAATCATTTTAAGAATACTATGCTTCATAAAATGGTACCACTACTTTTAATAAATATATTAATTTTTGAAATTGCAGCAGTGTTTTTTCTAACTATTGGTTTATATTTTTTAGTAAAAGATAACTCATTTACTATAGCAACTATTGGATTAGAAATTTCAGCAATAACATTATTGCAATTTTTGATTGGACAGCGAATAGCGAAAGATTACCCAGGAGCTATGAATATTACTGTTTACTTTATTTTAAACGTAATTGGCATCTACTTATTAACTTAATACTTTATTTATGAGACTTTTAGGAATAGGTTCACGTATAAAACATAACAATTTTGGTTTAGGTGTTATTACCAACGTAACATCAAAACATTATTGGGTAACTTTTATTGAAAACGGATTAGAAACTATTGAGATTGATAGCGAATTTGAGGTTATTGAAAGCGTAGAAGACGAAGTAGATTCAGTTAGCTTTTATGAAGTAGAAACTACACTAAAAAATATGCTTAAAAAATGGTCTGATGTTTCTGAAATTATTCCAATTGCAGATAAATGGAAAGGTGGAAAATTAATTTTAGAACCTAAAGACACAAGCTTGGCAAGTAAAGAAATTCCAATTGATACGTTCTTTCATAAAATTGTAATGGTTCGTGATCGTGTAAGAGTTATGGAGCAAAAAATAAACTCTAGTACTTTAGACGATCAAGATAAAGTGGATTTACAACAATACATTACAAGAATTTACGGTAGTTTAACTACTTTTAATGTGCTTTTTAAAATAAAAGAGCATCAGTTTTCTGGTGCATCTTCCAAGCAATAATAGCACCTTAAAATAGTTCATAAAAAAAGCCTTTAACAATTATTAAAGGCTTTAATTTATTGATTATCAATGTATTAAATTTATTCCTTAACGAAATCTTCATTTAATACATTTAAAATATCGCTTGTTACATTTAAGTTATCATCACCAAACAATACTGCTCCCTTTCCTGAAGTTCCAAGAATTAAATTATACCCTTTTAATTTTGCAAAATCAGCAACAAAACTATCAACTTTTTTAGTTAATATTTCACTTTTTTCTTGATTCTCCAATTGCAATGCTTGAGAAGCTTGTTGTTGCTTAGATTGTAAAAATTGTTGCTCTTGTTGTAATGCATTTTCAGCTTCCGCTCTTTTTTGAGCAGACATTTTTTGAGCATTTTTATAATATTGTTGCACTTTTAATTGAAATGGAGCTCCAATACTATCTAATTCTTTTGCCATTTTTTCTTGCTTAACTTTTAATGACGTTTCCAATTCTTTTGTAGCTTCATAATCTTTCATTAAAGCTTCAATATCTATGTAAGCAATTTTAGTTTGATTACAAGATGCTAATACAAGTGCAATAGCTACAATTAATAATTTTTTCATTTTTTGAAATTTGGGTTGTTAATCTAAAATTTTTGCGAATATATAAACAAAAACACAATTTCAACCTAATAATTATCAGTATTAAAATTATTTATTATTAAATTTCCTTAATAATAAAAATCTATGAAAAACGAGTTTATTTGGTGGCACCTCAGTTAATAAATTTAAAAAACGAGTCAAATACATAGCTAAACTTATAAAACCTACCTTAAAACCGCTTAAAATAGAAATTATCCATTTTTGATAACATAAATTAATGAAGAATACTCTTTAGTAGCAAAAGCTTTTAAATTTGAAACCAAACCAATACAAAAAGCTACTATTAAATTAGTTGTACCTCTTTTATTTTTTTCACTAAGAAGTGATACGTAAAAAGAATCAAATATCATTGGGTAGATTTTTGCAACAACCATTTTTTCTTTGGAGAAAAGTAAATGCATTGATTTTTTAGAAAAATGCCATAAGTGTCTTGGAACATCATAAGCTGCCCAATACTCTTTATAATATTTAGCGTCGTAACATTTATAATTTGGAACAGCCACAACTAAAACACCATTTGGCTTTAATAGTAATTTTAATTTTGAAATGTATTCGTTTAAATTTGGAATATGCTCTAGTACATGCCACAATGTAATTACATCAAACTTTTCTGAATTAATAAAATCTAATTCAGAATATATTCTTGAAGTATTATTTTCAGAAATTTTAGTTTCTGCTAAATATCTAGCATTTATATTTGGCTCTACTCCTACTACATTCCAACCATTATTTTTACAATTCAATAAAAAGTCACCTGTTCCACAACCAATATCCAATAAATTTTTCTGCTCAGTTTCAAACGAGTTTATAAGCTTTAATTTTTTATTTAAGGTAAACTTCTTTACGGCTTGGTACAACTTATCCGTAAGTGATTCTTTTGCATCGGTGTGGGAAATATATGTTGAACTTTCATAATATAAAGCTAAATCTTCAACTTTAGGTTGAGGAAAAGTTTCAAGCATATCTAGTTCATTATTGTAAACTAAATCAAATTTTTGATTTGTAACTGTAAAATCTTGGCAAGTTAATATTTTATTATTTTCAGTATCCACTCTTAAAAATTGTTATTTTTTGTTGCAATTAATTTATCATTTCTAGACCATTCACTCCAGGAACCTACGTATAATTTTGGAATAGCTAAACCCGCATATGAAATTGCTAACAATGTGTGGCAAGCGGTTACACCAGAACCACAGTGAACAATAATACGATCTGATTTAATGTTTCCAAAAATAGTTTGATAGTTAGTCTTTAATTCTTTCGGCGATTTAAAAAGTCCATTAACATTTAAATTGGTAGAGAAAGGAATGTTTACTGCTCCAGGAATATGACCCGCTACTAAATCTATAGGTTCAAACAAACCATTATAACGATCACTTTCACGAACATCAATTACAATAAAATTAGTATCCTGAGCGCATTTTTCAACTTCAAAAATATTGGATTGTGGTAATTTCCATTCAGTAAATTTATAATTAGTAGATTTTTTTACTGCTACTTTTTCTGAATTAATAGGAAAACCTTTTTTTTCAGCTTCCTGAAAACCACCATTAATAACTTGTACTTTATCGTGTCCAATAGCCTTTAACATCCACCAAAAACGAGCTGCTGCATTTGCACAATTATTATGGTCATAAATAATAACATGGCTTTTTTCTGTAATACCAAGATTCCCTAATACTTTAGAAAATTGATCAATTGTTGGCAATGGATGCCTTCCTCCAATTGCAACATCTTCTTTTATATTGGATAACTGAGTATTTAAGTTAACATACAATGCGCCATCTAAATGCCTTTCTTTATAGGTAGTTTTTGCTATTTCTCCATTGCCAGCATCAATAATAATTAAGTCTTTCGATTCTCTTATTTTTAAAAGTTCTTCAATGGCTAGTATTGGCGAAATAATTGTCCTCATTTTTCAAGTTTTTAGGAAATCCTCTTTTACATTAAAACCTTAATTATCACTAATTATTTTAATTGAAATACAATTTTGAAAACTCCAATTTTAGTATTTTACCCAAATTATTACGCTATAGTTTTTAATTGTTCCACGTGGAACGCTTAAAACTACCTACCCATATACACCAATAAAACAGAAATATCACTTGGTGAAACACCGCTTATTCTACTTGCTTGTGAAATAGTTGTTGGTTGTATTTTTGTTAATTTTTGGCAAGCCTCTATTGATATAGATTTCACTTTTGAATAGTCAAATTTAGATGGAATTGAAACATTCTCTAACCTATTTAACTTGTCTGCTTGATTCTTTTCCTTTTCAATATAACCTGCATATTTTACGTGAATTTCTGTCTGTTCAATTACTTCACGATCTATTGAATTCTCTGAAATAAACATTTCAACTTTGGCAAGCTTTCGTAAATCATTAAAGTTTAATTGAGGTCTTGCGGCGATTTTAAACAACTTCATAGATTGTAAAATCTTAGCTGTATTATTCGCCTCTAAAATAGGATTCATCTCTTCAGGCTTCACGCTAGTATCAACTAAAAATTTCACAAATAAATCTGTTTTTTCTTGCTTTTCAATCACCCTATCCATTCTTTCTTTTGAAGCCAATCCAAGTTCATAACCTAATGGAGTTAATCTTAGATCTGCATTATCCTGACGTAATAAGGTTCTATATTCAGCTCTAGATGTAAACATTCTATAAGGCTCTTCTGTACCTTTGGTAATTAAATCATCTATTAAAACACCAATATAAGCATCGTTCCTTTTTAGCACAAACGGCTCCTTATTTTGTATATTCAATGCTGCATTAATACCAGCCATTAAACCTTGAGCTGCTGCTTCTTCATAACCCGTTGTACCATTAATTTGACCTGCGAAATATAAATTCTTAATCAGCTTTGTTTCTAAAGTATGCGTTAATTGCGTTGGAGGAAAATAATCGTATTCAATTGCATAGCCAAATCTTAAGAATTTTACATTTTCAAAACCGGCAACTTTACGTAAAGCTTTATCCTGAACTTCTTCAGGTAACGAAGTAGAAAATCCGTTTACATAAATTTCAACAGTATCCCAACCTTCAGGTTCAACAAAAATTTGATGACGATCTTTGGTCGCGAACCTATCAATTTTATCTTCAATTGATGGACAATATCTTGGACCTATACTTTTTATTCGACCATTAAACATTGGTGATCTATCAAAACCTGTTCTTAATAAATCATGCACATCTACTGAAGTATAACTCATATAACAAGAGCGTTGTTCTGTTAATGGTTTTGAAGTTGCTAAATAGGAAAATTTTTCAGGATCTTCATCTCCTGGTTGTTCAATCATTTTTGAAAAATCCAACGACCTTGCATCAACACGTGGCGGTGTTCCAGTTTTCATTCTGCCCGATTCAAAACCTACTTTCACCAAATCTTCTGTAATACCAATGGAAGCAATTTCACCAGCTCTACCACCACCAAAAGTTTTATCACCAATATGAATTAATCCATTCAAAAAAGTACCAGCAGTTATAATTACTGTTTTAGATTTAATTTCAATTCCTAAAGCTGTTTTTACACCAACAATTTTATCATTATCAAACAATAAACCTATTACATTATCTTGGTAAAAATCTAAATTATTAGTTTGCTCCAACATTGTTCTCCAGCATTCAGCAAAACGCATTCGATCACTTTGTGCTCGTGGACTCCACATTGCAGGGCCTTTAGATTTATTCAACATTTTAAATTGAATAGCAGTTTTATCGGTTACAATTCCACTATAACCACCCAAAGCATCAATTTCTCTAACAATTTGGCCTTTGGCAATTCCACCCATAGCAGGATTACAACTCATTTGCGCAATATTCTGCAAATTCATTGTAATTAAAAGTGTATGTGCACCCAAATTAGCGCTAGCAGCTGCAGCTTCACTTCCAGCGTGCCCTCCACCTACTACAATAACATCATATACAGTACTAAACATAATTTAAGTTGTTTGTTCCACGTGGAACCTTTATTAAGATTTAAATAATTCTAAACATTTATCTTCTTCAGCACGCATCTTAATTTTAGCATCTTCAGATTTATCTTTATAACCCATATAGTGTAAAACACCATGAATTAAAACCCTATATAATTCATTATCAAATGATTGTGAAAAATTATTAGCATTTTCCATAACTCTTTCAACAGAAATAAAAATATCACCACTTATAAGCTTACCCAACGTATAATCGAAGCTAATAATATCGGTTAATGTGTCATGTTCTAAAAATTCAACATTCAATTTTAATAGATACTCATCATCACAAAAAATGTAATTCAACTCCCCTTCACTAAATCCAGCTTTTTCAATACAATTTGAAATCCAGTTTTTAATAGCTTCTTCGTTTTCTAATTTGAAATCTGTTTCGTAATTAAATAAAATCATACTTGTTTTATTACTCAGTTTTAAAGTACTCTTGCACTTTCTTTTTATAAATTGAGCGCAAAGGTAATGATTGTCTGATTAATATTTCATTATAATTAAAATACTGATTTTGAAGTTTTAACTTATCAATATTCCTCTTTTGAAATTCTTCAATGTTAGTCTCGGATTTTCGCTTTTCATCTTCTCCTTGCTGCAATTTAGCTTTTTCTAGTTTTAATAATTCATACTGAAGTTGTTGCATTTTTTGAATGATCTCTTGCGTAAAACCTTTCTCTAAAAATTCTTTTTCAAGTTCCTCCATTTGTTTCACAGCATCACCAGAACCATTGCCAGGTTTTTTTCCATCTTCACCTAATATTTCTTTTAGCAACGCTCTAAGTTTAGCTTGTTGCTTATAAATTTCATAAACTTCAGTACTCATTTCCTCACCACCTTCACCAGGTTTACTTTCACCTTTCTTACCCGGTTTTTTTCCCTGCTTTAAACCCTCCTTCATTTTATTTGAAAGTTCACCTTGCTTTTTAATAATGTCAGGCAAACTAAATTCCTGTGAACTCCCCTTTCCTTTACCAAAACTTGGTGACGCATTCATTAAACTTTCTAATAAATTACTTAACGTATTTGCCAAATTATTAACGGCTGTAATTACAAATTGCTGATCAGAAATACCAAGCGCTATTTTATTTTCAGTAAAATTAGAAAAAGACTCATCTATATAATAATACGTGTCCGAAACTTCCTTTTGAATTAAGGAACTCATTTTTACCAATCGTAATGATAACACATATAAACTATCATCAATATGTTCAAAATATTCTTTCAACATATGTTGTTGTTTAATATTTTTAGGATACTCTGGATGATGATTGTCTGAACTTGAAAATTTTTCTAATAACGCTTCTTGTCGAAATGAAAACTCTATTAGGTTCTCTACAATTTTTCGTAAATCATCAATATTTTCATCTATAGATTCACCTTCCATCGCTTCCATAGATTGCTCCATAGATTTGCTCAATTCTTTCATTTTTTTTGAAGCAGACTTTTGGCTTTTTTTGGCATTACTAGGTTTCTCGCCTTTTAATTCCTCCATTGCTTTTTTTAATTTGGCATCAATCTCATCAGCAGCTTCTTTAGTATCTGGAAGTTTCATAGGTCGCTGTAACTTCTTGTTTTCCTTATGTATTTCTTCTAAATCTTTTTTTACTTCAGAAAATTTATTTTCAATATCTTTTTGTTTTTCCGAAGTATTTTCTTTTTCATTTTTTTTAGATAACTCCTTTTGTTTTTCTGCTAATTTTTTTAATTCGTCACTAATTTGATTTGCTTTTTGCTCTACATAAAAACGTTTTGTCAATTCTAAAATACGTTCTAAACTTTGTTCGTTTTGTTTATTTTTTTTAGCCAGTTCTTTTAATTTATCTACCAAATCTTCCTTGTTAATTTTCTTTGAAAGTTCTTTTAGCTCTTCTAACATTTTTTCCTGATTGGCTATTTTTTTGGTTTCTTCAATTCTTTTTTGAAGTTCTTCTTTCTTTTCTTTTAAATCTTCATTTTGTGGTTGTTCATTTAAATTTTGTTGCAACTGATTTGTTTGTTTTTGAAACATTTCTTGATATTGAGTTTGACGCTTTACAAACGCTTCTAATTTTTTTGAATCGTTCCAATTAATTTCAGCTTTCTTTTGTAATTCATTTTTAAATTTTTCACCTTCAGCGTTTGTTCTTTTTGATTTTTGCAACGTTTTTGAAATAGTACTAATTGCCTCTTTCTGTTGGTTGAGCAAAAGTTCTTTTAATTCATTTTTACTTTTATTATAATAACTGAAAACCCTGCTTTTGGTTTTTTTACTTCCATGTACAGCATCATTATCAAATACTTCAAAATACAATTCATAATCAATGCCTTCATCCAATAAAATTTCATTTGGAAAAACATAATAAAAATCGGTGAATGAAGCTTTTGAAATGTTTATTAATTGCTTTTTCAGTGTGCTTTTATAATTTTTATTATAATACACCAATTGCAGTTTATCTACTGCATAATCATCACTTATTTGACCAATAAAATTAACTGGACCGTGACTAATAGAGTCCATATTTGATTTTACAATAATTTTAGGATGTTCGTCTAAAATAACCTGAATAGTGAAATTTAAAGATTCGTGATTTTTAAGTTCACTGTTTGAAGTTGCAATGTTATAATTTAAAGTTTCAAGTACTTGTTTTGAATAACTGAAATAATTTTTAGTGCTTTGTCTAAAATTTTGAGCACTTTCACTATTTGTATAAAAACTAACTGCATTTGTTTGGTGCGTTTCAACTTGCCAAGCAATTTTAGTTCCTTGTGGAACAATTGCATTTCCAGTATTTTGAACTACTTCATTCCTTTTACCTGTATAATTTGGATAATTTAAAACCATTTTTACGTTGGTAATTATAGGTGTTGGAATGCTATTGATTTGGTATGTTTTTGAAACTATACCATTTGCTTCTAAATAAAAATTAATAGGTTTTTGTATGCTTGAAAATACATATTTAAATTTTCCGAATCCGTTATTTTCCAAATAATAATTTTCATTTAAAAAAACAACTTTAACATCTTCAGGAATTGTATTTCCCTGTATTTCAACATCTAATGTAAATGAATCACCTTCAATAACATTAAATGTATTGTTTAAAACTACAAAAGAAAACGGTGCTGGAGGTTGATATTGGGTTTTGTAATGTACAACTCTGGAAAAACTATCGTTAAAAATAATACTATTGCCTGAAATATAAACCAGCAACCAAATTACTATAGGAATTAAAGTAAATTTAATATATTTCTTGTTTTTTGAAAAGTCAATTGCACTTCTAAATGGAATTGGTTGTAGTTCTTTAGATTTTTGCTGAATACTTGCTTCTATCAATTCAGAATGTTTACTAGAAGTATTTAACTGCAACATATTCAACAACTTATCACTAACTTCAGGAAAATGATTGCCAATAATTTTTGAGGCTTCAAGTTCAGAAATTCCTTTTTTAAAACCAATAATTTTAATGATAGGGAAGAGAATATAAAATGTAAATAAAGCTACTTCAACAAAAATAAATATCCAAAATAATAGCGTTCTAGCGAATGGTTTTAACCATAAAAAATATTCAACAAAAAGTGTAATTATAAAGTACAATAAACCAATTGCCAAAAACAATAAAAGTCCTTTGATAAGTTCATTGAAATAGAACTTTCTAATAAAGTTTTGAAGTTTGGTTTGTATGTTTTTAAAAGTATTCAATTGTATATTTTTAACTTATAATAAAAGCTAAAATTAACTAAAATTAAATTATAGTATCACAATTTTTTCTTTAATAGCATATAATACAAGACCTATACGTGTTTTTGCTTCCAATTTTTCAAACAATGCTTCTCTGTAATTTTCAACAGTTTTTGGACTTAAAAACATGGCTTCCGCAATTTGTTTATAGGTCATTTCAGAACAACACAACTTTAAAAATTCTAATTCTCTTTCTTTTAATTTAATAACTGTTAACTTTTCTTTTTTATCAATAGAATTTAACAACGTATTTGTAATGTTTTCGGTATAATAAAATCCTGAAGAATGCACCTCATTTAATGCGTGTTGTAATACTGTAGGATGAATATCTTTTAATAAATAGCCTTTTGCTCCAGCTCTTAACATTTTTAAAATAGTATCTTCATCTGCTTCCATGGATAACGCCAAAACTTTAATTTCAGGTTTATTATCCTTTAACCATTGTGTGGCTTCAATACCATTTACTATAGGCATTTGAATATCCATAAGAACAATTTGAGGTTGTTTATTTTCTTTAGAAAAATAATCAATAAGCTCTTTTCCATTGTTTAAAACCGTAACTACATTAAATTCATTAAAGTTAGAAACCAAGCCATTAAGTGCTTGTGAAAATAATACGTGATCGTCAACAATAATTAGGTCTATTTTATTCATAGTTTTTATTTTGGGCAACTAATATGCAGTTTAGTTCCGTTATTTTTTGAAGCTTTTAATGCTATTTTTCCACCTATTAATTTAGCTCTACTTTTCATATTTAGTAAACCAATTCCATGTTGGTTGGTTGTATCATTTAAGTCAAATCCTATTCCGTCATCTTTAGCAAAAATTTCTAATTGATTTCCTGTATATTTTAGTTCAATTGCTAAATGTTTAGCTTTTGAATACTTTAATGTATTATTACAAAACTCCTGTAGAATTCTAAACAATATAATTTCTTTTTCATTGCTTAAATTATAAGGTTCTTCAGAAATTTTTAAACTTGCATCTAAAAAATTCAATCTATTAAAACGCTCTATTTCAAGTTTCAATGAGTCTATTAATCCATTATTTTTTATGGTTTCTGGGTTTAATGATTTTGCCAAACCTCTTAATTCCTGCAAACTTTTTCCAATTATTTCACCAGTTTCTGAAACCTTGTTCTGTTGTTCTTCTGGTAAACTCATTTGAATCATATTCAACTGCATTTTAGCTACTGATAATAGTTGCCCAATATTGTCGTGTATTTCCCAACTAATATTTTGCAATGCCTGTTCTTGAATTTCTAATTTAGATTTTGTAATTTCTTCATCAAACCGTTGTTGAGTTTCACGTTGTTTTAAAATATAAGTAGTTTTCTTTTGTTGGAAATAAAAGAAAAATACAATTAATGTTATAGCTAAAATTAAAACAATAATAGTAGTAACAAATATTAATATTTGTATTTCTTTTTGATCCATAATTTTAAATATTGTACTCTTTTCTACTTATTAAAAAACCAGTGATAAAACATCCAGCCATAATTAAATTCAGTATTAAAGTAATTACTCTAAAAATACCACTATATGAAATAAATTCGGCAATTACATCTACTGGAATAAAACCAATGTTAAATAATAAAATGCCTAAACTTATCCAAAAAAACATCGATTTTGTTAAGTTTAAAATTACATCACTTTGTAATAATTCTAAAAAATACATTATTACAACAATCACTATTAAAAAACTACCAACAATATCATTTGTAGCTAAAAATTGATTAAAAAAATCAGAAAAGAAAGCGATATCTACAAATGTAAAAACCGTATAAATAACAATACTAAATTTAATTATATTTCTTTTTAAAGTGCCTTTTAAAAGCGCTAAGAAAAAGAAAAGATAAAAAAAATGGTTAACTATACTCCAAGTATTATATATATGATAATTAATTGTATTAAATATAGCTCCTACAACATATCCTAAAATTTCTGTTAGTAAAGAATATCCAATAAAAATTAGAAATAGTTTTAAATAAAAACTATTTCTAATTTTTGAATAATTTAGTATACCAATAGTAAGTATTGTTAAATATAATAGCGGGTATATTAAAAAAAAATATTTCAATATTATTGAGGATATGTTGCAGAAGGAGGAAAACCTAAAGTCCCTTTATTTAATCCACCTAAATCTTCAATGTCATTACCTCCTTCAATAACTTCCACTGCATCTTTTTGCATTGCACTTTTATAAGGTTGTGTTGGCACTAAAAATACGGTGGACAAATTGTCTTTTTTAGGCTTTTTAGCATCCTTTGGGTAGGCTCCAAAATAAATACGTAAACCATTAACTGTAATACCTTTCGCTTTTCCTTCTTGCTCAACGGTAGCAATAAATTCTTTTAATTCATCAATTGAAAACCAACTGGACAAAGCATCTTTCTTTTTAATTGCACTATCAATTGCTTTACCTCGTGTTTTAACAAAGCTTTTATTGAGTTCTTTTGCTTCTGCAGAAGTAATTCTTTTCATATCTTTTTAAATTTTTTAGTGAATGTTAAAGTTAAACTTTTAATTGAATTAAAAAAAATAAAGGGGGAATATCCCCTCATAAAATTAAGGTGTTATCCCCTATAAAATTCTAATAAATACTACTATTTTTGAATTGTCTAAACTATAAAGCATCAATGTTATTAACTAAAAAAATATCCAATAAAATAATCCAGTTAATTAGTATTGGCATAATTATTTTAATAGTTGTTAGTTTAAACTTTTATATGTTAAATAAAGTTATTGGCAATTCAAATACTCCAACGTATTTTGAAAAAAACATAAAAATGTAATTGTTTATTAATATTCCCCCACAAAACACATTCTTTGATTCATTCAAAGGGTATTTAAAATCAATTATTGGGCTGATTTTAAAGGTTGCTTTCTAGCAGCCTTTTTTTTGTTATAAAACCTACTTATTCATATTGAAAAATTATCTTTGCACTTTAAAAAATTTATAAAAATGAATAACGTTAGAGTACGCTTTGCTCCTAGTCCAACTGGCCCTTTACATATTGGTGGTGTTAGAACTGCCCTTTTTAACTACTTGTTTGCAAAAAAAAACAATGGAACTTTTATTTTACGAATTGAAGATACAGATCAAACTCGTTATGTTTCAAATGCTGAACAATATATAATTGATGCATTAAATTGGTGCAACATTCCTTTTGATGAAGGACCAAATAAAAATGAAAAATTTGGACCATATCGTCAATCTGAACGTAAAGAATTATACAAACAATATGCTGAAGAGTTAATAGCAAAAGGAAAAGCTTATTATTGTTTTGATACTCCTGAAGCATTAGATTTTCATAGAAAAGACCACGAGGCAAAAGGAAAAACTTTCATTTATAACTGGCATAACAGATTAAAATTGACCAATTCTGTATCATTAACTGCTGAAGAAGTTGAAAAAAGAATTGCAGATGGAGAAAACTTTGTAGTTCGTTTTAAAATGTACGAACCTTTAATTAATGGTGAACAAGAAACTATTTCTACTAACGATTTAATTAGAGGTAAGGTTACATTTAAAAAAGAACTATTAGATGATAAAATACTGTTTAAAAGTGATGGAATGCCAACCTATCATTTAGCAAATATTGTAGATGATCACTTAATGGAAATTAGCCATGTAATTCGTGGTGAAGAGTGGTTACCATCCGTTCCTCTTCATATAGCTTTGTATGATGCTTTTGGTTGGAATGCTCCAGAATTTGCGCATTTACCTTTAATTTTAAAACCTGTTGGAAAAGGTAAATTAAGCAAACGTGATGGTGATAAATTAGGTTTCCCAGTATTTCCTTTAGAATATATAAATGAAGTAACTGGTGATGTTTCTCGCGGTTATAAAGAAGATGGTTATTTTGCTGATGCATTTATTAATATGTTAGCTTTATTAGGTTGGAATCCAGGAACCGAACAAGAAATTTTCACTTTAGATGAGTTGTGTAAAACATTTAGTTTGGATCGTGTTAGTAAAAGTGGTGCTAAATTTAGCCCAGATAAAACCAACTGGTTTAATCAACAATATATGATGCAAAAAGATGCTGCTGAATTGGCTGAAATATTTTTGCCTATTGTGCAAAAAAACGTCATTGCGAATGAAATGAAGCAATCTGATTCTTTGGAAGAGATTACTTCGTCGCCTACTCCTCGTAATGACGAGAATTTATTTGACATTGATTATATCACTAAAGTGGTTTCTTTAATTAAAGAACGAGCTACATTTGTAGCTGATTTTTGGGAGTTAAGTAATTTCTTTTTTGAAAACCCTGCTGAATATGATGCAAAAGCATCTAAGAAAAACTGGAAAGAAGATACAGCTGAATTAATGCAAGAATTAATTGTTGTATTAGAAACAATTGAAGATTTTAATTCTGTAAATATAGAAACCATTGTAAAAGAGTGGATTACTTCAAAAGAAATTGGTTTTGGAAAAATTATGCAACCTTTTAGATTAAGTTTGGTAGGAGCAATGAAAGGTCCTCACCTATTTGATATTGCTGAAATGATTGGAAAACAACAAACTATGGATAGAATTAAAAAAGCTATTGATACTTTATAATTTTTACAAATGTCATTCCTATGAAAACAGGAATCTATAATTAATAAAAGAGTACATAAAAAAGGAGCTTAACGGCTCCTTTTTTTACATCTCAATTTTCACATTATAATCTTGTAAAACAACTTTCTGTTTTTGTGCTTCAAAGTTTTTTGAACTAAATACTGTTATAACCTGTTTTATACAATTAATTTTTGACACTAACTTTTCTTTTCTCGATACACCGTCATTACACCAACTTGTTCTCTTACTAAAAATGTTTACTAAACATTTTTTAAACGCTCATCCCTATTCTGTTTTAGTACATAAAAAATACTAGAACTGACGTTTTTAATAGTTTCACCCAACGGATTAATATAAAATAATTGTAACATTTAATAAATAAATACTACATATTACTAAAGATGATTATGTTTTAAATAACAAACATTGTATCTTTAATTCTTCATTAATCCTTAAAAAAAATTAAAATGATTGGAACGTATGTTATCCTATTTATTATTGTAGTCCTTGTGGTATCTGGGTTGTTTACAGTTAAACAACAAACAATTGCTATTATAGAACGATTTGGTAAATTTCAAAGTACTAGAGGTGCTGGTTTACAACTTAAAGTGCCGCTAATTGATAAAGTCTCAGGGCGCGTAAGTTTACGAGTACAGCAATTAGATGTTATTGTAGAAACTAAAACAAAAGATGATGTTTTTGTTCACTTAAAAATTTCAGTACAGTTTTTAATAAGACCTGACCATGTTTATGATGCTTTTTATAAACTTCAAAATCCACATGAACAAATTACTGCCTTTATTTTTGATGTAGTTAGAGCTGAAGTTCCTAAAATGATACTAGATGATGTTTTTGAAAAGAAAGAAGAAATTGCATTGGCTATACAACGAGATTTAAAACAAGCAATGCTTGATTATGGGTACGATATTATAAAAGCATTAGTTACAGATATTGATCCTGATGAAAAAGTTAAAATAGCTATGAACCGTATTAACGCAGCGGATCGTGAAAAAATTGCTGCACAACATGAAGGTGATGCACAACGTATATTAATTGTTGAAAGAGCCAAAGCTGAAGCTGAAAGTAAACGTTTACAAGGTAAAGGTATTGCAGATCAACGAAGAGAAATTGCACGTGGTTTAGAAGAAAGTGTTGTTGTTTTAAACAGAGCTGGTATTAACAGTCAAGAAGCATCTGCATTAATTATTATAACACAACATTATGATACTTTACAAAGTATTGGTGCTGATACAAAATCTAATTTAATATTATTACCAAATAACCCAAATGCAGCTAGTACCATGTTAAACGATATGGTAACAAGTTTAGTAGCGGCAAATAAAATGATTGAATCTTCTGATGAAGTTGATACTAAAAAGTCTAAAAAATAAATTTAGAGTACATAAAAAAACCTGTACAAATTAGATTGTACAGGTTTTTTTTTATATTTTTTGAAAAACTATTTTTTATCTTCTTCTTTTTTATCTTCTTCTTCACCCTCTTCTTTAGTCGCTTTTTTAAATTCTTTAATTCCACCACCAAGTCCTTTCATTAATTCTGGTAATTTTTTTCCTCCAAACAATAATAAAATTGCTAAACCAATAATAATCCATTGCCAAGGGCCAACCATTCCTAAAAATATAGTAAGTGCATTCATTTTTTTAAATTTTGTGCTACAAATATAGTAATTAATTCAAAACTAAAATTAATTTTTATCTTTTATAGTACCTCCAATTATTTTTTTAGTTTTTAAAACTTCTGGAGCTCCTTTATAAAAAATAGTACCTCCAAAACGAACTTTAGCGTCTAATACTTCACTTGTTTTTACTTCAACTCTTGCGCCAGATGCAGCAATAACCACAGCTTCTTTACTTTGTAAATTGTAAGCTTCATAAATAGCTCCTGTTGTTGCTTCAACAGTTTGATTTTTTGTAGCTCCTTCAAGTTCTATAATTCCACCAGAAACTGCTTTTACAGTTAAATACTTTACATCAACTGGCAATTTAATTCTAGCTCCTTCTTGTACTTTTACTTCTAAATGTTGTTGTTTTAATGTTGCTTCTGAAAATATTTCAGCGCCTTCATTTGCATCTAAAACATCAATTTTATTATTGTAATAAAGAGTTATTTTAACATCTTCAGCAGTAAAACCTTCAGGGAATTTTAAACGAATTTTTAAAATTCCATTCGCATTTTTTATAGAAACATCGTCCGATTTATTTCCAGTTATTTCAACTTTAGATGTCGAAGATTTTTGTAATTCAACCGTTAAACCATTAAAAACTTTTACTGTATTAAAGTCTCCTAAATTTTTAGTAATTGATTCTTGTGCAAAAAGTATTGAACAAGTTAACGTAAGTAATAATGCTAGTTTTTTCATTTTAAATCTATTTTTTTATATAACAATCAATATAAACAATAACTGTGCCTTTGTGTTTTTATTATTTTTCAATCTTATCTAATAGCGTAAAATCTAAATGCTTTCTTTCTAAATCAGTATGTTTTACTTTTATTAATACGTGATCTCCTAATTGGTACATATTTTTAGTTGACTGCCCTACAAGCGCATATTGTTTTTCATCGTAAATATAAAAATCATCTTTAATTTCACGAATTCTACACATTCCTTCACATTTATTTTCTATAATTTCAACATAAATTCCCCATTCTGTAACACCTGAAATTACGCCTTCAAATTCTTGATCTTTATGTTTTTGCATATATTTCACCTGCATATATTTTATAGAATCTCTTTCAGCTTTTGAAGCTAAATATTCCATTTCAGATGAATGCTTGCATTTTTCTTCGTAAATTTCTGTTTTAGGTGACTTTCCTCCTTCTAAATAATGTTGCAATAATCTATGTGTCATCACATCAGGATATCTTCTAATAGGTGATGTAAAATGACTGTAGTAATCAAAAGCTAAACCATAATGACCAATATTATCGGTTGTATATTCAGCTTTACTCATAGAACGAACTGCTAATGTTTCAATCATATTAGCTTCGCCTTTTCCATGAACATCTTGCAATAATTGATTTAAGGAAGTTGAAGTAGATTTTTTACTTGAAGTATCTATTTTATTTTTATAACCAAACTTGCTAATAATAGCTTGAAGTCCTTCTAACTTATCTAAATTAGGTTCATCATGCACACGATATATAAATGTATTTTTACTTGGTACACCTTTACTTTTTCCTATAAATTCAGCCACTTTTTTATTTGCCAACAGCATAAATTCTTCAATAAGTTTATTAGCATCTTTAGATTCCTTAAAAAACACACCTATAGGCTCTGATTTTTCATCTAAATTAAATTTAACCTCTACTCTATCAAAAGTTATTGCGCCTTGCTGTAATCTCTTTTTTCGAAGTCTTTTACCTAATTCATTTAATTTTAAAATAGCAGCTACAATTTCTGGTTGAACAGTGTATGACTCACCAGTAATTGAAATTTCTGAAGAAATATTACCATTTAATGATGAGATTCCTGCCTTCGCAGGAATGACAATTTTATTATTTTCTATTATTTCTTGAGCTTCTTCATAAGCAAATCGTTTATCTGAATACGTAATTGTTCTACCAAACCATTGGTTTATAATTTGGGCTTTTTCATTCATTTCAAAAACAGCTGAAAACGTTAATTTTTCTTCATTTGGTCTTAATGAACATACACCATTTGATAATACTTCTGGTAACATTGGTACTACTCTATCAACCAAATAAACAGATGTTGCTCTATTATAAGCTTCATCTTCTAAAATGGTATTTTCCTGTACATAATGTGAAACATCCGCAATATGAATTCCAATTTCATAATTTCCATTTTCTAATACTTTAAAAGACAACGCATCATCAAAATCTTTTGCATCTTTTGGGTCAATGGTAAAGGTTAAATCTTTACGCATATCTCTACGTTTAGCTATTTCTTTTTCAGTTATTTCTAGCGGAATAGTTCCTGCTTCAGCTTCAACGTTTTCTGGAAATTTATACGGTAAACCATATTCTAAAAGTATGGAATGAATTTCAGTATCGTGATCACCTGGCATTCCTAAAATTTCCTTTATTTCTCCAAAAGGATTTTTAGAATTATCTGGCCAATCAGTTAATTCAACCAATACTTTTACACCATCTTCAGCTCCTTTTAATTTTTTCTCAGGAATAAAAATATCAGCATACATTTTTGAATCATCAGGCACTACAAAACCAAAGTTTCTGTTTAATTGTAAAACACCTACAAATTCAGTTTTAAAACGCTTAATTACTTCTACAACATCTCCTTCTTCTTTTTTACTATTTCTTCTGTTGTATAAATAAATTTTAACAGTATCCTTATTTAACGCTTTATTTAAATTTCTGGATGGAATAAAAATATCATGTTCTAATTCATCACAAATAAAATAACCGTTTCCATTAGCAGTAGCATCAATTGTTCCTGTATAATATTTATCCTGCGGAAGCATTTTAAATTTTCCGCGCTCAACTTCTTCTACTTTTTTTTGACCTTTTAACTCTTCTAATTTTTGTATAAGTTGGTTTTTTCCATTTGCATCTTTTAGTTCTAATTTAGATGCTATTTGCTTATAATTAAAGCTTTTAGTGGGAGATTGGTTTAATACTTTAAATATTTTTCTAGTTAAATCTTTAACTACATTTCCTTTTTTTTTGAATATTTTTTTTCTTGTCGACATTAAATTCATTTTATTAATAAAATCAAAAGTACAATTATTTAGAATTGAATTTGTTAATTAAATCTTATATAAATTAGTATTTGTACTTTGCAAAAATTTTAATTTTGAATTATAGATGAAAAATAAATGGTTTGTTATTGTAAATCCTACTTCTGGAAATGGTGCTTCTAAAAAAAAATGGCCTCTTATTTATAATGAATTAATTGCTCAAAATTTTAGTATTGAACATTCAATTACCAAACATAAAACTCATGCCATTGAAATAATTAAAAAGGCTGTAAATAAGGGTTTTAAAAAATTTATTTGTGTTGGTGGTGATGGTACTTTACATACAATTGTAAATGGAATTTTACAATTAGAACCTTTAATTATTTCAGAAATAAAAATTGGAATTATACCTATTGGAACTGGAAATGATTGGGTAAAAACGTACAATATTTCTAAAAATTATAAAGAAGCTATTCAAATAATTAAAGCTGAAAATAGTTTAAAACAGGATATTGGTAAAATTATACTTTCAAAAACTAAAGAAACTGTTTACTTTAATAATTTAGCTGGAATTGGTTTTGACGGATATGTTGTTAATAAAGTTCATAAATTTAAAAACTTAGGATTCTTAGCTTATTTGGCTGGTGCAATTGTTAGTTTGGCTAGTTATAAAAAAGCAACACTTGAAATTAAATTTAATAATACAGTTATTAAAGAAAAAACTTTAATGCTTTTAATTGGTATTTGTAAATTCTCAGGTGGAGGCATGCAATTAACTCAAAAAGTACACCCAACAGATGGTTTGTTTGATATATCTATTATACATAAAGTTCATTTATTTAACATTTTAGGAAACTTACCTGGTTTATTTAACGGAAATATTACCAATCATAAACTTATTAATAACTACAAAACAGCTAGTTTAGAAATTAAAGTTTTAGATAATAAAACCACTTATATACAAGCTGATGGAGAATTAATTGGATCAGGTGATTTTACTGTATCAAACATTAAAAAAGCTATTAGTTTTATTGTTCCAAGAAAATAAAAGTTAAAAATTTCTTAAAATAATTGTAACAAATGTTAAAATTGTTCGTCTTTTTAACATATAAGAGTATTACAATGAAACGGTTATATAAAATAAGCATCTTTTTTTTCTTAATTTTCTTAATAGGAATTTATTTCACTGTAAAAAGTATTAATAATTCTTTTACTTCTGAAGATCGTATAGAAACAGTTTCTACTTCTCCAACTATTTTAAAGCTTTCAATTAAAATTTAATTTTTAATGTTATTAACATATATAATAATAAGATAAAGTTTTATTTAAAATTTAAAAAAAAGATGGTTGTTATTATAGTGTGTTAACATGTACAATAAATAAGTGTTTTAAAATTATGATTTATCACTTATTAATAGATATGAACAACTTATATTTTTATAAATGCTTATAAATCAATAAAATTATAAAGGTTATAAACAATAAGTAAATACAGCTAATTAACAATTTTAATGTATAAGTTTACCTTTAATAAATGTTTATAACAGGTGTAAAATTGGTTAACAACTTCTTTTAAAAAATCAATAAATAAATTTGGTAATTAACTTCTTGTTTTTGCATTAGTGATTATATTTTAGTTTACAAAAAATACTTTTCTTTTTATAGTCTAAACTTATTCACAATGTTAATTTAGTTTAAAGTAATTGTAAATCAACTTTTTAAAATTTACTATTAACAATTGATTTTTTTATTGTTAATAACTGTGAATTTGTACTTTTGTAGTCTAACTTATTAACAAAAACAAATATTATGGTAATTGCAATAGGAAATGATCACGCTGGAACTGAGTACAAATTCGAAATTATAAAACAATTAGAAGATAAAGGTATTACAATTTTAAATTTTGGTACTGATACAAATGATAGTATGGATTATGCGGATGCTATTCACCCAGTTGCAAATGCAGTAGAAAGTGGTGAAGCTACTTATGGAATTATTATTTGTGGAAGTGGAAATGGTGCTCAAATGACCGCTAATAAACACCAAGGTATTAGAGCTGGCTTAGTTTGGAATAATGAAATTGTTGAATTAATAAGGTTACATAACAATGCAAATGTATTAGCAATTCCTGCTCGTTTTGTTTCTTTACAACAAGCATTAGGTTTTGTAGATATATTTTTAAATACTGCATTTGAAGGTGGTCGCCACCAAACTAGAATTAATAAAATACCAACTACTTGTTGTTAAAATGAGCCATAATCATTCTCACAATCATCCAACTTTATCAGGTAAAAATTTACTAATATCTATTGTATTAAATATTATTATTACAGTAGCTCAAATAATTGGTGGATTTATTTCAGGAAGTTTGGCTTTATTATCTGATGCTGTACATAATTTATCTGATGTTATTTCATTAATAATTAGCTATATAGCTAATTCATTAGCAAATAGTAAAAAAGAAACGAAACAATATACTTTTGGGTATAAACGCGCTGAAATTTTAGCAGCTTTTATCAATGCTACCACATTAATAGTAATTGCTATATTTTTAGGAATTGAAGCTGTTGACCGTTTTAATACACCACATGAAATAAAAACTGGATTGGTTATTTGGTTGGCTATTTTAGGAATTTTAGCAAACGGATTTAGTGTACTATTATTAAAAAAGGATGCCAATCATAATTTAAATATGAAAACTGCATACTTGCATTTATTAACCGATATGTTAACATCTGTTGCGGTTTTAATTGGAGGATTACTAATGAAATATTACCAAATTTATTGGATTGATGCTCTTTTAACCTTAATTATTTCTATTTACTTAATTTATTTAAGCTGGGATATTTTACTAGTATCTATAAAAATTTTAATGTTATTTGCACCCGAGCATATAAAAATTGACGATGTTGAAACTGAAGTTTTAAAGATGAGCGAAATTAAAAATATTCACCATGTACATATTTGGCAATTAAATGAACAAGGTTGTCATTTAGAAGCTCATATTGAATTTAATGAGGATATTAAACTATCTGAATTTGATTTAATTTGTGAAAAAACAGAAAAAATTCTTTTAGAAAAATTTCAAATAGATCATTGTAATTTTCAACCAGAATTTAAAAGAGATGATTTAAAAGAATTGATAAAACAAGATTAAAAAATGCTAAAAATTAGTACCAAATCTTTTACTGAATTAACGAAAGAAGAATTGTACGCTATTTTACAATTACGAAGTGAAGTTTTTGTAGTTGAACAAGATTGTGTTTATCAAGATATTGATGGTAAAGACCAAAAAGCAGTGCATGTTATTGGATATAAAAATGATAAAATTATTGCTTATACACGGATTTTTAAATCGGGTGATTATTTTAATAAAGCGAGTATTGGTAGAGTTGTTGTAAAAAAAAGTGAACGGAAATATGGATATGGTCACGTAATTATGAAACATTCTGTTGATATAATAAAAACCAATTTTAAAGAATCTATAATTAAAATATCTGCTCAAAAATATTTAAAGGAATTTTATGAATCTCATGGGTTTTCTACAGTTGGAGAAGAATATTTAGAGGATGGAATTCCACATATTGGAATGGTTAGAGAATAAGAAAATAAATATACAAAAAGGGTTTAATTTTTTAATGAAACCCTTTTTGTATTCCTTTAAAAAACAAATTAATGTCTTCCATAAGTTTCTTTTATTTGTTGTCTTATTTCTTCTGATTCATTGGATAATAAGAAGTTTTTTGTGTTTTCAGGTAAAAAATCTAAAACTTCATTTAAGTTATCTTGTTTAATTGCCTCTCGTATTTTAGATGCACTTATGTACTCTTTTTTACAAAAATCTTTGTTAGATGTAATTCTTTCACATTCAATTACTTCAATATTGTGTTTTGGTAAAATCTTATGCATTGCTGTATTATAGGCAGCTGTGGTTTCACAATAAGTTTCACAACCAATGTATCGTTTTTTAATATTTAATACTGGTGCAATATATTCAGCAAAAATTTTCACATCAATTTCTGCCTGTTTTTCTGAAATAAGACTCCAAGATTCATGTTTCAAAAAATAGTTTGGAAAAATAGCCCCAGAAACTATATAAGGTCCTGTAGAAAGCATTTTAACATTATTTAGATGTGCTATTCCTTCTTTAATTAATTTCCAACGTATTTCAAATGGAAATGCAGATAAATTTTCACTTACCACAAAAAGATAAACAAGCTCATTTTCTTCTGAAGCTTTTTCAATTAAATAGCGATGACCAACTGTGAAAGGATTGCAATTAACTACAATAGTAGCAATATTAGTAGTCGTTGTTTCAATTTTATTTTGTACTAAATGTTGTTGAAAATCTTTAATAGTTTTGTACCCAAATTCTAAAACTGAAAATAAAGGCTCAGCAGTTGCTATTAAAGAATATCCTAATGCTTGAAAGAGTTTTGCTGTCTCAGGTTTTGTATATACAAAACATTGTTTATGATTTTCTAACGCCTTATCTGCAAGATACGTTACAATTTGTGCAAAAGCTGTTGAATCTCTAAATTCAGGAGCAACTACAACGTATTTTAGCGTGTTACCATTTAATGAACCTGTACCAATAATCTCATTATTAAGATTGTACATTATCATTGTTGTTTTAACTTCTTCAGGTTTAAAATCGAAGTCAAACCTCTTTAAAAAAGTATTCAATAATTTTAAATCTAGCGGGTTTTCTGGATCTAATATTTCTTGTCTAAAATCTGTATCTTCAAAATTCATAATAATTCAGTCTTTACAAAATGCAATAAAAGTGAAACCGATAATAAATCGGCAGAACCACCTGGTGAAATGTTTTTTTCCAGACAATACTCACATAATCTATCGTAATTTTTTTTACTTTTTATAGCTTCTTGAGCTAGGGTTTGTATTTGTTTTAATGTTTCTAAATTACTTCTATATAAAATGTTACTATCATTATTAACACTCATTATTTGAAGCAATCCTGTTTGTAATATTGTTTGAATTTCTTTCTCATTATTTATGGATAAAGAATTCAAATTGTTATTGAAATAAGATAAAGATTTATCAAATACACTTGGAAAACCATCTTCAACTTCTTGTCTAACTCCTGCACCAATTTCTCCATATTTTTGAAATACTTTTTCACCATGAGTAACTGCTGTATTGGTATCATTTAATAACTCTTTCTCAACAATATTATTACAAATATTTTTTATAATTAATCTAAAACTTTCATCACTATATTCTTCTTTTCCAGAGCATTGTTTTGCAATTGAAAATAAGGATAATCCAAAAAGAAAAATTATTCCTTTATGTGTATTTACCTTATTTGTAGCACTAAACATTGCCTCTTCAGCTCTTAAACCAATTTCTCTAATTTGTGGTAAAACCTCTTCATAATTGCCTAAATAGTTATAACCTAATAAACAAAATTCTCTAAAAAACGGCGATAATGATGCCGAAGAATTTAAAAAAGTGAAAAAATTCATATCAGTATGAGAGCCATTATCATGAAAGCTAACTAAACCTGGTTTAGGACTTAATGAAATTTCATATAAAATAGCTTTTGAAGCATAAGAAGTTAACGTGTTAATAGTTTGTTCTTTGTGTTTAATAGCTAAGTATTCCGTTATTTCGTTGCTTAGTTTTTCTCTAATCTCATTATATGTATGTCGTTTATTTCTCATACAAGAAATGGCAGCATAGTCACCACAAAAATAACAAGGTTTCTTTTTACCAGAACTAATTGGTAAACCTTGCTCATTAAAAATATCAATATCAATTAGTCTTCCTAAAAAGTGCTTTGATTCAAAAGACTCGCACAATGCTTTAAGCTTTTTAGAAGTATGCAACGTATTTAAAAAAGGAACAATATAAAAATCACCTGCTTTATCAGTTAAAACAATTTCTTTAGTATGTTGTACCTCAATTCTATTCGCTACTAAAAAGGGTTTAAGTTCATTTAAAATTTTAGTAAAAAAAGAGGAAATAAGTATATTACTTTTAGGATATCCAGCTATATTTAAAGATAAACTTAAAGTACAAAGGTTATTTTTAACAAATTTAGAACGTAAAGATGCTCGCTTTTCACGAGCATCTAAAACGTTATTTAATATTTGATTTTGATTATTGTCCATCACGTTTTACTTGACGAATAACATCAATAATTGTTCCATCACGATACTCAATAAGTCCAACAATTTTATCAGTATATTGCACTTCTTTTTCTTTTCCAACTATTGCCTCAACCTCTTGTTGTAGGTCTTCTATTTTACGAATATTTAAACCTGCATTTATAAGGTTTTCTTCTAGTTCAGGTTTCATTGGATTTACACAAATACCTCTTTCAGTAACCAACACATCAATTGTTTCTCCAGGAGTAACAACGGTGTGAATTGATTTTTTTACAATTGGTAAACGTCCACGAAATGACGGACAAACAACTACTGTTAAGTTTGCTCCAGAAGCCGTATCACTATGTCCACCTGATGCGCCTCTAATTGTTCCATCAGATCCGGTTATCACATTTACATTAAAATCAAGATCTATTTCTAAAGCTCCTAGTACAACAACATCTAGTTTGTTAGTCATACAACCACAGTTATAAGGGTTTGCATAGAGCGCTGCAGGAATTTCAATATGTTTTCTATTTTCTATTAATGAACTACAAACTGCTGCATCAAAAGATTGCACATCGAAAATAGCATTAAATAATCCTTCATTCAGCATATCTACTCCGTAAGAAGTAACACCACCTAAAATAAAACTACCTTTTATTTCAGTCTTTTTCATTTTTTCACGAATATATTTTGCTACTGCTAAAGAAGCTCCACCAGCTCCAACCTGAAACGAAAATCCTTGTTTAAAAAAACCAGAATGTTCAATTACTTCAGCTGCAAGTCTGGCGATTCTTAAATCCATAGGAGATTTTGTAATACGTGTACTACCTGTTGCAATTTTTGAAGCATCTCCTATAGAATCTACTTCAACTACATAATCCACAAAACTTTGTCTAATGGAATTTGGAACACAAGGGTATTCTACAACATTATCTGTTACAACAATTACTTGTTTAGAATAACGTGAATCAATTCCTGCATATCCCATGGATCCAAAAGCTGATTTACCAAAAGATCCTGTTGCATTTCCTTCTTCATCAGCTGCGGAAGCAGCAATTATTGCTAAATCTAAATTAATTTTTCCCGTATGAATAGCTCTTGCTCTACCACCGTGTGAATGTATAGTAACAGGAATATCTAAAACTCCTTCAGAAATAGCTTTACCAATTTCTCCACGAATCCCTGAAGACCATATTTTTGTGATAGTTCCGTCTTTTAAATACTTCAAAATTGGATTGTGAACTTCGTTTAATGAAGAAGCCGCAAGGGTCATATTTTTAATACCCATGTTAGCTAATATTTCAATTGAATTTACCAAAATATTATCACCATTTCGAAGATGGTGATGAAAAGAAACTGTCATTCCATTTTTAGGAGACGTTTTTTTAATAGCTTCTTCAAGATTTAAACAGTTTTTACTTTGATGAGGCATTTTTGCTTTGTTTGGAGGAGAAATAGTTACTTCATCCATCCATCCTTTTTTAAGTTTTTCCCAAGCACCAACAAACATATCTATTTTTCCTATTCCTTCAATATATTCTGGAACTTCGCGGCCTATAATATTTTTCATTTGTTTTTTAATTTAAATTGAATCAAAATCAATACGTGCTAATTCCAGTACGTGCGCAGCTCTTGCCATTACTGGTGCATCAATCATTTTACCATCGATTGCAAAAACTCCAATTCCTGCTTTTTTATTTTTTTTGAATTCTTTCATTATTCTATACGCTTTTCTAATCTCTTCATCAGTAGGCATATAAACATCATGAATAATATCAATTTGTCTTGGGTTAATTACAGCCTTTCCTGTAAACCCAATTTGTTTTGCATATTCAGTTTCATTTCTAAGTCCTTCTTCATCATTAACATCAACAAAAACAGTATCAATAGCATCAATTTTATTTGCTTTTGCCGCCATTACAATCATTTTTCTTGCTAAATCTATTCCTGAACCATCTTTGGTACTTTTAATATTCATATCAGCCGTTAAATCCTGACCTCCAATGGTAATTGCATCTACCCTTTTTGAGAATTTAGCAATTTCAAAAACATTTTGCACGCCTAGTGCAGTTTCAATCATTGCATGAATTGTCATTTTATCATGAGGAAGGTTATGCTTGTTTTCAATAGCTTCAATAATTTTAATTAGTTCAGCTAATTCTTCAACAGTTTCAGTTTTTGGAAATCGGATGGCATCAGGTTGAAGTGGTACTATTTCCTCTAAATCTTCTAAGCCAAAAGGAGTGTCTAAATGATTCACTCGTACACAAACTTCTGCATCGTAAAAATTAATAGATTGTAGCATATTTCTTACTAAAATACGAGCAGAATCTTTTTGATTTAGAGCAACTGCATCTTCTAAATCTAATAATAAACTATCGGCACCATATACGCCACCTTGTTGTAACATTGCGGGATTGTTACCAGGAATATATAGCATTGTTCTACGTTTTTTCTTCACAATAAATGTTGTTTAGTTTTTTAAATACTTAGTAAACCTTAAATATTATTTGGTATTACAATGTTCCTTTTTGTAGATTACAAGCTCGTGTAATTGCGGTTTCAAGCCGTGCATGGATTGTAGGTTCTAAGGCGCCTTTGTCTTTTACAATTAAATGGATATCGGTAATATTGTAGTTATCTAATTTTTGTGTAATTAGTTTTTCAATAGTATCACCGAATTCTAACATTACAGTAGAGTCAATTTCTATATTTCGACCTGTATGTTCAGTAACAGGTTCAATTAATACAATAATATCGCTAGATTCAAATGACCCTGATTGTGCTTTTTTTATAATTTTCATAATTATTATCTAAATTAATATTTACAATATACACTATAAAAATATGATACTAAATATCATTTTTAATCCATGATTTATAGGTTAACATAAATACAGTTTTTTAATGGACTAATTAGGTTTATTAAAGTTAATAATAGGTAAAATACTTTAGTTAAACCAACAGTTGGTTTTGAACCAACAGCGTAACAAAATTAGGGAGTTGTTTTTTGTTTAACAAGGTATTTTTTAATTATAATAGCGATTTATATTATATGTATTGTGTTGATTGAAACTCGTCATTTATTACAATAAGTAATGCTTAAAACTAGAAAATAATTGTGTTGAACGCTTAAAAAGTTACCAAATGAATAGTTACTTATACTTGTTTTTAGGAATTTTGCTAATCTAACAAGTTAAAAGTATTGTTAGAAAATGGAAATTCATACATTTGAAAGTTAAAAAATGAAATTTATACACACTATTTTCAATTAAATTCATGAAAAATTCTAAAGTTAAAATAAACGTTATTAAGAATTTATCAAACGATTGGTACAAATTGGATAAAGTAAATTTTGATTATAAAACCAAAAATGGAAATTGGCAAAATCAACGTAGAGAAGTTTATGATAGAGGAGATGGCGCAGCAATTTTATTATATAATTCAATAAAAAAAACAGTAATTCTTACAAAGCAATTTAGAATGCCAAGTTATTTAAATGGAAATAATGATGGAATGATGATAGAGGTTTGTGCAGGCTTATTAGATGCTGATGATCCTTTAACGTGCATTAAAAAAGAAGCTGAAGAAGAAACAGGTTACAAAATTAACAAACCAGTTAAATTATTCGAAATTTATTCAACTCCTGGTGCAGTTACGGAAAAAATACATTATTTTATTGCTGAAGTTAATGATGAAATGAAAATTAGCGAGGGTGGTGGTTTAGAAGATGAAACTGAAGAAATTGAAGTGTTAGAATTTGATTCGGAAAAGGTTTTAGCAATGATTTCAACTGGTGAAATTTGTGATGCTAAAACAATTATTTTATTGCAATATGCTAAAATTCACCATCTAATTTAAATTTATTATTATGAGTTTTTATCAACAAATTTCCTCTTATTATCACTATATTTTTAAAATAAATGTTAATCAAGTTGATTTTATTAAGCTAAAAATACCAGAAAGTGATTGTAAAGTTTTAGATATTGGATGTGGAATTGGGACGCTTTCTTTGGAGTTGGCCAATTATTACAAAAACGTACTAGGAATTGATATGGATGCTGAAATGATTCGAGCAGCTTCCAAAAAAAATATAGATGCATCAAAAGCCATTCAATTTCAACAAAAAAGTATGCTTAAATTAGATGCTTTTATCGACAAAAATTCTGTAGAAGGTATTATTTGTTTTGGAAATACTTTAGTCCATTTGAATTCGTTGGACGAAATAGCTGATTTTTTACAGCAATCAAAAGCTGTTCTTAAATCAAATGGAAAATTGTTGCTACAAATAGTTAATTACGATAAAATTATTGAAAAAAACATAAAGCAATTACCTCTCATAGAAAACGATGAAATACTATTTGAACGAAATTACCATTACAGTAAATCGGAAAATAAAATTGATTTTAATACGCGTTTAACAGTTAAAGCAACCCAGCAAATAATTGAAAACAGTATTGAATTGTTGCCGCTATTAAAAAACGAACTTGCAATTTTATTAAAAAATGCGGGTTTCAACAATTGTAATTACTATGGAAATTTTAATAAAGAACCGTATACTATTGATAGCCCTGCTTTAATTGTAGAGGTTTGGTAATCAAATTTTTACAACTTAAATTGTTTTTGTAAAACTAAATAAAATTATAATTAGTTGTTTATATCAAAGCAGTTGCTTAGTTTTGTGACATAATAAATAAATAGTGGCTCGTAAAAAAGAATACATAGAAGAAGAAGTTATTGAAAAGGCAATGCATTTGTTTTGGCAAAACGGTTATGAAAATACTTCAGTTAGAATGTTAGAAAAAGAAATGGGTATAAACCAGTTTTCAATTTACGCTAGCTTTGGAAGTAAGCACGGTGTTTTTTTAGAAAGTTTAAAAAGCTACAAAAGCAAAACAAAAGAGATTTTTTCTAAATTAATAAATGCTAGTGGTGGAGTTGAAGATATTAAACAATTTTTCTACGATTCTATTATTGTTTCCGAAAAATTGAATCATAAAGGTTGCTTGGTTACCAATACGTATAATGAATTTTCAGAAAGTGAAGATGAATTGATTAAAGCTCAAATGAATGATTTTATGGTGGCTTTAAAACAAATTTTTATAGAAAAGTTAAAAATGGATACAACGAAAAATGAAGAAACTATATTAAAGCAGGCTAACTATTTGCTTTTAGCAAAACACGGTTTAGCTGCTGCAGCAAGAGTTAACAATCAAAATGAAATTGAAGATTATATTGAAATGACTTTTAAAAACATTTAACTTTTTTTTGAATTAATACTAAGCGAATGCTTAGAAATAATAATATAAACAACAAGAATTTAAATTATGAACAAAATAGTATTAATAACTAACTCATTAATGGGAATAGTTCTATCACGATTTGCCATTTTAAAATTAGCTGGATGGGAAATATCTGTAAATGCTTTTATAGAAATGGCTAAACCTTTAGGTATTGACCCTACCTTTTTTAGAGTATTTACAGGAATAATTATTTCGGCGGTAGTAATTGGTTATTTATCAACCGCCTTTTTTAGTTTATTCAGGAATAAGGCTAGCTTTAAAGCTAAAATATCTTATACAAGTTGGGCTATTTTCACCAATATTTTTGGTTTACTAACAATGATAGGTGCTCTTATAGCTGAGTTTTCATTAAGAGTGCAACCAAAATGGTTATTGGTTTACATAGCATTAGGAGTTATACTATTTTCTGGAATAAACCTCTTCATTTTAAACAAACAAAAACAAATACAAAGTCATTAAAAATTAAAATTATGTCAAAATTTAAAATTCACAATTTAGAAACTGCACCAGCAGAAAGTAAATTATTATTAGAACAATCTTTGAAATCAAACGGAATGATACCAGGATTACATGGTGTTTTAGCTGAGTCTCCTGAATTATTTGAGGCATACCAAACGCTTCATAAATTGTTTACACAATCGTCATTCAATGCCGAAGAATTAACAGTGGTTTGGCAAACAATTAATGTAGAGCATGAGTGTCATTATTGTATACCAGCACATACAGGTATAGCACATATGATGAAAGTAGATGCTGCATTAACGGAAGCTTTAAGAAATAAAACTGCTATGCCAACTGAAAAATTACAAGTTTTACAAGACACTACCTTAGAAATTGTTAGAGAACGTGGTCAACTTTCAGCAGCGCAAAAAGAAAAATTCTTTGCTGTAGGTTATGGAAACCGCCAGTTATTAGAAATCATTTTAGGGTTATCTCAAAAAGTAATTAGTAATTATACAAATCATTTAGCAAATACACCTGTAGATAAGGCGTTTGAAAAATTTACTTGGGAAAAAAGCATAACTGCTTAAATGAATTTAAAGTTATTTTACTAATTTACAATTGATATAAAACGAAGTTAAAATGAGTGATAAAATTAAAATAGATATAGTTTCAGATGTTGTTTGCCCTTGGTGCATTATTGGGTACAAACGTTTGGAAAAGGCAATTGAAGAATTGGGAATTCAAAATAAAATTGAATTGGATTGGCAACCTTTTGAATTGAATCCATCTATGCCGAAAGAAGGACAAAATGTAATAGAGCATATTACAGAAAAATATGGTTCTAGCCCCGAAGATCAAAAGTTATCTAAACAACAAATGACAGAATATGGAGCCGAACTTGGGTTTAAATTCAATTATTTTGATGCTATGAAAATGGTAAACACAAGAGATGCTCACGTGTTATTAGATTATGCAAAAGAGCAAGGGAAACAAACCGAATTGAATTTGAGATATGTAACTGCATTTTTTAGTGATCGTAAAGATATTTCCAATAGAAACATTTTATTGGAAGAACTTGAAAAAGTTGGATTAGATAAAAATGAAGCCCTTTCAAGATTAGAAAGTGAAATTGCTCTTAATAAAGTTATTGAAGTAGAAAATACATGGAAAAGTATGGGTGTTTCTGCTGTTCCAACATTTGTTTTCAACAGAAAAAGTGCACTTTCAGGAGCACAACCAGTTGACGTTTTTAAACAAACATTAACACAATTGTTAAACGAAAAAAATAATTAATTATTTAGGTTTATATTATTTCAGAAAACATTAAAAAATAATTATATGAAATTTAAAATAGCATTTGATGTTTACGGAACGTTAATCAATACTTCTGGCGTATTCAATTCATTAGAAAAAATGATTGGTGATAAAGCCAAACAAGTTATGGATACTTGGCGAAATAAGCAATTGGAGTATTCATTTAGAAGAGGTTTAATGAATAAATTTATCGATTTTTCAGTATGTACAAAAGATGCTTTGGAATTCAGTTGTCAATCATTTAAAGTGAATTTGTCTGATGTACAAAAAACGGCTTTATTAAATGAATATAAAGTGTTACCTGCTTTTGCTGATGTTAAAGAAGGACTTCAAACCCTAAAAAAAGAAGGTCACAAATTATATGCGTTTTCTAACGGAAGTAAAACCACTGTTTCAAACTTGTTAATAAATGCTGAAATTATTGATTTGTTTGATGGTGTTGTGAGCGTGGAAGCTATTAAAATTTTTAAACCAAGCCCATTGGTTTATGAACATTTCAATAAAAAAACAGATTCAACAAAAGTAACTTCTTGGTTAATTTCAAGCAATCCGTTTGATGTTATAGGAGCAACTTCTTACGGAATGCGAACAGCTTGGTTAAAACGTAATTCTGAATCAATTTTTGATCCTTGGGGAATTGAACCAACAACTATTATAAATGGCTTAACGGAATTGGCCGAAAAATTAGAAACAATTTAAAAATCAAAAAAAGATGAATTTAAAACACTCTATATTAGTGTCGGCTATACTTTTAGTAATTGTTAGTTGTCAAGAAAAGAAAATCAAAAAAGAAGTTTCAAAAGAAATAGAAATTTCAAAAAACAATAACGAAATGGAATATAATAAGACACCTTTAGATTCTTTATTAAATATTAAACGTGAAGCATCTGCTCAGAATTCTTCAGAAGAAAAAAAACAAATTTACGCTGATGGAATTGAAGACGTAAAAAATTCAGGAATTTTGGAGAATGCTTTAAATGTTGGGGACGAGGCTCCAAATTTTACGTTAAACAATGCTTTAAACAAACCGATTTCATTGTACGATGAGCTTAAAAACGGACCAGTTATTTTAACGTGGTATAGAGGTGGTTGGTGTCCATATTGTAACATTACATTGCACTATTTACAAGAAAAATTACCTGAATTTAAAAAGGCTGGAGCAACGTTAATTGCGCTTACTCCAGAAGTTCCAGATAAATCATTAAGCACTTCAGAAAAACACAATCTAGAATTTACAGTTTTAAGTGATCTTAATAATGTTGTAGGAAAAGAATATGGTGTGGTTTTTCAACTTACATTAGAGGTTGCTTCAATTTATGAAGAAGGTTTTGGCTTGTCAAAATACAATGGAAATGATAATAACGAATTACCTTTAGCGGCAACCTATGTAATTGATAAAAATGGAATTATTCAATATGCATTTTTAGATTCGGATTATAGAAAAAGAGCCGAACCTAGTGAGGTAATTGATGCAATAAATAAGCTAAAAAAGTAATAAAATCAGTTAAAACGTTTGGCTTAAATTGTATGAATAACTTAAATAAAGTTGTGGTTAAATTAAGAATTAAGATTTTTAAATCGCAACTTTGTTTTTATAAAACAATAAGTAATTATTTAAGAAAAATATAAATTGAAGTGGTTTTAAACTTCAACATAAAATAAATTAAAATGGAATTAAAAAACAAAAAAGCTATTATTACAGGTGGAAGCCGAGGACTTGGAAAAGCGACTGCAATTGCATTTGCTAAACTAGGAATTGATGTTGCAATTACAGGTAGAAATGAAGAAAAATTAAAAGAAACGGTTGCTGAATTAAAAGCTTTAGGTGTAAATGCTTTTTACGAAATATTTAATGTTGGGAATTATGAAGAAGTGAAGGTTGGAATTAAAAACTGTATTTCAAATTTAGGAACTGTAGACATCTTAGTAAATAATGCAGGAATTGCTGCTTTTGGTTCTTTTAACGAAATGGAAGTAAGCGTTTGGGAAAAAATTATTCAAACCAACGTTTTGGGAATGTATTATGTTACCAAAGAAGTATTGCCTTATTTAATTGATAAAAATGAAGGAGATATTATTAACGTTGCATCAACTGCTGGTTTAAATGGAAATGCCAATGTTTCTGCGTATTCAGCATCAAAATTTGCGGTTATAGGATTGTCTGAATCATTAATGAAAGAAGTTCGTAAAAACAATATTAGAGTCAATACTTTAACGCCAAGTACCATTGCTACCGATATGGCCTTGGAATTAGGAATTACAGATGGAAATCCAGAAAAAGTATTACAACCAGAAGATTTTGCTCAGCTAATTGTTGCGGGTTTGCAATTACCTAGACGAGCAATGATGGCAAATGCTTCTTTATGGTCTACGAATCCATAAAAAAAGGAAATAAAAAAATATGTTTGTTCAACTCTTCAATTACTATTTTATGTTTTTGATAAGTTGAACAAACAATACCATTAATTAACTTTCAGAAACCTTAATTACTCTTTCAACAGTATCTAATTTAGATAAAGTTAAACGCACAATACTATCTGCTTTTGCTACTAAATCGTGAGGAACACTTGCGTCTAAAGCAACTAAATCTCCTTTCACTAAATTGTAAATAGTTCCATCAACACCAAAATCAATAGCGCCTTCAAAAATTTCAACAGTAATTGGAAAAGAAGTTTTATGCTCTTTCATTACTTGATTTTTTTTCATTAAAACTCTAATTTCTTTGGTAGTTTCTGTTTCAAATAAAACTGAAATTGAAGGTTTTGTATCGTTGTAAATTAGGTTTTCTGATAAAGATGATTTTTTCATAATATGATATTGTTAATTATTACCAACCACTAAATTTGGGGGGCTTTATTTCATTTAAATTTAAATATACAATTATTTGCCCTCTGTGATGCGTTACATGATCTTGTAATAAGTTTAAGATTTGTAATTTACTTTTAGGTCCAGCAAAAAAATCAACTTCAGTAGTTAAATCTTTTAAGGCAACTTTTTTAATTATTTCAGAAACTTTATGAAAGGTATTTTCTAATTCATTGATGATTTCCTCTTTAGTTTTTAAAGTTACTTTTCCAGATTTAATAAAATTGGAATTAACAAAGTAGGTTTCACTTAACCAAATCATATTTTCTCTAATATGAAGTAATTGTTCTTGAAAACTCATTTGTCGCTCAGTTGGTTTGTATTTATAGTTGGCTTCGGGCATAGCTTTTGCTATTTCTACTAAATAATTTTTAGAGTTTTCCCATTTTAATAAAAATGCAGATTTCACATCATTTTGAGCTTTCATCTGATTGACAATTAAGATAGTAATAAAAGTTATGATGGATATTTTTTTCATTATAAAAACTGTTAATATTATTTGTAAACGGGCTAAATATACTCAATACTTTTTTATATTTTAGCAACCAATTAGTTTAACACATTTTAATTCAGATTATGGCAGAAGATAAAGAGAAAGTTGCAAAATTAAAAGCATTACAACTTACATTAGATAAATTAGACAAAACTTATGGGAAAGGAGCTGTAATGAAAATGGGAGATATAGCTATATCTGATATAGATGCAATTTCATCAGGATCTTTAGGTTTAGATATAGCTTTAGGAGTTGGTGGTTATCCACGTGGTAGAGTTATTGAAATATATGGACCAGAATCATCGGGTAAAACAACGTTAACGTTGCATGCAATTGCTGAAGCTCAAAAAGCAGGTGGTATTGCGGCTTTTATTGATGCTGAACATGCATTTGACCGTTTTTATGCTGCAAATTTAGGAATTGATATTGATAATTTAATTATTTCTCAACCTGATTATGGTGAACAAGCTTTAGAAATTGCTGATAATTTAATTAGCTCAGGAGCAATTGATATTATTGTAATTGATTCGGTTGCGGCACTTACACCTAAAAGTGAAATTGAAGGTGAAATGGGTGATTCTAAAATGGGATTACACGCACGTTTAATGTCACAAGCACTTCGTAAATTAACAGGTACTATTCATAAAACAAATTGTACAGTAATATTTATAAACCAATTACGTGAAAAAATTGGTGTAATGTTTGGAAACCCTGAAACAACTACCGGTGGTAATGCATTAAAGTTTTATGCATCTGTTCGTTTAGATATTAGAAGAAGAACACAAATTAAAGATGGTGATAAAGTAATTGGAAATAGCACTAAAGTAAAAGTTGTAAAAAATAAAGTTGCTCCACCTTTTACAATTGCTGAATTTGATATTATGTATGGAAAGGGAATTTCTAAAACAGGAGAAATATTAGATTTAGGTGTTGAATATGGAATTGTTAAAAAAAGTGGTTCATGGTTTAGTTACGGAGATACAAAATTAGGACAAGGTCGTGATGCTGTGAAAGCGCTAATTCAAGACAATCCAGATTTAGCTGAAGAATTAGAAGGAAAAATTAAAGAAGCTCTTAATAACCAAGAATAGTAGCTATTAAAAATAATTAAAAGAGGCTATCTAAAAATTTCACTTTTCAGATAGCCTTTTTGTATTCAATTTTGTTAATAACCTCTTTATTAATAGAGTTTTAAAAGTAATTTTAAATAAAAAATATCAAAAGTTTTGCTGTAATTAATATTAGTCTATTTTTGACGAAAATTATTGTACTTAATTAGTATTATATAACTTTAGTGAATTACTGATATCTTTAAAAAATGAATACTTTAAAAATACTACTTGGCAGAACTGACATTGTCGATTTTCCAAAACTAAATTTGTTTGGTATTGCTGTAAAAATTGATACAGGAGCATATACCTCCAGTATTCATTGCCATGATATTAAAATAGAAAACAATATTTTAAAATGCCAACTATTAGATCCTGAACATCATAAATTTCAAGATATTCATTTTGAATTTAGGGAGTTTTCACAAAAAAAAGTAAAAAGTTCAAACGGTCAAATAGAAAATAGGTATTTAATAAAAACTGAAATATTTATATTTAATCAAATATATCCTATTGCATTAACACTTTCAGAAAGAGGCTCCATGAAATATCCAGTATTATTAGGTAGAAAATTTCTATCTAAAAAATTTATTGTGGATACTGCTAAAAAAAATCTATCATTTAAAAAATTAAAAACCATATAAAATGAAAATTATTGTTTTATCAAGAAACCCTAATTTATATTCTACAAAAAGACTTATAGAAGCTGGTAAAAAAAGAAATCATGAAATGATTATTGTTGATCATACTAAATGTGATATTATAATTGAGAAGAAAAAACCAGCTATAAGGTATAAGCATGAATTCCTTAGAGATGTAGATGCTGTAATACCAAGAATTGGAGCTTCTGTTACCTTTTTTGGAACAGCAGTTGTACGTCAATTTGAAATGATGAAGGTTTTTACAGCTGTTGAATCACAAGCATTAATGCGATCAAGAGATAAATTAAGAAGTTTACAAGTGTTGTCTAGAGCTGGTTTAGGATTGCCTAAAACTGTTTTTACCAACTATTCAAAAAACGTTGAAGATGTTATAGAGAGTGTTGGTGGCGCGCCATTAGTTATTAAGATTTTAGAAGGCACACAAGGCTTAGGCGTAGTTTTAGCTGAAACTCATACTGCAGCAACTTCAGTATTAGAGGCTTTTAATGGTCTACAGGCACGAGTGATTGCTCAGGAATTTATAAAAGAAGCTAAAGGCGCTGATATTCGGGTATTTATTGTAGATGGTGAAGTGGTTGGTGCTATGAAACGACAAGGTAAAGAAGGTGAATTTCGTTCAAACTTACACCGTGGAGGTTCTGCTGAAGTATTCGAATTATCTATTGATGAGAAAAATGCAGCATTAAAAGCAGCACGTGTTATGGGATTAGGTGTTGCAGGAGTAGATTTATTACAATCAGACAGAGGACCACTTATTTTAGAAGTAAATTCTTCTCCAGGATTAGAAGGTATTGAAGGCGCTACAGGGGTTGATGTTGCCAGTAAAATAATTCATTATATTGAAAGACAAGTAGATTAATAGTTGCAATAAAAAATTTAAAGGTGAAAATTCTAAATCATAATATTGGACTTGGAGAATCTGTTCAAGTTAAAATGGATTTTGCGAGGCTTAATACACGTGATACTATTGAAGTGCCTATTATTGTTGAACGCAGTAAAAAAGAAGGACCTTGTTTATTATTAATTGGCGGCGTTCATGGTGATGAAACTAATGGTGTTGAAATTGTTCGTCAAATTGTAGCTAAAGGTTTTAATAAACCAGAAATTGGTACCATTATTTGTATCCCTTTATTAAATGTGTTTGGTTTTATAAATCAAACAAGAGAATTTCCAGATGGTAGAGATTTAAATAGGGTTTTTCCAGGTTCTCAAAAAGGATCATTGGCAAGTAGATTTGCGTATCATATTATGAAGGAAGTAATTCCTCATGTAGATTATTGTATTGATTTTCATACCGGCGGCGCACAACGTTTCAATTATTCTCAAATAAGAATTGACGAAGGTGATGAAGAAAGTTTAAAATTGGCCAAAATTTTTGGTTCTCCTTACATTGTATATAGTAAAAGCCAGGAGAAAACGTTTAGAAAGTCAATGGTTAAATTAGGAATAAAAGTGCTATTGTTTGAAGGTGGAAAATCATTAAATTTAGACAAAACAGTAACAAAAATAGGAATTCAAGGCACTATAAATGTAATTCACGAATTAGGACTAAAGGATTTTTCTTCTACCGTTTTAAATACTCATATTGAGAATCAACCTGTGATTATTAAAAGCTCTAAATGGATTAGAGCAAGACATTCGGGTATGTACAGATCTGATGTAAGAGCAGGTCAAAAAGTTGAAAAAGGAGTGAAGTTAGGAAGTATTTCTGATCCTTTTGGAAATTTTGAAAAGGAATTTAAAAATACTCAAGAAGGCTATATTTTAAACTCAAACCATGCTCCACTTGTAAATCAAGGAGATGCACTTTTTCATATAGGATTTGAATAAAAAAAGTGCTTAAAATTGATAACATATCGTTTGGTTATACTTCTAAAGAAGTATTAAAAAATATTAGTTTTACTGCTAATAGAGGTGATTATATTGCTATTGTTGGAGAAAGTGGTTGTGGAAAAAGTACACTTTTAGAAATTATTTACGGTTTACTTCATATTGATAAAGGAGCAGTATTTTGGAATAACGAAAAGTTGTTAGGTCCAAATCATTATTTAATTCCAGGAGAAGATTTTATAAAATACTTACCTCAGGATTTTGACTTAATGCCTTATATCACTGTTGAAGAAAATATTGGAAAAAATATTTCAAGTTTAAACCCAAATAAACAACAACGTATTCAAGAATTATTGGAAGTTGTTGACATGTCTGACTTTCTAAAAACAAAGGTTAAAAATCTGAGTGGAGGTCAAAAACAACGAGTAGCCATTGCAAAAGTAATTGCTAAAGAACCTGAAGTTTTATTATTAGACGAACCTTTTAGCCACATTGATAATTTTAGAAAAAATAAATTAAGAAGAAGTCTTTTCAGTTATCTAAGATCGAAAAATATTTTATGTATTGTTGCCACACATGATACCACTGATGCACTTTCTTTTGCTGATGAAATTTTAGTAATTAGAGATGGAAAATTAGTCGCTAATAATAATCCAGAAGCGTTATATAACAATCCTAAAAGTACTTATGTAGCCTCATTTTTTAATGAAATAAATGAAATTCCAAGAGCGTTAATAGATTCAAATAGTTCTTCAAATGAATCTATATTACTATACCCAAATCAACTAAAAATAGTAGAAAAATCAGTAATAAAAGTTGAAGTTAAAGCAACTTATTTTAAAGGAAGTTATTATTTAATTGAAGCCGATTTTATCGGGAAAATAATTTATTTTGAACATGAAACTAAATTAAATAAAGGAGAAGAGCTATATATTGACATTACTTCATGAGAGCCCTACTACAAAGGGATGACAATAAGTAGTTTGCTGTCATTCCTGTGAAAACAGGAATCCATACACAATCAAATTAAGGTTTTTTAAACTCCTGTAGATCCAAAACCACCTTCACCACGGTCAGTTTCACTTAACACTTCAACAACGCTCCATTCCGCACGTTCGTGTTTTGCAATTACTAATTGTGCAATACGCTCTCCATCGTTTATCACAAAGTCATCGTTAGATAAGTTTACTAAAATCACACCAATTTCGCCTCTGTAATCTGCATCAATAGTTCCTGGAGAATTTAAAACAGTAATTCCTTTTTTTGCTGCCAGTCCACTTCTTGGACGTACTTGAGCTTCACTTCCAACAGGTAATGCGATAAATAATCCTGTTTTAACAATAGCACGTTCTAAAGGTTTTAGCGTAATTGATTCTGAAATATTTGCGCGTAAATCCATTCCGGCTGAAGCAATTGTTTCGTAATTAGGTAATTCGTGTTTTGATTTGTTGATGATTTGTACTTTCATAATAGTATTTAAAAGTTTATTAATTAGTAGTTTCAATATAATTTTTAAGTCTGTCAATAAAATAATTCCAACCAGATCTACAACTTTCAGATTTAAATTCAGGAATATCAGTTGGAAAACTTTCGGCTACTATAGATGTAATTCTTAGCATTGTACCATTGTTTTGTTCTAACAATTCAAAATGTACAAAAGAGTTTCCGGAATATTCTTCATATTTCCAATTAGTAACAATTTTTTTCAAAGGTTCAACCTCAGTTACTGTCCATAAATGGGTGAAAATTCTTTTTTCGGAATGCACTTTAAACTGAGTTTTAAAACCAACCTTAGGTTTAAAATCAGGAATATTATCAAAAAACCAATAGTTCATTTTATGGATATCTGTAATAGCTTCCCAAATAATAGTTACTGAAGCTTGAAATGATTGCTCAACAATAACAGGTGCTTCTTTTGTAGTCATATTTAATTTATTTTATAGTGTACAACCATTTTACAACCTCTAAAAACTCACTTTTCCAAAAGGCTTCATTATGATTTCCTTCAGGAGCTATTTTTGATTTTATGTTTTTTGATTTAAAGCCAGTTTCCAGTATTAATTTTTTGGTTTTTTCAGTTCCAAATACCATTTCTTCACCTTCTTTTTCACCTACCAATAAAAATAATTTTACGTTTTTAGTATTCCCATATTCTTTAGTAAATTCTTCCACTTTGTTTGAAAACCAAAACGAAGTTGACAATGCCCCAATTTTACCAAAAGTATTTGGGTATTTAAGTCCGCCATAATACGAAATTAAACCACCAAGCGAGCTTCCCATTAAACCAGTATGTTTTGCCGATTTTTTTGTTCTATACTTTGAATCAATATAAGGTTTTATGGTATTTACAATAAAATTAATATAAATTTCACCTTTTCCACCACCATATTTTTCATGTTTCCAAGGTGTATATTCATTAATTCGTTCTTCACCAGCATTTTCAATTCCTACAACTATAAAACCTTTTCCTGTTTTGTTGAAGAGTTTATTTAAAGTTTCATCAACTTCCCATTCTCCAATAAATGAAGTTGCATTGTCAAATAAATTTTGACCGTCATGCATATAAATTACAGGATATTTTTTTGAAGTTTCATAATAATCAGGCGGTAAATACACCCAAATCTTATGACTTATTTTGTTGAGGTTTGGAATGATAAATTCTTTTTCTATAATTGAAACATTTTTTGATGCTGTTGATTTTCTTTCAGTAGTATTTTGAGAAAATGAACTAGAAGTAATCAAACAAAATAGTATAAAAAAAGCACTAAAATGTTTCATAATTTTATCGTTTTAAAATTGTTGAAATTTCCTTTTTTTCGTTCCAAAAAATTAACATTCCAAAAGCTAAAACAAGTCCAACAGAAATTAAATAATTTTCTCTAAAATATTCAAATGATACAAATGAAATTAAAATAGCTGCAATTAAATAACTACCAGATTTTTTTAAATTATACGGAACAGGATAGTGTTTTTTTCCAATAAAATAGGACAGAACCATCATAGTTCCGTACGCTAATAAAGTTGCCCAAGCGGAAGCTATAAAACCAATTTCAGGAATTAAAATAACGTTTATAATAATGGTAATTAAAGCTCCAATACTAGAAAAAAACATAGCATAACGTGTTTTATCAGTTAATTTATACCAAATAGATAAATTATGGTAAATTCCTAAAAATAAGTTTGCCAACAGTACAATTGGAACAATTAGTATAGCTTCCCAATAATCAGTATTTTTTATAAAAATTTCTTTAATTAGGTCAAGAAAAACTACAATTCCAACAAAAACTAACGAGCCTATGATAATGAAATAATTTAGAATTTTAGCATACGTTTCTTTAGCGTCTTTTTTATCGGCATGATTAAAAAAGAAAGGTTCAGCACCTAAACGAAATGCCATAATGTATAAATTCATAAAAATTGCCAACTTGTAGCAAGCGGCATAAATACCCATAGCATTTTTATCAATCATTCTACCAATTAATATCTTATCTAAATTCTCGTTAATTACATAAGCAATACCGGCAACTGCAATTGGCCAACTATAAGAAATTAATTTTTTGAAAAGAACGAAATTAAATCTCCATTTAAATTTCAATAAATATGGAATTAACAACAAAAATGAAAAAGCACTACCAACAATATTGGCAATAAATATAAAGTTAACTTTTTGTGTACTGTTGGAAAGTTCAGTTAAAAAGTCTGATACAGATTTTCCTTTTGCTAAAAATTCTGGAATAAACTTCAAAAATAACAGGTTAATAGCAACAATAATTCCAACATTAATTAATTTGATAGCAGTGTATTTTAAAGGTTTTCCAGAAGCTCTTAAATAAGCGAAAGGCACTACCATTAAAGTATCTAAAGCTATAATTCCTATCAATAATTTAAGCTGTAAGGGATTGGTATTAAAATCGAATATTGAAGTGAAAAACCCTGAAAATAAAAATGCAATAATTACAAACAAAGTAGTTGCAACAAAAACACTTACAAATGCTGTTGAAATTAAAGCATCTTTTTTTTCTTCAGTTTTATAAAACCTAAAAAAAGCTGTTTCCATTCCAAAAGTTAATAAAACAGATAAAAGCGCAATCCAAATATAAAAATTAGTGTTTTCAGCATAATTATTAGCTGGTAAAGCATCTGTATGAACGCGTACTAATAAAAAGTTTATTACACGCGGTAAAACAGCAGCAATTCCGTAAATTAGAGTGTCTTTAAAAAATCGTTTAAGTGCGCTCAATTTGAGTTAAAAGTACAAAAGTTAAAAGTTTAAAAGTACAAAAGTTTTTCTGTTTATTTACTAAAAACGAGAGTTCGATATAAACTTTCGCACGCTATTTTGGTAAAGAGCTTTAATGTCAGGTCGAGCGCAGTCGAGACCTTGTATTTTTCATCATAAATTGACCTCTCGACTTTAGCCTGTCCTGAGCGACAGTTGAAGGGGTGGAGGTGACATATTTATAAATAATAATATTGTTGTTCGTTGATTTTCAATTAGTTAATTTAATTCTTATATAGAACTCGGGTTAAAACTAGTATTGAGAAGGCAATTGATTTTGTTTCAACAACGGATATATCTTTTTAGTTTTGGAGTTAGTTCAAGTTTGTTTACTTTTGAATTCTAAATATTTATAAATGATTAAAAATCCTAAAATTGTTGTTTTTGGAAGTGGAAGTTGGGCAACAGCTATTGTAAAAATGTTATGTGAAAACTTAGATCAAGTAGGTTGGTATGTTCGAAATGAGACTACAAAAGATTATATTTTAGAAAATGAACACAATCCAAATTATTTAAGTTCTGCTGAGTTTGATGTAAAAAAATTATATATATCAAGTGATATTAATGAGTTGGTACGTTATGCTGATGTATTGATTTTTGCTATTCCATCGGCTTTTGTAAAAGCTGAATTAGATAAAATAACAGAAGATTTTTCTTCAAAAATTGTGTTTTCAGCAATTAAAGGTATTGTTCCTGAAACGGGATTAATTGTAGGTGAACATTTTCATGAAAATCATCAAATTCCTTTTGAAAACATTGGGGTTATTACAGGTCCTTGTCATGCAGAAGAGGTTGCAATGGAGCGATTGTCATACCTAACCATTGCTTGTAGAGATCAAAAAAAGGCAAGATTGGTGAGTAAATGTATTGCCAGTAATTACATTAAAACCAAAATTTCTGATGATATTATAGGTACAGAATATGCCGCAATGTTGAAAAATATTTATGCAATAGCAGCAGGTATGGCACATGGTTTGGGTTATGGAGACAATTTTCAATCTGTATTAATGTCAAATTCTATTCGTGAAATGAAACGCTTTATTAAAAAAGTTCATAAAATGAAGCGTAACATTAATAACTCAGCCTATTTAGGTGATTTATTGGTAACTGGATATTCAGTTTTTAGTAGAAACAGAATGTTTGGTAATATGATTGGAAAAGGATATACCGTTAAAAGCGCTATGATGGAAATGAGTATGATTGCTGAAGGCTATTATGCTGCAAAAAGTGCGTACTTAATAAATGAAAAAAATAAGGCTAAAACACCTATTATTGATGCTGTTTATGCTATTTTGTATGAAAATAAAAATCCAAAGGCTATCTTCAAAAATTTAACAGAACTATTAGATTAACAATATATTATAAAATTTTAGTTTTTTAATTCAAAAAAAAAATAGCAAAAAAAGTATAGCAAAGAATGAAATAAAACTACCTTTGTCTTTTAATATATTTTATAAAAAACAATGAAAAAAGGTACAGTAAAATTTTTTAACGAATCTAAAGGATTTGGATTCGTAACAGAAGAAGGTTCAGGAACAGACTATTTCATGCACATTTCAGGCTTAATTGACGAAGTTAGAGAAGGTGATGTAGTTGAATTTGAATTAAAAGAAGGTAAAAAAGGTTTAAATGCAGTTGACGTTAAAGTAATTTAATAAACTTCAATAACTTTTTGAAAAAATTAAAACCAGTTATTTTTAACTGGTTTTTTTTATGTAAAAAAAGGTGCTCAATATATCTACATTTCGCCAACTGAATCTCTCACTAAAAATGTTGACTTAACATTTTTTTAACGCTCAGCCCTGTTCCATTTTACTACATAAAAAACACTCTAACTTGTAAAAGTTGCTTAATTAGAACACAAAATTAATAATAATTAATAGCGCAATTTTTAATTTTAAAGCCTTGAAAATGACTTCTTTTACTATATAACAACAATAAATTTTATTGATAAATCACCCAGTAAAAATAAAATTTGCTATGCTATTACATTATTTTTTGTATTTTTAAATAAATAACACCCTTAAATTGAAATTTTCAATCAATTTTAAAAATGCTTTTAGAAAGAATGATTAGAATATTGTTAGCGTCTGTTTTTAATATTTTTTAATTAAAAATAATAGCGAAGCTAAATAGTAACTTAAACAGGCTTAACAAAAACATGACGTTATCTCATTTAAAATTTAGAACCCGTTTATTAATTGCATTTAGCATTGTGTTTGTGTTATTTGGTGGAGCAATGTATATTTCTTTTCAAAAATTAAATGACACCAAAAAAATACTTTCCGATTTATACAATTTCTCACTAACTATTAACAAATCTGTGAATGATATTTACAGCGATGCCATTAAAGTTCATCACGAACTAGAAGAATTAGTACATGAAGAAAATAAAGAAAACATTGCCATAAGAATAAAGGAAGTTAAAGAGTTAGATGAAAATATTCATAAAAAATTCAAAGTTATATCTTACCACTTTAAAGGCAACAAAAAAGATGTAGAAAAAGCCCATAACACGTTTAAAGAATGGAAAAACACACAAAATTACATAATTCAACTTAAAATAAATAACAAAAATAGTGAAGCCGAAGAAGTTTTAGAAAATAAATGTGCAAAGCAAGCAGGTGCGGTATTTAAGGATTTATTGCTGCTGAGTGATATTTCAAAAAAATGGGCAGATCAAAGCTATTTTAATAATTTAAATGAAATTGAACAAAAAAAGGAAGAGCTGTTATGGATACTTTTATTTATACTTTTTGCAAGTTTAGTAGTTGCTGTTTTAGTTTCAAGAAGTATCTCAGTTCCAATTAGAAAGTTGGTAAAAAAAATTGAAAGAAATCATCAATTTAAAGGTGAAAATAGTTCTACTAAGTCTCGTAAAAGTGAACAGGAACTACTAACATTAGCGGTAGATGAGTTGGATGCTTTAAGTACTAAACTTGAAGATTTCAATAAAAATTTACAATACAAAGTTAATGAAGCAACTAGTAATTTACGCGAAAGCAAAGAGCGTTACATATTGGCAGTAGGCGCTTCAAATATGGGTATTTGGGATTGGAATTTACCTACTAAAAACATTTATTTTTCTGCTGTATGGAAAAAACAACTTGGGTACAAAGAAAATGAATTGGAAAATTCCTTTAAAACGTATAAACAACTCTTGCACCCAAATCATGTGCAGCGAGTATTTAAAGAGCTTAAAGAATATATTAAAAACCCAGTTGGAAAATTTAAAAGCGACTTTAAATTTAAGCACAAAAATGGCAACTATATTTGGATACAATCTACAGCTGAAGCTTTAAAAGATGAGCAAGATAAAACCACCCGATTGTTTGGTATGCACAGAGACATCACAAAGTATGTTTTACATGAAAAAACAATTCAAAAACAATATACACAACTACAAATTGCTAAAGATAAAGCCGAAGAAAGTGACCGTTTAAAAACCGAGTTTTTAAACAATATGTCACATGAAATACGAACTCCTATGAATGGAATTTTAGGATTTTCAAACTTGTTAGCGAATCCTGAATTAACGAATGAAAAACGTGAGGTTTTTGTATCAATCATCCAAAATAGCGGAAGCCAATTGCTTCAAATTATTGATGATATTTTAGAAATTTCTAGATTGGGAACAAAACAAGTAAAAGTATTAAATGAAGAAGTGTGTTTAAATGATGTATTATTTGAGTTGTTTTCAGTTTTTGATATAAAAGCAAAAGAAAATAAAACCCCATTATACCTTAAAAAAGAGCTTTCAGATAAAAAAAGCACCATACTAACTGATAAAACAAAACTGAATAAAATAGTAAGTAATTTGTTGGAAAACGCTTTAAAATTTACCAGTGAAGGTTTTGTTGAAATGGGTTATCAATTGCTTCACAATGAATTGAAAATTTATGTGAAAGATACTGGAATAGGAATAGATAAAAATAAACAACAATTAATATTTGAACGCTTTTCTCAAGCTGAAAAAGAGTTGTCTAAAAATACTGGTGGTTTAGGACTTGGATTGTCTATTGCTAAAGAGAATGCGGAGTTGTTAGGTGGTGAAATTATAGTTGAATCAATAAAAGGAAAAGGAACTACTTTTTATATAAATATCCCGTATAATCCTGTTTTTAAAAATATAGAAACGGGAAGCGAAATTATAGAACCTAAGTACACACTATTAATTGTTGAAGACGAAGAAATAAATTACCTACACCTTGAAACATTATTAGTTGCTATTTTAAAATTAGATTGTTTAATTCTTCATGCTAAAAACGGAAAAGAAGCTGTAGAAATATGTAAAAATAATACAACAATAGACTTAATTTTTATGGATATAAAAATGCCTATTATGGACGGTTATGAAGCGACAAAAAAAATACGTAAATTCCTCCCTAATATTCCTATTATTGCGCAAACAGCTTATTCAACAAAAGAAGAAGAAAAAGAAGCAATTGAAGCTGGTTGTACTTATTTTATTTCAAAACCAATAAATAAAGATTCATTAATTAATGTAATTCAAAACCAGTTAAAAGAAATCAATAAGAATTAGATTAAATACACATCTAATTTAAATTATATTAAAAACGTTTGTTGTAAAAAATTCAAACTAAAAAATTAATATTGATCCCTTTTTTCAACAATAATTTTTCTTTTCTCGATACGATTTTCTAGCTAAAATCAATCAAACTAACGAAAAATTATGTGTTTAAAAATGAAATACAAACAAAAGTTAAGGCATAATAAAAATTAATTTAAGTTCTCAAATGTCAGGTCGAGCACAGTCGAGACCTTTTTTTTAATTGACATATATCATACAAACACTTCTCCCAGTTTAGTAAATTTGAAAGTGTATTAAAAAGATTATTTAATAAGGAACTTAAAATTTAATAAACGCTATGAAAATAGGAATAGTTTACGCAACAGTTGATGGACAAACATTAAAAATTTGTAATAAACTTAAAGAAGAATTATTACAATTTAACAACCAAGTTGAACTCTACTCAATTGATAATTTTAATGAAGAAATTACAAGCTTTAACAAGCTTATTGTTGGCTCAAGTATAAGGTATGGCGTTCATCATAAAAAGATAATTGAGTTTATTAATACCAATAAAAAGCAATTAGAAACTATTAAATCGGCTTTTTTCTCAGTTAATTTAGTAGCAAGAAAACCAGAAAAAAATACGCCAACTACAAACCCATATGTGGTGAAATTTTTTAAAACAATTACTTGGAAACCAATAATTGTTGAAGTTTTTGCAGGGAAATTAGATTATAAAAAATATCCTTTTTTTGATAGAATTATGATTCAATTTATAATGTGGATGACCAAAGGACCAACAGATAAAAATGTTGAAATAGAATACACGAATTGGGATAAAGTATTAGAATTCAGTAAAACAATTCATAATTTGTAGTTTTTATGGTATTAATGCAAGTTTTGTATATTTGATACTACTAGTTGTTAAAACTTTAGTTTTAGGGATAATTAAACTATAAAAATATTTTTATTTCAAAATTAGTGTTACTAATAAAAGTTTATGAATTGGTATTTGCCACCAAAATTTTAAAATCTCTTAATGAAGAACCCTCAAAAATCAGTAGAAAAAACCTTAAAATTTATTTCACAAAAGGGCTACCAGAGCAAAAACAATAATTTTCTTAAAGCAGTATCAGAGTTTTTAGTTAACTTATTTGATGTTGATTATGTATTAATTGATAAATATTCTTTACAAACCCCAAGTAAAGTAGATTCAGTTGTGGTTTTTAGTAAGGGAGGTTTAATGCCTAATATTTCTTATAAGTTAGCCAATACACCTTGTGAAAATGTAATAGGTAAAGATATTTGTAGCTATCCAAATAACATACAAAGTCTTTTTCCTAAAGATGAAATGTTAGTTCAAATGAATATTGAAGGTTACATTGGTATTCCATTGTGGAGCTCTTTAGGTGAACCAATTGGGTTGATAGCACTATTAAATAGTACACCAATAAATAACACATTACTAATAGAAACTATTTTACAAATAGTAGCTATAAAAGCAGCTCAAGTATTAGAAAAAACACTAACTAATAATACTTTAGAAGATAGTAAAAACCACTTTAAATCTATCATTGAAAATGCAGGAGATGCCTTGTATATGGCAAATTTTGAAGGAGAAATTTTAGAAGTAAATAAAATTGCGTGTACCACTCTTGGTTATACTGAAAAGGAATTACTGAATTTAAATGTTACAGATTTAGACGCAGATTTTACTGATTTAAAGAAGGCAAAAAAGTTTTGGAATACATTGGAAGTTGGAAAACCATACACCATTGAAACAAAACACAAACGTAAAGATGGCTCTCTTTTTCCTGTTGAAATAAGAATTGGTGTTGCTACAGTAGATAATAAAAAAGTAACACTGGGTTTTGCCCGTGATTTAACAGGTAAAAAACAAGCAGAACTTGAAATAATTGAAAAAGAAGAAAAATTTTCTAAAGTTTTTTACAATCACCCAACCGCAATGGAAATTGTAAATTTTAGCACAGGTGAAAGAATTGATGCAAATGAAAGCTACTTTCAATGTTTTGAATATGATAAAAATGAATTTTTTAAAGGCAATGTATTTACTGAAACATTACTTTTAAATCATGAGCATATAGAAATCAACAATCAAAAATTGTTAAAAGACGGTTTTTTTAACAATTCAGAATTTGCAATTAAATCTAAAACAGGAAAAATTAAAAACTTTATTGCTAGCGGAACAAGGCTAAATATTGGCGATGGAAATTTTGCAATATTAACATTTTTAGACGTCACCAATCAAAAAAAATCAGAAGAAACCCTTAAAAGAAATGAAGAAAAATTTAAAAAATTAGCAAACCTTACTTTTGAAGGAATTTTAATAAGCCATAATGGTGTTACTGTTGATGTAAACAAATCATTTTTAAAAATGTTTGGATACAAATCAGAGGAGCTTTTAGGTGAAAATGTTAAACAAATTCTTTTTGCTGAAAAGTATCATAATTTAATTACAACGAATAGAATTAGAAGGCTTACAACACCTTATGAAATTGAAGGTATTAGAAAAGATGGTTCAACTTTTATGGTTGAAATTGAGTCTAGAAATATTAATTTAGGAAAAGGTATTTCACATAGAGTTTCTTCTTTTAGAGATTTAACAGAGCGTAAAAGAAGAGAATCTGAAAATATAAAATTCGCAACTATTTTAAAACAAAGTGCAAATACTATAGTTATTACAGATATACTTGGCAATATAGAATACACAAATCCTAAATTTACAGAAGATACAGGTTACACCGCAAAAGAAGCCATAGGTTTAAATCCCAGAATTTTGAGCTCAGGAAAACAATCGAAAGAATTTTACAAACATTTATGGGAAACCATAAAATCTGGAAAAACATGGAAAGGACAATTTCAAAATAAAGCTAAAAATGGCACTATTTTTTGGGAACAATCTACCATTACACCTATAACAAATAATGCTGGTGAAATCATCAATTATTTAGCAATTAAAGAGAATATAACCAAGCGTAAAGAATCTGAAGAACAATTAAAAATTGCGTTTAAAACAATTAAAGAAAAGGAAGATTACTTAAGTACTATTTTAAAAACCACCAATGAAGGTTTTTGGACAATTAACAATAAAGGTATAACCTTAGAAGTAAATCCTGAAATGTGTAAAATTTTAGGACATTCACAAACAAACATTATAGGAAAATCTATTTTTGAATTTGTAGATGAAAAAAATGCTAAAATTTTTAAAAAACAACTTAAAAAAAGAGGTGAAAACGCATCCTCAACATACGAAATTGAATTGTTAAAAAGCAATGCTAAAAATACACCTTGCCTATTTAAAACGTCACCTATTTACAATAATAAAAAAGAAAAAATAGGTTCATTTGCAATGGTAACTGATATTTCAGAACTAAAAAAAGCATATGAAATTTCTGAAAACCAAAACCAAGAATTAAGAAAATTAAGTTTTGAATTATCGTATAAAAACACATTATTATTAGAAAGTAACACTAGATTTAAAAATTTATTTGAACAAAGTCCTGTTTCAATTTGGGAACAAGATTTTTCTGAAGCAATAGCATTATTATCAACCAAAAAAGCTGAAACTAGCAATCTCGAAAGCTATTTAGACCAAAACCCTGAATTTGTTGCAACGTGTATTTCAAAAATAAAAATATTAGATATAAACAAAACTACTTTAGAGCTTTTAAGAGTTAATAATAAGGAAGAGCTTTTAGCGCAAATTAAAAAAACAGATAGTAAAAAAGCAATTAATGCGGTTAAAAATGAATTATTAAGTTTTGTTTCAGGTAAAACAGAATTTAAAGATGAAACAGAATTTATTAGAACAGATGGAGAGGTTATTTCTGCAATAATAAAATCTACCTTAATTAATAATGAAGGTAAAGTAATAGCGTCAATAATTGATGTTTCAGCATTAAAAAAAGCGAAAGAAAAAGCAGAACGAAGTGATGAACGTTATTCTTTAGCAGTTGCTGCAACAAATTTAGGAATTTGGGATTGGGACCTTTCTAAAAATACAATATATTATTCTAAATTATGGAAAGCACAAATAGGATATCAACCAAATGAAATAGAGAATAGTGTTTCTAGCTGGAAAGATTACTTACATCCTAATGAGTATACTGAAAAATGTTTAAAGTTAGAAAACTATTTGAAAAATCCAGAAGGTCAATATTTTTCAGAGTTTAGGTTTAGGCATAAAAATGGCTCATATATTTGGATACAATCTAGAGCAAAAGTTTCAAAAAATAGTAAAGGTGAAGTTGTAAGAATGTATGGCTCACATAAAGATATTACACGTTCTATAAAAGCGCAGCAAGAGTTAGAATTTCAACATATTGAGTTAATAAAAGCGAAAGAAAAAGCAGAAGAAAGTGACCGTTTAAAAACAGAATTTTTAAACAATATGTCACATGAAATTAGAACACCAATGAATGGTATTTTAGGCTTCTCTCAAATGTTAAATGAGCCAGATTTAGAAGTTGATAAAAGAAAGTATTTTGTAAATATTATTCAAAATAGTGGTAACCAATTATTACGTATTATTGATGATATTTTAGAAATATCTAGACTAGGAACAAAACAAGTTGTTGTTATAAATGAAGAAGTTTGTTTGAACCATTTATTGTTAGAATTATTTTCAATATTTGATATTAAAGCAAAAGAAAATAAAACGCCTTTATACCTCAAAAAAGAACTTTCTGATGAGGAAAGTACCATACTAACTGATCAATCGAAGCTAAATAAAATAATAAGTAATTTATTAGAGAATGCATTAAAATTCACCAATGAAGGTTCTATTGAGTTTGGTTACAACATAAAAAACAAAAATAAACTTGTAGCGTTAGAAATTTATGTGAAAGACACTGGAATAGGAATTAACCCTAAAAAACACAAACTAATTTTTGAACGTTTTGAACAAGCCGAAAAAGAGTTAACAAAAAAAATTGGCGGGTTAGGTTTGGGGTTATCAATTGCTAAAGAAAATACAGAGTTGTTAGGAGGAAAAATTTCAGTAAAATCTAAAATGATGGAAGGAGCTACTTTTTATGTTACCATTCCATACAACCCTGTTTTTACCGATTTTAAAATTGAAGATAAACAAGAGAAGTATACCATTTTAATTGCAGAAGATGAAGAAATAAATTATTTGTATATTGAAACAATACTAACAGATATTTTAAAATTAGATTGTAAAATTATTCATGCCAAAAACGGATTAGAAGTAATTGACTGTTACAAAAAAAACGAAGCAATTGATATAATACTAATGGATTTAAAAATGCCTGTTTTAAACGGTTTTGAAGCTACTAAAGAAATAAGAAAATTTAATTCTGAGATCCCTATTATTGCTCAAACTGCATATACAAGTGCTGACGATAGAAAAAAAGCAACTTTAGCAGGTTGTAATGAATTTATAATAAAACCGATAGATAAAAAAACGTTATCTGCTGTTATAAACAGTTATTTAAATGTGGAGCCAAATACTGTAAATGGTAGTTAATGACGTTTTTAATTGATAAATATCATAGTATTAATACGTTATTTTTATTTATATTTGAGAACGATAATGGTTTCAAAAAATTATAAATAGGCAATATTATTTTGAAATAGGTAATTTAAGAAAGTATTATTTTTTAAAAAACGAACCCCAAACATGAAGAGCCAAAAAATGTATATTGAAAAAACGTTAGAATTTATAGCGGAAAAGGGATATACTAATTATAACACTAACTTCATTCAAAATTGCACCCAATTTTTAGCTGAATTATTACAAGTAGATTATGTATTAATAAACAAATACACAGCTACAAAACCCACAATTGCAGAAACAATTTCAGTTTACGGATTAGGAAGTCATAGAGACAATATTCTATACAAACTAAAAGGAACGCCTTGCCAAAATGTTTTAAATAAAGAGCTATGCGTTTATCCAAAAAATATTCAAACCCTTTTTCCAACGGATGAGTTGTTGGTTCAAATGAACGGAAATAGCTATATAGGAATTCCGTTATGGGATTCTAACGGAAAGCCAATTGGCTTAATAGCCGTTTTAGATAAAAACCCAATTACCGATTCAGAAACAATTAAAACTGTTTTACAAATTATTGCAATTAAAACTGAAAAAATACTAGAGAAAATTGTTTATGAAAAAAAATTAAATGCTAAAATAAAAGACCTTGAAGTAGCTAAACTTGAAATGGTTCAAAGTCAATCTAAATTAATAAAATCTCAAAGTGTTGCAAAAAT